>ERZ1026876.1242-NODE-1242-length-13049-cov-12.936124_pt1 | contig 13049 bp, 24 predicted proteins | sample MGYA00380168_ERZ1026876 | MGnify/ENA primary metagenome ERZ1026876 (study PRJEB33269, sample SAMEA4719804) | human gut metagenome | biome: human-associated habitat; feature: organic feature; material: feces | place: Cameroon | collected 2013-10 ... | reverse complement strand
TAGTATAAGTTATTAAGGAGAAAGTAATGATGTTTTCTCTTTCAAATATAAATTAAGTTATATGGAGGGTTTCAAAATGAAACAACAAGTAGAAGTAAAAGAATTACTAGTAACAAAATTAGCAGAGCAGGGAGTCGAAATAACTAAAGCAGATGCAGACAAAGTTATTAAGGCTTACGTTGAAATCTTAAAAGAAGATTTATTCGAAACAGGAAAAGCAAAACTTCCAGGAGTAGGTATGTTAGAATTAAGATACAGAGCTGCTAGAGAAGGTAAAAATCCAAAAACTAAAGAAGTAATTAATATCGAAGAAAGTTTATCAGTTGGATTATCAGCTTCATCAGTAATAAAGAAAGAAATTGCTGAAGTTGTAGATATAGCTGGATACAGAAAATAATAATCGGTTTTTCGATTATTATTTTTATCATTAAATAGTCAATTCTTAATTATCAAATTTAAAATAAAAATTTCAAATCACAGGGGGATACAAAAATGTCAAAAGAATTAACAACACAAGAAAATAACGCAATGATGAGCTTCGCAGCTTTTAAAACACCAGAGGTAGAAGTAGTAGGATTAGATGTAAATGCATCAGATATGAAATTACCTAAAGTAAAATTAATGCAACAAACTTCTCAAGAAGCAGTTAAGAGCAAAGGAAAGATTGTTGCTGGACAATACTACAATACTGTTACTCAAGAAGCTACAGAAGAAATAGACTGTGTTCTATTAGACCAAGGTAAATCAATGGTAATGTGGAAGAGACCATTCAAAAGAGGTGAAGAACCACTTTGCAGAAGCTTTGATGGTAAGGTTAAAGCAGAAGGATGTGGAGATGGAAATTGTGAAAAATGCCAATACTCTTCTCAAAATCCAAGAGCTTGGGAGATAGCTAAAGAAAAAGGAGAAACTAAACCTGGATGCAACATGAGTTATGTATTCTTAGCATTAGATTGCAAAACTAAAATGCCATTCAGAATTATAGCAGCAGGGGCTTCAGTTAAGACAGCTAAAGACTTCTTAAATAAATTATTACCATTAGGAGTTTCTCCATTCGCTTGTAAGGTTACATTAAAATCTCATCAAGAAGAAAATGATCAAGGTATCTTCTATGTTATGGACTTTGATAATTTAAGACCAAACGACGAATGTATTAATGCAGACGGTTCATTAAACATTGAAAAATATAAAGAATTAGAAGATATGAGTAAAACTTACAAATCATTATTCATGACTCAAATCGTTCAAAATGATGTTATTGATGTTGACCCAGTATCTTCTGAGGAAAGCACTGAAGATGGTGTATTATTCTAATAAGTCAATTATATAAGTAGCCGAGAGGCTACTTATATTTTTATTTTTTTATCTATTTAAGGAGGGGTTGCACATGACGAAAAAAGGAGAAGAACTAATACCAATAGATATTTATTTGGAATCACAAATACACTATTTAAATAAAGAGAAGGCTAGACTAATAGAGGAGATTAATAACCCAATAACAAATAGTGCAGAAAAAGATGTTAAGACAACTCTGGTTGTATACATAGAAAATGAGATAAATCAATTAAATGAAATAAAGCTTGAGAAAAAGACAAAATTCAAGAATGAGCAAAACAGAGATTGGGGAGGACAATATGTGTAAGGTGTTTTTTATAGAAGGTCCTGATTATTCAGGTAAAACAACATTAATCAAAAATCTTTATAATTATCTTAAGTCGAATGGCAAAAGAGTAGCCATATTCAGAGAGCCGGATGGCGAGTTTAGAAAGATGTTGTTAGATAAAGATGGCAACCTATCATTCGCTACAAGAAGAGCATTATTTGCAGCAGATCATTTACAAACATTAGATACGATATATCTATCAAGAGATAAGTATGATTATATATTTGTTGATAGATGTACTATAGTCTCAGACTTAATATATTCTAGATATGAAACAGAAAACTCATTTTTAAGAGGAAGAGTTTCTGATAATTATCAAGCACAATACCAAGTTATAGATAATTATCAGTATAATAATTTCTTTAAACTTAATTCTGCACTAATAATATTAAAGTTGCCAAAGCGAGAACTACTAAACAGAATGGTTAGTAGAGCCATAGACAAAAATGACAAGTTCGATATTCAAGGCGATGATTTTAAGGTGGAGGTATGGAATAACTATAAGGATATTACTAAAATGATAATGGATAACGATATTAAGTTACACCCACTATTTAGAATGATATCAACTATAGAAGTTGATGATAACCTATTAATCAACGCTATCGATGTAATTACCGAGGGGGAAGAAAAGAATGTTTAGAAGAAAACAACAACCATTTAATTATAATGAGGCTGTACTAGAAATTAGTAAGCAACTAAGAAATAACACTATACAATTATCAGATCCTAGTTATCAAGGTGAAAATAAGAAGACATTTTTAGCATACAACTTAAATGATTTGAATAAACTATTAAGGTCTACAGCTACAGAAACAAGGGAGTTATTAATCGAAAAAGGTTTTTCATTAAGTATTGAAGATAGAGTTGAAAAGACTGTCTTATTAAATACTGAAATATCAGAACTTGCAGATGCAGTTAAGAAGGGTCTTGGTCAAGATGCTGAGGGAGCAGAGGTTGCAGATATAGTTATAAGAGCGACAAACCTTTTATGCTTAGATGAAACATATCATAGTTATCAAAAACTAAGCAATGTGTTAACTCAAACAGTATCAAATACAGATAGAGTTACTATTGGGGCTTCTGTTTCAGATTATGAATCTAGCTTAAAGAAAGATAAATACTTATTAATAGAAGATATGATGATTAGTTGGATGGAAATTAAAAGAGCATCAGAACTATTAGAAGTTTGCTGTGTAGATAAAATGGGTAGTGATAAATTTAACACAGCATTTATAGTATTATGGAATAAAGTAATTGACTTAATTGCTTATTGTAGTGCTTATGTTACGCTATATCTTCCAGAGAATTTGCATTATTATGTAGAACATAAAATGAGCGTAAACTTTAAAAGACCTTACAGATACGGCACTTCAGAAGAAGTTAAATAACCAATTTTGCATTTTTATAACTAAGCACTTATAATTGTAAGTGCTTAGATTTTTTATATAAAGGAGAGAAAAAGCATGGTAGAAAGAGTTATAAAAAGGGATGGAAGAAGAACAAAGTTCTCGGATAGAAGGATAAGAGAGGCAATTTCTCAGGCAATGAGAGAAACTGGTGTAAGCACATATAATGTGATAGGTCAGGTAACAGATGCATGTATCAACGCAATCAATGCTACATTTGATAAAGTTGTAACTGTTGAAGAAATTCAGGATAAGATTATCGAAGTATTAAATGAGATGGAATTAGTTGAAACAGCTAAACATTTCAAAGAATACAGAGAAGATAGAACTAGAACAAGAGAAATGAAATCAGATGTTATGAAAGCTATCCAAAAGATAGGTGAAGAAACTGAGAGAGATAATGCTAATGTAGGTAATAACTTCTCAGCTAAATTACTTCAAATAGCTTCTGTGGCTAACAAGTATGCTAACCTAGCTACAATGCCAAAAGAACACGCTAAAGCTCATGAGCAAGGCGATATTCATATTCATGACATAGATAGTTTTAACTTAACAATAAACTGCTTACAAATAGATACAGGTAAAATATTAAATAGAGGATTTAATACTGGTTATGGTACTATAAGAAGACCAAAGAGTATTGAAAGTGCGGCAGAATTATCATGCATATTATTACAAAGCACTCAAAATGATATGTTTGGAGGACAAAGCCACGTTAACTTTGATAATGATATGGCTGAATTTGTTGAAGAAACTAGAAGAAAGGTAAGACAAGAAATATCAGATACCTTAGAAGCCATTGATTACGGTGATGATTTAAAAATGGGAGTATATGATCATTTAGTTGAATCAAGAACTAAAGAGCATGTTCGCCAAGCAATGCAAGGAGTTTGTTACAACCTAAACACTATGCACTCAAGAGCAGGCAGCCAGGTCCCATTCTCATCAGTTAATATTGGTATTCCTAAAAATAGTGATGCAGCATTAGTGTGTGAAATGTTCTTAGAAGAATACAATAAAGGAATGGGTAAAGGTGAACAAATGATATTCCCTAACATCATATTTAGATTAAAGAAAGGTGTTAATTTAGAAAAGAATGACCCTTACAGATACCTTTATGATTTAGCAAGAAAAGTAGCTGCAAGAAGAATGAACCCAACATTTAGATTATTAGACAATCCTACGGACTTAGAATTCTACAACAAGGGAATATTAGGTGCCACAATGGGTTGTAGAACAAATGTATGCTCTAATATAAATGGTCAAGAAGGACCAGGAGCAAGAGGTAATATAGCTCCAGTATCAATTAACTTAGTTAGACTAGGTATCGAAGCTAAAGGTGATTGGAATAAATTCTTTAAATCATTAGCAAAAATGATGACATTATGTGATGAACAATTAATGTATAGATACAAAGTATTAACAAAGTTAAAGGTTAAAGACCTTCCATTCGTTGCAGGAGAGGGGTTAGTATTAGGTTCGGAAGGATTAGACCCTAATGATAGTATTGAACCAATCTTAAAGCAAGGAACTTGGGGAATAGGATTTATAGGACTTGCTGAAACATTAATTGCGATGATGGGTAAACATCATGGAGAAAGCAAGGAAGCACTTGAAAAGGCTCATGAAATAATTGACTTTATGGAAAATTGGGTTGATTACTTTAAAGAAGAAAGACACCTAAACTATTCATTATATGCAACTCCAGCGGAAGGGTTAAGTGGTAGATTTACAGCTATCGATAAAAGAAAATATGGAGAAATAGAAAAAGTAACTGATATGGGATTCTATACAAACTCATTCCATGTTCCAGTTTATTATAATATCTCTGCTACAGAGAAAGCTGATATTGAAGCTCCATTCCATCAACAATGTACTGGTGGTATGATTTCATACTTCGAGATAGATGGTGGCGATATTGAAACTAGAGCAAAATATATAGAAAGACACATCGACTACTGTGTTAGCAATACTCCTATAGTTTATGTTGCTTATAACTTTAGAATTAAGTATTGCAAAGACTGTGGTGAAAATATGATGTTAGATATGACTTCATGCCCAGCTTGTGGAAGCACAAAGACTCAAGGTGTATCAAGAGTTACAGGATACATGAGTCTTGATGATAGATTTACTCCAGGAAAATCTGCTGAAAGAGCGGCTAGAGTAATTCATAAATAATTTAAACAAAGCGGAAATTTTCAATGAATTTCCGCTTTGTTTGCGAATATAATTAAAGAGGAGTAGTGTTATTATGAACGATAAAGAAAGAGAGTATCAACAACAAAGAATATATGAATACGATAAATTAAAAGCAGAATTAAGAGAACTAGAAAGACAGTTAGTATCTATTAGGGATGTTAATACTAATATATATAACGTAAGACTGACATCAGATAAATATGTTCTTTGTAGTTCGGATCATTCTATTAAGAAGATAAAACAAGATGTTAAGCTATATATAGAGGTAAGGTTAAGAGAAGAGATAAACGACATAAAGAGTAGAATGGAGAAAATATAATGGAAACAACCGTAAAGAATGAAAATTTTGAAGTAGAACAAAGGATAGCTAATTTTATAAGAGCATTTACTGGATTAATGAAATGCCACAATATGAATATGGGCATAGATTTGAAGAAGAAAGAATTAGTTGTTCAGGATAAGGAAACATTAAAGATTGCGAGTATCGACTTAGGGATATTAAATAATTTGATAGATGATAATGATAGAAATAACACAGTAGAAATGCCAGTGGCTAGAGAACTTATTAATATTTCTAGAAATACAGTTCCCTACCTAAACAATTACGAAGCTGACATAATTATGACTACGCTTCTTGGAGCACTTACTAGAATGGAAAAGGAGATTAACAAAGATGATTTACACAACATACTTAAGTAGATTAAAAGACATACCGGAAGGCGCAATCAAGGTGTGCATTTCCAGGCAAGCACCACAAGAAACCCTGAAGAAATTCAATTGTATGCATGCACTTAGTCTAGCACCGAGTCCATGGCTATTAAGAGAGTATAAAGAGCATGGTGATTTTAAGAAATTCAAAAACAGATTCATAGAAGAGAAAAAAGTAGTTACATCTAAAGAGAAGGATGAAACTTTAAAAATATTAGAACTTTGCAAGAAAAATGATGTATACTTAATATGCTATGAAAAAGATTATACAAAATGCCATAGGTCAATAGTGGCACAATTAATATCAAATAAATTAGGAATACCTTGGGAGGAAGCACGACATGATGAATAAAGTTAGAATAGGAAGTATATTAAACGAATCACTTGTTAATGGAGAAGGCGTAAGAACAGTAGTATTCTTTTCTGGTTGCAACAAAGACTGTAAGGGGTGCCATAACTTAGAACTTCAAAATTTCAAAGCAGGATACGAAATAACAATAGATGAATTAGTTGAAAAGATACTTAAAAATAAACCAATGATAGATGGTGTAACTCTTTCAGGAGGAGACCCATTATGCCAATACATGGGGTGTTTAGAGTTATGTAAAAGACTTAAAGAGCACGGAATAAACATATGGTTATACACAGGAGAAACATTTGATAGGGTGTTAATCAAATACAATAATATAGTAAACTACATTGATGTATTAGTTGATGGTAAATATGAAGAATCTCTAAAGAAAGAGGACCTTAGATATAGAGGTTCCAGTAATCAAGCACTAATATATTTAAAGAATGGAAGCGTTGTTAAAGTTGAAAAATAGCTTGGCAAAGCTAAAAAAATATTATAAAATGAAATGGCAGTCAAAAAAAGACTGCCATTATTGCTTTTGGAGGGATATAAATGAACAAATTCACAGTAGAGTTAACATCAGAACAAATAGCTACACTAAGCGCAATACTTTCAGGAATAGCAATAGATAGCTATGAAAAACTACCAGCACTAAAAGAGAGTTCTATCTGCATAATGAACTCATTACTTAAAGCTAAGAGATGTGAGAAAGTAGAGATTGCAAAAGAGGAGTGTTGCTTCCCTAAATTTAATATTTCTAAAAAAGATACCCTTAAACCATATGTTCCTGATAAATTTTTCGATACATTCAATCTTTATGCGGAAGATACAAATGATACATTCTTTATCGAAGATGAAGAGAATCTTAGGTTTATATGTGGAAAGCAGGGTCAAATAGGAATTGAATCATGGAATTATTATGATGAAGATAAAAAGCCAGACACTGTGATATTTATAAATAATTCAGATGCAAGGGCTTTATTAGACATAATCAATAAAACAACTCTTGATTTTAATTATAATAGATATGAATATCTAAAAGTTGAAGAAGAGATAAATGACAAATATGAGTTTAAACTAACAAATAATGTGCATGGCGCAGTTGCAGTTCTATGCAAAAAGGCAAAGACTGGTAATGCAGACGTTATTAAATTTTATAATGAAAGACAAATAATACTATTTTATGAATTTTTAAAATATCATATAGGATAATAGGGGGTACAACAATGGCATATTTATGTGAACAATGCAAAGAAAACAATAATGGATGGTGTAAGGCAAATAAATTTAATGGCCTTAAGAAGAAAAACATACAGAGGTGTGCAAAATTTAATCCAATCATCGTAAGCGAAGATGGTGAAGAAATTAAAACATACTGTATAATTTACGAAGTTTATAATGTTCCTGGTAGAGATTGTGGGTTCCAAGAATCCTTTGAGTACGAAACAAGTTCCACAGATATGATTGAGGTTGAAGAAGAAGTTCTAGAATATCTTGGAGAATATTTTTACGCAGGTAACTTTACAATATTATCAATAGGATTAGCTTAGGAGGAAGATAAAATGAGAATATCAAAACTAAAAATATACGACTTAGAAGAATGTATTGAGGCAAGTAAATATCCAATGGCTGTGGATATAGATTCAGTAAATTCAGATATTACAAAAACAGTTGTAGCATTAGGTACTAGCGAAAAAGGGTCGGGACACGATAACTATCTTAAAGGTATAAGAGTATCATTCAACCTTACATTTACAAATAAGGCATGGGTTGAGGTTGAAAGATATTCTTTCCTTGATATTGTAAGTAGTCAATCTACAATGCACAGAATAACAAGATTTGAACTTCGTAAATGCTGCAATAAGTATGTATGGAATAGCACTATAGAGAATCTAGAAAGAGCTGTTGCGGAATATAATGCAATGGAGAATAAAGGTTCTCAAGAAGCTAAAGAGAAGTATTTAGAAATACTTTACAATGTTCCAAGCGGCTTTGAATTAACAGCTAGAATATCAACAAATTACTGTCAATTAAAAACAATTATAAGCCAAAGAAAAAATCACAGATTACCTGAATGGAGAGAGTTCTGTGAATACATGACGGAAAATTTACCACGTTTTAAGGAGATTGTTTTAGGTGAGTAAGTCAGATAAGAAAAAGCCGATAAATAGAGTAGGTCAACACTTTAAAAGCAAGATAGATGGAACCCTGTATGCAGTTGTATGGAATGAGATAGATGGAGAGCAAATGCTATTAAATCTAAACGACTATCATATAGTTATAAGATTAGTAGAAGAAGAAGCCTTCCAACTTATCACAAGAATGTTAAAGCTAGAACCATCTTAGCTTTAACATTCTTTTTTAGCTTTGCAAAGCCAATTTGTCGAAAATAAATTATTGACACATTCTTAAGGAGGATTTATTATGAATATTGTATTCTACATTTTAGCATTAATAGTACTTTTTACGATTTGGTTACTAGCAACTCCAATCTTTAACAAGACTGGAGAGCTAGTTCTAAATATATACAATAAAATTAAAAACATTATCAAGGGGGATAATAACAATGAATAAAGGAAAAATAGGAGCAATTTTAGCAGGGATTGTAGTAGTAGCTGTAGGAGTTGGAGCAATGCTTTGCACAGAGAAAGTACCAGCAGGTTATGTTGGAGTTGTGTATAGCATGAATGGTGGAGTTCAAGGCGAAGTTTTAAGTCAAGGATGGCACATATTAAGCCCAACAAAGAAATCAATCCTATATTCAGTAGCTACTGAGCAATTATATATGTCTGCTGATGAAAAAGAAGGTTCTAAGGATAACGACAGCTTTGATGTAGTCTGCAAGGATGGAAGAATGAATGTTGACTTTGAAATGAGCTATTCATTCGATATGGATAATGTTGCAAACTTAGTTACTAGATATAGGGGTATGTCTGGTAAAGAAATAATAAACAATATAATTAGAGGTAAAGTTAAGACTTTCACTAACGAAGTTACATCACAATTCACAGTATTAGAAGCTCATATGGAGAAGAAAGGCGAGCTTAACAGAATGTTAACAGAGCATTTAAAAAATAGCTTAGCTGAATTTGGAATTACTGTAGAATCAGCTACATTAAGTCAAACTAGAGTTGATACTACTATTGAAGCCGCTATTACTGAAAGAAGTAAGGCCGCTCAAGAATTAGAAGCTGAAAAACAAAGAAGACAAAAAGCTGAATTAGAAGCTGAAACTAAAAAGATTCAAGCTCAAGGTGAGGCTGATGCTGCTTTAATTAAAGCTCAAGGTGAAGCTGATGCAAACAAGGCTATGCAACAATCAATAACTCCGGAACTTATAGAATTCAAAAGAATAGAGAAGTGGAATGGATCAGAAGCAACAACAGTTGTTAATGGATATAATCCAGCTGTAGTCCCACAACAATAATATAAATATAAATAAAAATAGAGTATCCGAGGATACTCTATTTTTATCGCTTAAGGTTGGGGATAACCATATGACAATCTATCTTGTTGTCACCAATATAGTTTTATTATAAATGTTAAAGAGGTAAAAAGCAAATGAGTAGTATAACAGTTTTAGCTTTTGACTTATCAACCGCATGTGTAGGGGTTGTTGCTGCTGTTGTTGATAAAGATACTAAACAACCAACGCTAGTTAAAAGCTGCCCTATAATCCCAAAAAAATTCTCTCCTGAAAAATTAGGGTATAAGAAAAGTAAGAAGAAACTTCCCACAGCTAAAAGTGGTGAGTTTCTAAATACTTATTATAAGGAGGGAGAAAAAACAATAACCAAAACTGAAAAACAAAAAAGAGATAGAGAAGTAAGAATACAAGAAAATTTATTTGTTCTTGATTATATAGGTAAGCAGATATCAACAATTATCAATGCTATAAGACCAGATATTATAATCGTAGAAAAGAACGAAATATTTAACGGTATTCTTACTTCAGTATTACTTGGAAAAGTAATGGGTGTTTTAATAGGCATAGCATCATCGCACTCAATACCATTAAAGGAATTTAAGGTATCAAAAGTAAGAAGTGTTATAGACCTAAATAAAACTGTCAGAGAGTTCGTAGAAAGCGTTAGTGAAGATGAACTTAAAAATGTACCAGATGTAACAAAGAGAGCCTTAAGAAAGCTAATGGAAGCTAAATATGGACAGTATGGATTAGACTGCAAAACAGATGATGAAAGCGATGCTTGTGTTGTATTTAATTATTGGTTAGAAGAGGTATTATAAATGATTATTGATTAAAAGAGGTGTCGCAAATGATTATTGAAGAGGTTATAAAAGATTTACAGGAGAAAGGAGTGAAAGTGGGGGTTACAGCTAGAGATTTGTATGATGAAAAATATTATGATGGCCCAATAATACAAGGAATACATATAGATATAGATATAGCTGATAGAGGAGTATCAAGAAGAAAGACAGGTATAGTTAGTAGAAGAATACGAAGGAAAAGAGGACCAAATAAAAAACCGAGAAAAAGAAGATTTTACAAATTAGTAAATCATTTTGAAGATCATGCTGAAGCTTTCTATAAAGATATGATGGTAAAGAAAGAAATGATGAAAAATAAGGGGAAGTAAAGAATGGAAAATCATAATAAAGTAAGTATAACATATTACAAATGGGGGAACACTACCTGGTTCAATATATCAAGCAGAAGTAGTTGTTTTGACCTTCGTGATTTAGTTTCTGAAAAATATAAATAAGCCAAATATAAAGAATGGCTTTTAGAGGAATAGTTAAATTCACAATTCAAAAATATTAGTAGGAAAGGAATGAAACATAAATGTATGTAATAGTTTTTGAAGCATGGAATGGGAAAAGATGTGAGGTAGTTTTTGGTGAAGAAAAGGCTAAAGAAAGATATTGGGAGCTAGATGAAATTTATTCAGAAGTTCATTTGCTGAAAGTAGAAAAAGAAATACCGATGTAATTCATAATTTAAATATATTATTCTCTAATAAAGGTAGGTGTTCAAGATGATTAAATGTAAAGATTGTAGGCATATAAGAGAGTTCAATGAAAGAAAAAATCAATGGTGTTGTTCAATATCGAGACCTCTAAGATGTGTTAATGCAAACAAACCCAAACTATGTATGTACTTTAGAAAAAGATAATTAATACTACGAACAATCCAGAAATATTGTGAGTGAAGGAGATAGTAAAAATGAGTAATATTTATTGCCATGTGGATACTTGTAAACACAGAAGCAAGAGAAGAAGCACAAAACAAAATAAAGGTGGACAATGGCTTTATAGGTGCACTAAAGAAAACCTAGTTTTAGTACCAGCAGCTCTTGGTAGCGGTGAAGAATTAGAGGGAAATATAGTAGATTGTACGGGGTATGAGGAGGAAGAGTAATGGTACATGATATAGATGTTTGTAAAGAGTGTCATTACTACAAGAATATTGAAAATCATTCATGTAAAGAAAGACATTGCAGAAAGTGTGAGAATTATGGAGAGAGATTACTTCCAGCAGATGTAAGAATAATTCAAAGACCAGTTGAGGTTAAAATTGAATGTCCACACTGCTTTTATGATATAGAAGTTGATTATAGTGAATTTACAGTTGATATGGGGAGTGATTACTCTGAAGATTGGGGAGGAACAGTAATAGATTGTCCGAACTGTGAAAAAGAAATTGAAATAGATGAAGTGAGGTGGGATTAATGGTATCAGTATTAGAAACTAAAAAGAAAGCCAAGAAACCTATAGAAAGAGATTGTTTGAGTTGTTCAAATTCTTATAGTGAAGAGGGTGAGAATGGTAAGAATGATAGATTGCACTGTTGTGTAAAAGATAAATATGTAAAAGAAGATGAGGTGTGTGGAGAGTATGTATAATTCGTAACTCAAAACATATTGTGAAGTAGATGGAGGAATGAGAAATGAGTAAAAAATGGACTTATGAATTAAATACAATTAGTGATACATGGACAGGTGGTATTTGCGATAGCAGAGAAGAAGCTATAAGAGAAGCTACAAATGAAGCTTCAATAGATGGTATTAAGAAATTCAAAATTGGGATATGTGAAAATGTGTTTAATTATGGTATAGATGCAGATGAAGTATTAGAGAGAATTGCTGAAAAAACTTATGAAGATGTGGGGGAAGTTGCCGAAGATTATCTAGATGATGTAACTGAAGAGCATAAAGAAGAATTACAAGATAAATTAAATGAAGTTTTCTATGCTTGGCAAGAAAAATATAATTATAAACCTTATTTCTATGCTGTTGTAAGTGAAGAAATAATAGAAGTAGATAATAAATAGTAGTTCGCACCTTGAGCATATTGCGAAACAAATGGAGGGGGAAAAGTGATTAAATACAGGAGTAATACCATTTCGGAGGAAGATTTAAAAATAGAAACTGATAGGTATTGGGATGAAGAAGAAAAAAGAGTTGAAATAGTTAAACTAACTATGATTTCAACTAATTTAGATGTAACATTTTGCAGCCACAAAGGACAATTAGATGCTTATAATAGAGCATTGCGAAAATTAGAAACCAGATACAAAGAATGGCTTTTAGAGGAATAGTTAAATTATAGACAGATAAAAGGCTGACTATCTAATTTATTAGGAGGAATAGAAATGACTTTAAATGATTTTTTAAGTAGAGTTGATATTGAAAAAGATGGAGATAAAACGCTTTTATGGTGCGAGTATATAAATACTAAAGATGGAGAAATACTTGGG
>ERZ1026876.1240-NODE-1240-length-13058-cov-7.682304_pt1 | contig 13058 bp, 9 predicted proteins | sample MGYA00380168_ERZ1026876 | MGnify/ENA primary metagenome ERZ1026876 (study PRJEB33269, sample SAMEA4719804) | human gut metagenome | biome: human-associated habitat; feature: organic feature; material: feces | place: Cameroon | collected 2013-10 ... | reverse complement strand
GGAAATTATTTTGGCATACTCTTAACATCTACCAAATATTGATAGATGTTATAAATAATTTATATATTTAACGCAACAGATAATTAACCCGGTATGGAAGCGGATTTGGTCTCAGTAATGTTACAAAGATGCGCAAGCTCTATCAGACTTATCCAATTTTGCAGACACTGTCTGCAAAATTGAGTTGGAGCCACTATGTGGAGCTTCTGAAGATTGAAGATCCTTTGGAAAGATCGTTTTACCTTAAGGAGTCTGAACGGGAGAACTGGGGCGTTCGTGAACTCCGCAGGCAGATGAAGAGTATGCTCTTCCAGAGACTGGTCTTAAGCAAAGATAAAGCTGAGGTCATGAAGTTGTCCGAAGAGGACCAGAACATCGAGAAGGCAGAGGAAGTCATAAAGGATCCGTATATCTTTGAATTCACAAGGCTTCCGCAATTGCCCGTATATAAAGAAGGTGAACTGGAAAATGCTCTGATTGATAATCTGAGTACATTTCTTCTTGAGCTCGGAAAAGGCTTTACCTATGTAGGAAGGCTGCAGCGGATCAATATCGGAGGCAGGATCTACAAAATAGACCTTGTGTTTTATCACCGAATCCTGAAATGCTTTGTCCTTATAGATTTGAAGCGCGGTGAGGTACAGCACGAGGATATCGGTCAGATGAATCTATATCTGAATTATTACCGGGAAGAGATGAACATAGAAGGAGATACGGAGCCCATCGGGATCGTGCTCGGCGCTTACGAAGACAAATTGATGGTAAAATATGCTACACAAAATATTTCAAACCAGCTCTTTGTAAGCAGGTATCAGTTATATCTTCCGGACAGGGAACAGCTGGAAAATGAAATCAATAGATTTCTTGATAGCAAGGAAGAGAACTGATGTAGCGATTGGCCACTCGACTTGACCGAAACTATTGTGCCACCTAAAGTTTGCTAAGAGACAATATTTACATCTACAGGTAAGATGAGAAGATGTCTTTGGCAAATGCCTGAAAAGGTTGAAGTAATACCGTTTTATACTAAACGAGCTAGAGTTAAAAACATAATTAGAGCTAAGGACATTGAAACTCCAGCTTGTAATGACTCTAATTTAGAAGTGGCTTAAAAAGAAAAAAGCTTCCCCCGCCCCCTTTTAAAAAAAAGAAAAAATGCAGTTATATTGATGAGCGTGAGACAACTCACAAATATTGACAATGTGTCACAAACTAACTTTACACAAAGTGGGCTTATCCTCGGAGATGTTTGTGTGGCTTAGTGTAGGTTCATTGTATCAGCCGCATATTCGGAGTGATCTGAAAAGGCGCCGGCCATGCGCGCTCTTTTTATAATACGGGGAATAGAGGCAAAGAAGGTCTTTAACCCCGAAATATCACGAGCTAAAGTAATCAATTGTTCTACCGGTGTTTTTTTCAAAAATTCCCCATCGCAGTTATAGGCACTAGGAACCCGGATAGAAATATCGCAATCGACTTCCGGAATACAAAACGGAATCACTACATTACCGTAATCGCTGACTATAGGTAAATTTTCTTCAAAAGTGATGGTATCTGGCCAAGGTTTAAAGTCTGTTTCCGAATATGGCCCAAAGCTCCAAACCCCACGCGTCGTAAAGAGCGCATTTTTCATGATAAAAAATGGCAATTCCCCTGTGAGTAGTGGCAAATGAACTGCTTCAAGATAGATGCGAAAATCAGAACCACTTGAAATCGGAATGAATTCATCGAGTTTTGAATATTCCTGAAAAAACGATTCCACGCCGGCGCGATGAATTTCCGGCATCATAAAGTGTTCGTAAAACTCAAAAGCCCGCGTTAATAGATTAACGCTCTTAATGATGCGCTTATCAGCTTGAATCCAAAGACGATCGAGTTTTTCAGCGGGAACTAATGGACGTAATGCGTCTTGCAAAATACTAAGTTCGTCATCCCCTTCCCAGCCAGGAATTGGCAAGCAACTACTTATATTGTTGTAGCAAGCAAGATAAGTAATATCTAGTAATTGCTGCGCCGTGCGCGGTAAATAGCGCACTTCCGCCGAAGACAAACATATATTGTAAAGAGAAGCGAGCAAATAAGCGGCGATAAAACGGCCCCATGAACCGTACATCTGCACGATACGGCCCCCACTAATTTCGAGTAGCTTGTTACGTTCAGGCCCTGAAATAATACCTAAACCCCAAGCTGAATCGATTAAATCGAGCTGAATTACCAAATCCTTGGCAATGATACCAGTATCGGCAGCTAAATCTAACAAACCTGAAAAACGACTACAAAAAGTGCTCATCCAATTAAGGCGTTTTTCATCGCAAATAATCTTAGAAACTGAGTATTTGGTAGCGAGATAAGGATCATGCCCGCATTCACGGTAAAAAGCATCCAAGCAAGATCTAAATTCCATGCCATCGATAAACTTTTCCATCGCGGCGGAATCATGTCTTAGACTTAGTTCATTCATTTTGCCCGGATAGGCTTTTTCGTAGGAATGAAAGAATTTAAAAACCCCTAGCTTCCAAGCGCTAACATCACGAATACCTGTTAAATACTCAGATAAACTCCGGCAACAAGTCACGTGCTCTTGCATAAAAAGGCGCCCCGTATAAGCTAAAGCTTCTGTTTGACGACCTTGAGCTGCGCTAAAGATTTCGGGAGCGGAGAGGCGAGTAGGTTGCATAGAATGAAGCGCGTTCACAAATCTCAAGTTTAAAAACGGATTGAATGACATCTACGCTTATCTCCACCTACTTCATTTAACGTATTACCTAAATAGTTTGGCTACTGTTCGTAGCTTACTTGCAACTATGTATTGACACTAAGTACTATGTATTGGTATTGGCAACTATGGTATGAGCCAATATCTAACCTCTATCAAGGGAGCTAATAATAGAGTAGCAACTACTTAGGCCTTACTATACACTACGCCCTACGTGTTTTAAGCATTATGCAACAAAATCTAGTAAAAATAAACAATTCTCATGCGATAGACTCCATCTATAAAAAGCGTAGATCACAAAAAAAGGCCCTAGCTTGCGCTAAGACCTTAACCCCCAAAAATCATTCGCTTCGATAGCTTAAAAACTCGATACTTCATAAGCTTGATACTTCATAAGCTTGATACTTCATAAGCTTGATACTTCAGAAACTCAATACTCCATAAGCTCTGAACCGAACGCTGATAACTTAAAGTCGCATTAAATACCGCCAATGGCTTTAATGAGGACCGTGGTGCTATCTAAAGCATCTTTTAAGTCCTTAACCACAGCTTTTTGAGCCAATCTTTCGTTAGCTTTCGCTTCAAGGTAATCCTTAAGCGCTACTTGTCCGGCCTCGTAGCGAGATTGGTAAATCTCGGTAGTTTGCGTTAAAAGCGTCAACTTATCTTGGTCATGCGCTAACATCTTTTGGCTTAAATTTAAATCGCTTTGCGCTTGGCTAACTTCGCTTAACGCCAAATAGTACGTGCTAATAAACTTAATTTCCGCACTGTTATAGTCGAGTGAGGCCAAATCGATTTTTAAAGAGTTTTGGTAGTAGTTAATAAACGGAAAACTCAAAGCGCCAGCAATAGACCCAATTGGGTCTTTAAAGAATTGGTATAGCTCACTCGTGCTTCCAGCCGCAATGCCTGCACTTAAAGAAACTTGCGGGTACATGTTAAGTTTAGCGACATCCTTACTAGCTAAAGCCGACTTTAAACGTTCTTCAGCCGCCCGCATGTCCGGTCTAAAGCGTAAAAGTTCAGAGCCACGCTCAAGGCTAACTACAGGTAGCTTTACCCCTAAAAGGGTATCGATAGTTGCAATGTCAGCATTAGGCGCGGCATTACGTAACGCATTTAAAGCACTAATAGTTTTTTTGAGGGTGCTTTTATCGGAAGCTAAGATACTTTCTTGTTCCACGACGTCTCTTTGCGCTTGTAAAAGCTCAAGTTTAGCAACCTTGCCTGTAGTATACCTTGAAGTCATGATCTTTAAGGTTTGCTTAGCATTGCTTAAATTGGCTTCATCTAAGCGTAAAAGGTCCTTGGTATAAACTAACTGCCAATACAAAGTAGCTGTTTCTTGCGCTACGCTTAATCTTGCCGCCATAGCGTCATTAACCGAAGCGCTCGCTTCATAGTCTTGCGCTTTACGTTCAGCTGCTAAACGACCAAAAAGATCTAACTCATAGCTAAGCTTAAAAGTAGAGTTAGCGCTTTTACGGCTAGTGCCGCCCGCAAAATCTTTACTAAAACCACTGCCTAAATCTGCATTAAGATCGGGAATTAAGTTAGTAGCAGTGAGGTCGGCCTGCGCCAACGCCTTTTGGGCTTTGATAACAGCTGTTTTATAATCGCCGCCTTGCGTTAAAACTTCTTCAATTAACGCTTTTAAGTGTTCATCCCCTAAATTCACCCAAAAATCAGGTTCTAAGGTTCCCACCTCGTTCCGATCTGCGACTCTAGCATTTGAAGCGCTTGAGCCTTGAGTAGCGTTTACGCTATCGCGAGCTTTAGGGCTAACGCCTTCCTCTAACGCGGTTTTTTCATTTAAGGTTAAGTTTTGAGTGGAGCCGTGCATAAACACATACTCCGCAAGCTCTGGACGCTCGTAAGTTGAGTGCATGGCGCTACAGCCACTTAAAGAGACTGCGACCGCAGTGGCTAAAAAGCTGAGCTTAACAAAGTGGATCTTTTTCATGATAATCTCCAAAATCTCGGTCTAACAGTTACTATTCACGAGCTAACGCATCAATTGGGTTGAGTCTTGCGGCGCTTCGAGCCGGAAGATACCCAAAGATCACCCCAATTAGCGATGAACAAAGTACAGCCGCTACAATTGAGCTTACGGAAAACTTCATGGCAATCGCTTGCACAAACATCCCAAAAATAAAACCAATACCATAGGAGCACAACACCCCTAACCCCCCGCCAATTAAACAAACTAATACGGCTTCAATTAAAAATTGCTGCAAAATATCACTCTGACGCGCGCCTACGGCCATACGAATCCCAATTTCACGCGTTCTTTCAGTTACCGACACCAACATGATATTCATCACCCCAATGCCCCCAACTACGAGCGAAATAACAGCAATGGCGCTAATAAGATAGGTAAATGTATCAGTAGTTTTGGTGATAGTTTTTAAAATTGCATCCGAACTACTCGTAAAGAAGTCCTTAGTCCCATGGCGGTTTAAAAGGAGTTTTTCAACAGACTCTAAAGCGACAGCATTCGAAATCCCATCTTTTACTCGAAGCGTAATCGAACCTAAATAGTTTTCATTAACTACTCGATGCATCATCGAGGTATAAGGGATATAAACTTGCAACGCATCTTGATTTTCAAACGGCGAATCTGAAGCTTCTAAGACCCCAACCACCTGACACGGAACTTTACCTAAAATAATGAATTTGCCAATCGGGTCAACCCCTTGAAAGAAAGTATCTTTAGTGTTTTGGTCGATCACAACCACTTGAGCTAAAGCTTTAACCTCCCCGCGATCAAATTCACGGCCAGTTTCCACATTTTGGCCTTTCACCCGAAAATATAAATCACTAACTCCATGCACGCGCACGTTTGCGGACTTGTCCCCGTAAAGGCCAACAAATTGACCATGTCTATCAGGGGTTACGGCATCCGTAAACATTTGGTGCTCTAAAGCTTCCATATCCGAAACAGTTAAGGTTTGGATTTTACCAGAACGCATGTCCCCAAAAGTTTTACCGGGATAAATGCTAATAGTGTTAGTCCCAATAGAACTAATATCATTGACGACCTTTTGGGAGGCGCCTTGCCCTAAAGCGACGACACTCACCACCGCCATAATCCCAATAATTATCCCTAGCATCGTTAAGATGGTACGAAGTTTATGCGAAACCATCGCCAAACAGGCCATTCTAAAAGCTTCCCGAAAACGGTCGGTTGCGCCCCGTAAAGTTCGCCATAAACTTGGAGTAGTCCCCGTTAAATGCACCGGCGTAAATGGATAGCACGCATCCCCAACTGCATCGTTGGTTTTATCGCTTATCACTTCCCCATCGCGAATCTCGATAATGCGACCGGCGTGAGCTGCGATCCCAGGATCGTGAGTTACGATAATAACCGTATGCCCGGCTTCATGTAGTTCCTTTAAAATACCTAAAACCTCACGCCCGCTTTTAGTGTCCAAAGCCCCAGTGGGTTCATCCGCTAAAATTACTTGGCCCCCATTCATAAGCGCCCGCGCAATACTAACGCGCTGTTGCTGCCCCCCAGATAATTCTCCCGGTCGATGGGTAATTCGGTCCCCAAGGCCTAAACGTGCTAATAATTGGTGCGCACGTTCTTCGCGGCGGGCGCGTTTAACCCCTGAATAAATAGCCGGAATTTCCGCATTCCCCACGGCATCTAAATGCCCTAACAAGTGATATCTTTGGAAAATAAAACCAAAATATTCTCGGCGCAAACGCGCTAACTCATCGCCACTTAAACCTGCTACTTGCTGTCCATTGATGCGGTATTCCCCAGATGTTGGTTGGTCCAAGCACCCTAAAATGTTCATCAAAGTTGATTTACCGGACCCTGATTGCCCAATAATGGCTACCATTTCCCCCGCAAAAATATCTAGGTTAATGCCGTGCAAAATCTCTGTACTTTCGGCCCCTAAACTAAAACTTCTTCTAATATCACGTAGCTCAAGGAGCGGTTTGTGCTTTGCATTATCCATATACTCTCCGTTAGCACCTTAATGCATGCCACTGCGTTTTACTTGTCGTCTCATTTGCTTTTGAATTTGGCGCTCTTCGTTGCTTTTACAGTCTTGGCCGTTACATTGGCGGGTGTCCGGGACCCCTCCGAGACTTCATGGCAGCATTTTCCGCGGTTTCGATATCTGAACCTAAAATAATGCGATCGGTCGCGCTCAACCCAGATTTAATTTCGTAATTTAAGTTATCGCGCCGCCCCACGGTAAGCACTTTTTCTACCGGGCTATGATCAGGCCCTAACACTAAAACTTTATATTGATTAGGTCCTACTTTATCGCGCATCGCGCTAATAGGTAGCGTCATTACATCTTTACTAGCACCAAGCACAATGGTCACTTCCGCCGTCATGCTAACGCGAAGCACCCCATCTAGGTTTGGTACGTCTAATAGTGCATTGTAATAAATAGCCTCAGAGGAGGTTGAGGATGAAGAGGCGCTGCTAGAGGTTTCCTTAGCGATGCTATCAGGCGCTGGTTCTACTTGGCGTAAAGTAGCTTCAAACTTACGGTCAGGTAATCCTAAAATAGTAAAATAGCTTTCCATATTAGGTTTAACTTTGACGACGTCAGCTTCAGAAATTTCAGCTTCGACGGTCATAGTGTCAAGATCGGCAAGTTTAACGATGGTCGGTGCACTTTGGTTAGAGACCACAGTCTGACCTTCATCAGTTACAATCGCAATTATCACCCCATCTTGTGGCGCAGTAATTCTGGTATAACCAAGATTAGTTCTGGCATTATCAACGCTAACTTCCGCTTTACGAATTTCTGCTTCACTTACAGCAATCGCAGCTTTAGTTTGTTCTAAATCCGCAGTCGCACTTTCTAAATCAGCAATCGAAGTAGCGTCTTGCCCTTTCATTTTAATTTGGCGATCATACTCAGCTTGCTGCTTTTTTAATAAAGCTTTCTGTTGCTTTAAGCCAGCTTGCGCTATTTTTAATTCTGCTTCTGCATTTTTGACGGCATTATTTTGAGTACGTGGGTCAATTTCAGCGATTAATTGTCCCTTTTTAACCTTGTCCCCAAGTTCGACATGAAGTTTTTGCACCTGGCCTGTTACCTGCGCGCCGACACTAACTTCAGTTCGCCCCACCAAACTTCCAGTTGCGGTCACGGTTTCAATGACATCCCCTTTGTTTGGAGTAATAGTAATATATTCCTTTGGTGGTGTTGAGGTAGATTTATAAGCAACATAACCACCAATAACAACAACTAATAAAATAATAACAACTAGCTTTTTCATAGTTCTCATGGCTCATTCAATTTAAATTGCTGACATTTTAATACACAACCTCGCTAAATGTTGTTACAAAGTGTTACAACTAAAGGTAAGTCGTAATATCTCGTAACATATAAAACCTAAAAGTAAGCCCAAGCCTACCCCCCAAAAAAAACATAAAGGACCTTGAAGGCTCCTAACTCCAAGACCCCCCCAAAAACTCCAAGTTTTTCCCCAAATTCTAAAGCTTTTACCTTTGTTTTTTTATGGTTCACTATTTTTGTATGATTTTAAGTATGATTTTAAGTATGGTTTTAGTGTGGTCATAGAATCAAGAGTTCGGTAGGTAGCTTTGGTGGAGGCTTGAAATCTAACTAAACATAGTATTTTTGATGTTTTCTGCTAAGATAAACACTCAAGAGCTCAATGTTACCTTAAACATAACAATGAACTAGACCACAAATTAGAACCAAAGCTAGCACTTCTTAAGTTTTAAGTTCTCTTAAGTTTTCTTGAGTGCTCTTATCTTAAGTAAGCTCATAGACTCAACCTTAAGTAAATTCATAGACTCTACGAACCCAAAAACAAGATATAAGAATCAAGGTATAAGTGCTAAGCTAACTTTAAATACCTCATCATGCATTAGGAACCAAACCATGCCATCCATTAGTGTAATTATCATCGCCCGCAACGAAAAAAATAATATCGAAGACTGCGTCCGTTCGGCTCAGTTAGTTGCTGATGAAGTGGTGGTTTTTGATGGCGATAGCACCGACAACACCGCTACATTAGCCCAAGCATTGGGCGCCAAAGCTTTTAGCGTCCCGGCTACTCAATGGCAAGGTTATGGTGAACAACGCCGTCGAGCACAAAGCAAAGCCACCGGTGACTGGTGTTTTTGGCTTGATGCCGATGAACGCATTACCCCAGAACTTGCAGCCGAAATTAAAGACTTTGTCGTGAAAAAACCTCGTAACGCCATCATGGCGGTCCCTCGCTTAAATCATGCTTTTGGGGCTTGTATCCGCCACTGCGGTTACTACCCTGACCGCGTGCTCCGCTTGCATCATCGTGACTACACTCGTTATAACGATTCGTTAGTCCACGAAAAACTTGAACTCCCAAGTGATGCCCAAATCATAAATGCTAAAGCTGACCTCGTTCACTACACCTACGTTTCAATGGAACAGTTACTCCGTAAACAAGTAAGCTACGGCTTACAGTGGGCGGATAATCGTTACCGTAAAACTCAAAAAGGCTGTTTTTGGTTTACCCCTTTTATGAAAGGAGCGTTCATGTTTTTGAGAAAATACTTCATTCAAGGCGGTTTTTTAGATGGTAAAGCGGGGTTTGTAATTAGCGCCACTAGCGTGACCTACACTTTTTCTAAATACATGACGCTTTACGTTCTAGCCTTTAAAGCGCGCCAAGAAAAAAAATAACCGACCTTGCCTTAGTTAATTTTAACCATCCCGGTAGCGCTCTTTTAATCATAAATTTAGCCTTTAAAACCATCTAAATTACAATGAAGTAGGGAGGGGGTAATGGATTATTAATTTTGCTTAAATATTGATGTTATTTTGGGATTAATAATATTAATTACTAAGGGACTTATTTCACGGTCAATGCTTTGTGGGAGTTTTGTCTTAAGTTCCACATTTTGGTTAAAACGCTCTTATATAAAGGGTTTAAAATTTTGTGCTTATTAATAACGTGGATCAATGCTTTTTGTTTATTTGATTAATTTGATTAATTGCTAAGAAATTTTGTTAAATTCTAGCCCATCTAAAGTCGCGGAGTCTTATTTTTTTGCCCCTACTTACGGATTTTGAGCTTTCATCCGCCATTTAAGTTTGTTTGGATAATTAGCTTTCGCTAATTTTGGAAACTAGTATAGGTGCTAATTTTGGCGCCTAATTTTACCGCCCTATTTTAGTAGCTAATTTTAGCTTAAGGGCTGGCTACCAATTTGCCCAAAGCTTGCAGCTAATTTTAAGAAAGGAATAAGGCAGGAAATTTTTGTTTATGACTGCTCCCACGGGTAAGCCCGTGAGGTTCTGATTGAAGTGTAGCTTGAAATCGTACACCATTTTCAGGCTTTGGAGTTACAAGTGTAAATCTGTTTGAATCATGACTTTTATTACCAAAGAGTCCTACGACCACATTAGCGGTAATTTCTGTCTTACGACCAGGAAGTACAGTCAATCTTCTAACGTTTAGATTAGATATTGTTCCATGCTAATACCAAGTAGTAGAAATATGGTTTTTCATAGAAAAAACGACTTTCATCCCGCATGCAAGCGTGTGGGTTTTACGCCGCAATTTATAACTCTTTAAGACTTTCTTCCCACTTTAATATCGTTAATTTAACTTCAAGTTTTAGGTCAAGTGATGCACAATACCTCACTTTAAGGCAAATTTGCTTGGTAAGTATCCCGCACTCGTGTCAAAACTGTTAAAATATTGGTTCAGGATTATTTAGATGAATAACTAATTTGCCTAAAACTTCTACCTTACCTTTTATGGTTTAGCATAAATGCCCCAAACCATAGATATGGTGGTTCTATTTACGTTTAAGCAAATTTCTTAATACATGGTGGTTTTTAGTCATGAATATATGCATCGCGGGCGCCGGTTACGTAGGGCTTTCACTTGCGGCCATGCTTTCTGTAAAACATTGCGTGAAACTTGTTGAAATTAACGAAGAAAAAGTAAAGCTGTTAAATAACCGCATTTCTCCTATTGCCGATGAATATATTGAAAAATATCTCACCGAAAAGGATCTTGACCTCGTGGTTACTTCAAACGCTAGTGAAGCGATGAAGGACGCCGAGCTCATCATTATCGCCACCCCTACTAATTACGATCCGCAGACTAACTACTTCAACGTAGATTCTGTTAAAGCAGTCATTAAAGAAGCGATGGTTTTAGCCCCACAAGCAAACATCGTGGTCAAATCAACTTTACCTGTTGGTTTTACGGCCCGCGCCACTAAAGAATTTGGGCTGACTAAATTACACTTCTCCCCTGAATTCTTACGTGAAGGCCGAGCACTTTATGATAATTTGCACCCTTCACGCATCATTATTGGGACTCATGACCAAGCTTTTGGGAACATGTTTATTGATCTCTTAGCTCAATGTTCAGAAGAAAGTGACCCTAAGGCGATCCCAAACTTAATCGTCAGCCCAACCGAAGCTGAATGTATTAAGCTTTTTGCCAATACCTATTTAGCTATGCGTGTAGCTTACTTCAACGAACTAGATACTTTTGCTGTTTCTAAAGGCTTAGATACTGCTAGCATCATCTCAGGGGTTTGCATGGACCCTCGCATCGGCGACTTTTACAATAACCCATCCTTTGGTTACGGTGGCTATTGTTTACCCAAAGACACCAAGCAGCTGCTTGCGAACTATCGCGATATCCCCAATACCTTAATCGAAGCCATCGTTTCTTCAAATACCACCCGTAAAGACTTTGTGGCCGAAGAAATCATCAAGCATCAACCAAAGGTGGTTGGGATTTACCGTCTAGTGATGAAGAGTGGTTCCGATAACTTTAGAAGTTCTTCTATTCAAGGCATTATGAAGCGCATTAAAGCTAAAGGCATTGAAGTTGTCATCTACGAACCAAAGCTTGAAGCTGATACATTCTTTAATTCACGCGTCATTCGCGATCTCAATGAATTTAAGCAGATGTCCGATATTATTATCACTAACCGTCAGAGCGCAGACTTAGCCGACTGTGCTACTAAGGTTTATACCCGTGATATTTACCATAAAGATTAAGGTTTGGCTTTTTAACCACATACGAAACAGGTCGCAGATGCCCGCGCCTTATTGGCTCTAGCTTCTTACGCCCTAGCTTCACATGCTCTACGCTTGGAGATTAAAAACCACATGTTACAGACTGTTGCCCACATAAATTTAGCCAAAGGTTTTAGAGGTGGCGAACGCCAAAGCGTACTTTTAATGAAATACTTAAAACTACGCAACCCCAATCTGAAACAATTTTTAATTTGTCGCCCAGGTGGAGAAATCCAAAAGTATGTCACTGACATTCCTGATCTGACAATTATTGAAGCTAAAAGCGCTTTGTCTGCGCATGCTAAGCTTGGATCTGCGGCGCAAATACTCCAAGCCCATGAAGCGCGAGCTGTGCATTGGGCTGCCATCCATAACTTAGTGTATAAAACTCCATACGTCATCACTAGACGAGTACCACAACCCGTTAAAAACAGCTGGTTTAACCGTTTTACTTTTAGGCATGCAGCTGCTGTGATCGGTATTTCACAAGCCATCCGCGAATCCATAGTGGCAAGCTTTGGGGCTAGCCTCAACTTTAGTGGCCGTCTCGGACTCATTTATAGTGTGCTGGCACATATGGAAGCCGATCCTACTGAAACAGCTAATATTGCCAAGCAATACGCTGGAAAACTAGTTATTGGCCACGTGGGCGCCTATGTCGATCGCCATAAAGGCCAAAAAGTACTGATTCCAGCTGCCAAAAACTTAATCAAGAAGTATCCTAATCTCCGCTTTATTCTACTTGGTAATGGCAGTGACGAAGCAGTACTAAAAGAACTGACCGCAGATACTCCTGAAATTGAATGGTTGGGTTTTCATAAAAACGTCGTTGATTTTATTGAAAACATGGACATTTTTGTCTTTCCATCCCGTAATGAAGGTTTAGGTTCCGTACTCCTCGATATTATGGACCATCATGTGCCGATTGTGGCTTCAGCCGTCGACGGGATTCCTGAAATCGTGCATGATCGAGACACCGGGCTTTTATTCCCTAACGGCGATAGCCAAGCTTTAGAGCAAGCGTTAGAAGAGCTTATCACCAAACCTGAACTACGCACTCAACTTGCCACTTCAGCTTATGGCCAACTAGCACACTTTAGACCTGAATATATGGCCCAACGCTATGATGCGTTATACCGTAGCATCATCAAAGGCCGCACTAAAGCTCCGTTGAGTGAAATTTAACAGAACTCGGCAAGAAGTCCACCACCTCTAAGGTGGTGAGATGAATTGCCGAAATCTACTCGACAGCTTTCTAAACATTATGCTATAAATATAAAAAATGAAGGTATGCGGTTAGT
>ERZ1026876.1239-NODE-1239-length-13059-cov-10.259459_pt1 | contig 13059 bp, 9 predicted proteins | sample MGYA00380168_ERZ1026876 | MGnify/ENA primary metagenome ERZ1026876 (study PRJEB33269, sample SAMEA4719804) | human gut metagenome | biome: human-associated habitat; feature: organic feature; material: feces | place: Cameroon | collected 2013-10 ... | reverse complement strand
CTTGCCAGGCTTACGCAAGCCTTTTTCTTTGATCTAAAGTGCTAAACTCGGGTAAGAAATAGCCAAAGCATTATTATTTTGCTTTGGCTTTTTTTGAGGCTAGTTTGTGTTTAGAAGCAGGTTTGCTTTGGGGGTAGCTTGCGTTTAGAAGCAGGCTTATTTTGGGGGATGTTTTTGGAGCTATTTTCTAAGTATCTTCTCCCAAAAGAGCGCGCATAAAATACTTAAAAACGGGCTCTTCGTGCATATGTGTGGGTAAAAGAGCCAATTTAGCAACACATATCGGCCTTTCTTTTCGAAAGACCAGTTCTTTAAAAATTTGAATTCTGAAATTGAAAAGGCTATGTTTTTACTGTATTTGGTAATCATCAAAAAACATAGAAACAGGAGCAGACATGGCCTCGGTAAACACTTATTGTGTTCATCGCAAACGATGACCACTCCATAGAATACAGACATAGGTGAAATAAATTTGTGATTGAGCCGTAATTCGCTAAAATGATCATAACATCCTTAATATACAATTAAAAACAGTGGTGTCAATTTAAAATTGAAGTAGCATCTTAGTAACATATTGATATACAAAAATACAAAAAGGGAAGGTTATTCGACCTTCCCTTCAAATTATTTTATGGTTTAACTTAACCTACAGAGGTTAAATCTATTACCACCAAGCTTCAACCTGAGTACCAACAGTAATCTGGTGTTCGTCGCCGTCCTTGTTCTTGTTCTTGTAACCTACAGCCCCGCCTTCAGCGAATTCATCACCGCCGATGTAAGAAACATAGAAACGAATTGCTGGACGAGTCCAGAAGCCCTTACCTGGGGTGAACTGCTGAGCAAGAGTTACCTTATAAACATCTGGATCTTCGCCTGGAGCCATCCAACTATTGGTCTTCTGAGATGAGTAACCAAGTTCGAGGGTAGTACGAGTGAATTCAGTCCACTTGTATTCTGGACGAAGAACGATAGAGTAAATCCAGCCAGAACGTTCAGTAGTCCAAGTTGCGCCAGCAGCTTGATGGTCGTCACCATTATCTACATGAGCCCAAATCAAGCTATAGCCTAAACCGAAGTTACCAGCATCTAAAGTACCCCAATCGATCACACGAACACCGGTGTCATCAAGATCTGGAGTGTAGTTGTCGCCAGCGTGGTTGCCGTTTTGACCAATGTAGCCGAAGCCGTTAGTACCGTACTGAACAACGAAGTGGTTCATTAAGTTTACGCTATCAGAGTTGACAGCAGTGTTAAGGTCTAAAGTTACGAGAGCGCCTGAGTTAGCACGGTTTGCACGTGCGTTACCAGCTGCATTTGCTTCCTGTTGTTCAGAAATGAATGGAAGAGCGTAAATTACAGATGCATCTAAGTTGCCGAGTGGGCCAACTGGAATGCCATTCCAACGAGCGTCGAGCTTATATACATTACGGTTATAGTCTGAAGTACCGTCATTTGCCCACTTAGTAACAGCAAATGCGAGGTTACCCATACCTACGTCGATACCTTCGATACCAGCGCCGTAGCCTGAGTTGTTGAGGTAGTAAAGGTCAAGGAGGTGGATATCCTTTCTCTGGTAGAAACGCTTACCAGCCCAAATCTGATAACCTGCATCAGTCTGGTAACCAGTCCAGAGTTCACGGATAGATAAACGCTGACCATTCCATGGACCATCACCACCTACGCCCTGCCAAGAGTCGCCCTGAAGGTCTCTGTTACCTTCAGCAGTACCATAAGCTACGAGGGTGTTTAAAGTCCACTTGTTATTAGCCTTGTTGTAAACTTCCTGGTTAAGGGTGAGTTCAGCATAGGTATCGCATTCATCACCAAGACGACCAACCTTATGGCCTATGTTACCGTTACCTAAGCAGTAAACTTCACCACCCTGGGTGCTAGCCTGAGCGCCAGCACGGAAGTAACCATGAAAATCAACAGCAGAAGCTGCAACTGAGCTTAAAGCTAAAGCAACAGCAGCTGAAAGAGGAAGCCAATTTGCCTTCATAATAAATTCCCTTAATCCTTTACGGATTACATTATAAAAATGGACAAATTGAGAGAATTTCTAGACAAGAGCACGGGGCGTTATGGTAATTTCGTTTGCTGTTTACAGTCTTTAAGACAATTAAGCCGAAAAAATCCTTTTCGGCTTGGTTTGAGTTTGGTACTTGGTAACTAGAGCTTTTGGTTTAGTTCTTCAAGAAGATGTTTAAGATGAAGCAGTTGTTCTGTGATCGGTAGCTGCAAGAACTTTTCATCTGAAAGATGGGATTGAGAAGCAAGTTTAGATTCTTGGTGATTTTGTGGGTACTTGCTTTTAGTTTTTTTTGAGTTACGAGGAGTCAATGTTTCTTGGGGAACTGTAGAGTAAGCAAGTTCGGAAGATTGGCTTAAAGTATTATCTACGTGAGGATCGGATGCTTGAGTGGTTAATTGTGAAGAAATATCTGTAATAGAGGTATGTCCACCTTCCGCACTTAATGAATCCATTAAAGATTTAAAACCTTCGTTTTCAGTGGAAGCGTTATCGTTTTGGTTGGACTCTTGGTTATTGTGGCTGTTATTTACTTGGTCCGGTAAATGACTAGAATTTGGCTTTTCGTTGGCATTAAGTCGTTCTTTTTTCTTTTGTTGAGTTTCCCAAAATTTTAAGCCATTGATAATAACAGGGAATGGAAAACCTGCCGGTAGAGTGTGTCTTATTGTAGCAGTTGAAGGTTTTCGTCCGGATGAAAAAATTTGATCGCAAGCGGCGATAACGAGGCTGATATCTTGTTGTGGCATAAAGTGTGGTTCCTAGGGGTAAGTTTTTAGCTTACCAAATGTTCAGAGGTCGTGACATTGTTTTAAAACCATGAACATGATAATTGATAACTAATAAGCACCAATTGAATATCAAGGTTTCAATATCTAGCAATTATAATAAGTCAGCTGGGGCACGAACTATTAAGGATTATGACTGCTATTTTACACGTTCAAAGAAGCATCTTAACAAACTCGTGTAAAAATACATATAATGAAGTCATAGCGAGATTAGAAGATTCGTAAAAGCTATAGGTAAGGTGACATATATTAAGTGAGTATTTTGCCCCGCGTAAAAGTTTTACTCTGCGTCAAAGGCAGTTTAATGTAAAAAATACCTATAGTCTTATAGATTTACTTTGGTTCTTAACTGAAAGCTTTAGAGTTTATAGATTTATAGCTAGAGATTTATATCCTATATGAATTTATCGGCATAGCTAAATTTACTTTAAGTCTAAAAGAACCAAGGTGGTGGTATGAGTATTCTAATCAAGGTCCGGAAAAAATAACCTAACCAAAGAATGCATATGAATTACATTGAAGATAAAGCACAAATTCAAGCTGTAGCAGAAGCTTTAGCATCTATTGAATCTGAACTTAAAGCCTTAGATTATTGGCGTTCCAATCCGCCGGCTATAGAGGCCTTTAATAGTACTACGCCGTTTTTTATGGATACCATGGAATTACATGAATGGTTACAGTTTGTGCTTATTTTTAGATTCAACGATCTTATTTCTAAAGGTGAATCTCTACCTAAAGGACTTGCGGTTTTTCCATACGCTTATGAGTTTTACCATGATGATATGGAACGACATAAGGCTCTTTTAAAAGCTATATGCCGATTAGATGCCTGTTTTAAAGACAAGTAAGTCTCATAATTTTTACATACTCTATCGGGCCTATTCGTTAGAGCTCAGTATGACATTAAAAGTTTGTCGAGTGGGGCCAAAGGTGAAGACTAGGCTTTTAACCAAAATGTTTGGTAGTTAAAAAAAACTAAGCCCCTAAAGGTTTATGCTTTAAAGGCCATGAATTTAACTAGTTAAAAGTAAAAATTCACAAATGTGGAAATTAAAAACAGGCTAAAGGTTAAAAATGTAAATTTGCAATTATAAGACTGCAGGTTTGCAAACTTACAAATTTGCCACACTGCCATTTTGTAAGTTTGAACATTAAAAGTTGAAATAGCTAACTGCTTAACAAACAAAAAGTTCAACGTTAGGTACTATAGCTTTAATCGTCAGATAGCTTGTTTGGTAGATAACTATTTGAAAGTTGTTTTCACAATTATTTGTCAGTCTAAAAGAGAGGCCTAATATGAGTGTAAATCTAAGAAAATGTGCGGTCATCGGTTGCGGTAGCGTAGGTTCTACGGTGGCTTACACTTTGATGAATGATAATGTTTTTACTGAATTGGTGCTTATAGATTCAAATGAAGCCAAAGCGCAGGGTGAAGCAATGGATATTGCTCAAGGCACGCCTTTTGCTGGGGCGGTAACGGTAAAAGCTGGAACTTATAGCGATTTAAAAGATGCGGGAGTAATTATCATTACCGCAGGGGCTAATCAGCGTCCTGGGGAAACACGACTTGACCTTATTGGGCGTAATGTTGCTATATTCAAAAGCATCATTCCATCGATTACTGAATTTAATACGGAAGCTATCTTGTTAGTAGTGGCTAATCCGGTAGATGTGTTGACTACGATCGCCTTAAAACTGTCAGGTTTTCCGGCTAATAGAGTGTTTGGTTCAGGCACGGTGCTTGATACTGCACGTCTTAAGCATGTACTTAGTGAAAAACTAAATGTTGATAGTCGTAATGTGCACGCCTTTATAATAGGTGAACATGGTGATTCTGAACTTGCAGTGTGGAGTAAAACATTTGTTTCTGGTATTCAGCTTGAGGATTATTGCCAGCAATTTGGTCTTAATCTAGATAAAAATGAAGTTTACTTGGCGGTTAGAAACAGCGCTTATGAGATTATAAGCCGTAAGGGAGTTACTAATTACGCTATTGGTATGGCAGTAAGTAGAATTTGTCGCTCCATTGTTGATAATGAAAATTACATCATGCCAATATCATCTTTGATTGATGGAGTTTATGAAGGGATTGAAGGAGTGTGTATTGGTTTGCCGGCTAAAGTAGGACAAAACGGAGTTTCGCATCCTGTAAAGCTTGAACTTTCAGCAGAAGAATTAGCGGAATTTAAAAAATCTGCTGCTACTTTGGCTGCTAACCTTAAACAAGTTGGTTTTTAACAACTTAGGTTTTCGTAACTTAGGTTTTTAATAGCGTTTTTTGGTGCTAACCTTGATGCTAGATTATAGGCGTGGCGTTTGATTTTAGGCGTAGTTTAAAACCCATGGCGCGACGTCAATTTTTAATATGAGAGCCTTAACGCTGTAATTACACTAATGCGGTAATTGCGGAGTTAAGGCTTTAATATTGTGATTGAAATTAGAGCTCAAAAACAAAAAAACGCTATTATTTTGAGGCCTTAGAATTGAGTTTTGGAGTTTTTTTTTAGTTTTAGGTAGTCTAGATCATGCTTCAGATAGCGGTTTTTGGGAAAAAAGAGAACCTGGGCTTGATATTTTATATAATTAGGGCGTGTTTGGGTCTAGCTGTGAACCATGCTTTTATAAGCATAATCGCCTCATGCTATGTTAAAAACTTAGGCTTTTATGTAGTTAAAAGTAAACATCCCCGTGATTTAAACTTAAGCGGTTGGGGATGATGAACATGATTCCTCGTGCGGACGGTTTAAGATAGGCCTGTTACAAGCTATGGTAGTAATAAGCTAGGACAGTAACAAGTTAGCAAGGATCTGAGTTAATACTGTAGTAGCCAAATGGCAACGCAGTAACACAACCAAGTTGGCGTAGTTTATTCAAACCATCCTATGCTTATGGGTTTATGGTTTTATGGGAACCCAAACGTTGTTTTTGAGCATATAGCTAGTCTCTAAAGTCAGCTTAAACAAGGTGAAAGTAGGTCTAGTAAACAGTAAGTGTTAGCTTTTTATTTTTAAACTGGTGAATGAGTCACATGAGCTTACAAGATATTTTATCTCGCTTAAAGTCATTACCGGCGCTCCCATTAGGGACGCCAGTATTGGTGCTCGCATGTTTAGGCATGGTAATGTTACCGATGCCACCTTTTTTGTTGGATATTTTATTCACCTTTAATATCACTCTCTCCATGATTGTGCTTTTGGTAACTATCTACGCTAAAAGACCAATGGAGTTTGCTGTTTTTCCGTCAGTGCTATTGATTGCAACTATCTTACGTCTTTCGTTAAACGTAGCGTCAACTCGTGTGATTTTAGTACATGGCCATGGGGGCGGGAGCGCTGCAGGTCACGTAATCGAAGCTTTTGGTAACGTGGTTATGGGTGGTAACTTCGTTGTCGGTCTTATTGTCTTCTCGATCCTTGTGATCATAAACTTTGTGGTAGTAACTAAAGGTGCTGGCCGTATCTCTGAAGTGAGTGCTCGTTTTACTCTTGATGCGATGCCGGGTAAACAGATGTCTATTGACGCCGATTTGAATGCGGGCCTTATAACGCAAGAGCAAGCTAAAGCTCGCCGTGCTGAAGTGACTCAAGAAGCAGATTTTTATGGGTCAATGGACGGTGCTAGTAAGTTTGTTAAAGGGGATGCGATTGCCGGTATCCTTATCATGTTTATCAACGTAATTGGGGGCATGATTGTTGGGGTGGCGCAACACGATTTACCAATAGGTGAAGCTTCCGATATCTACACTAAGCTTACGGTAGGTGACGGTCTGGTGGCTCAGATTCCGTCATTGCTATTGTCTGTTGCTACAGCGATTATTGTTACCAGACAAAATGCAGAACAAGACATGGGTAAAGTGGTGATCGGACAGTTGTTTCGTGATCCGCGCTCTTTGATTGTGTCAGCGGCCATCCTAGGGATCATGGGGATTACCCCTGGTATGCCACATATGGCATTTATTATTCTGGCGGCTATTTCAGGGGGACTGGCTTATTACCTTAAAAAACGCGAAGCCAAGGCTGTGGCCAACCCTGTACTTAATGCAGATGGCAATCCTAATGACACCCCGGCACCGGCTGCGGAAAACAAAGAATTGTCATGGGATGATGTGGCTAACGTTGACGTGCTAGGTCTAGAAGTCGGTTATCGCTTAATTCCGTTAGTTGATATCAACCAAAAAGGGGAACTTTTAAATAGAGTTAAAGGGGTACGTAAAAAGCTATCCCAAGAATTAGGGTTCTTAGTGCCACCAGTGCATATTCGTGATAATTTGGATCTTTCGCCAAACACTTACCGCATTACCATGATGGGGGTAAGTTTTGGGGAAGCTGAAGTTTATCCAGATAAAACTTTGGCGATAAATCCTGGGCAGGTTTTTGGGGAAATTGCTGGTACACCAACCAAAGATCCAGCCTTTGGCTTAGACGCCGTTTGGATTGAAAAGAATGATGCCGATATGGCGTTAGGCTATGGTTATACGGTAGTTGATTCGGCGACTGTGATTGCCACCCATTTAAGTCAAATAATTTCACAGCATGCTTCTACGCTCGTTGGCCAAGAAGAAGTGCAAAAATTATTGGATAAAGTATCAATCAACCAGCCTAAATTGGTGGAAAATTTGGTGCCTGGAGTTATTAGTCTTGGGGGTATTGTTAAGGTCCTCCAAAACTTATTAAACGATGGGGTGCCAATTCGAGATATGCGCACTATTTTGCAGACTTTGACGGAGTATGCGCCTAAGAGCCAAGATCCAGAAGTGCTTACTGCTGCGTGCCGCATTGGTTTAAGAAGACTCATTATTCAGGATATTGTCGGCGGAGACAATGTTATTCCGGTCATTACGCTTTCGCGTGATTTGGAATCTATTTTGCATAAGTCATTACAATCAGGCGGAGCAGATGGGGCTGGGATTGAACCAGGACTTGCGGAAAGAATGCAAAAGTCATTGGCTGATGCGACCGCAAGACAAGAAATGGAAGGGCAACCTGCTATTCTTCTTACTTCAGGCTTACTTAGAACCACCTTGGCGCGCTTTGTGAAAAATACTATACCGGGGCTACGGGTACTCTCTTATCAAGAAATACCTGATGATAAACAAATTAAAATTATTAGTGCCGTCGGTCAGTAAAGAGGTTTATTAGTTTATGAATTTAAAACGTTTTTTTGCTAAAGATATGCGGACGGCTTTGGCGGCAATCAAGGAAGAGCTTGGTTCCGACGCTATTATCATGTCCAGCAAAAAAGTCGAGGGTGGTATCGAAATTGTAGCTGCTCTCGATTATAAAGTCGAAGATTCAGAAACCTTAAAAAATGCAAAGGAAAATGCTAAAGAATCTAACGCTAATAATTTAGATTCAGGGGCTCGGGCTAATGAGGTAAATACTAAACGAGCTAGTGGTTTAAGCGGGAACGCTCAAAGTGGTTATGGCTTAAAAAGAGCTCCGGTTAATAAAAACAATTCCACCTCACTTCGGACGACGTCAAATCAAGAATCTGACGACGATTTGGCGGATGATAATGTCAGTATTTCGTCAGATCTGATGTCAAAAAACGGACGCGGTACTCGTGTAAATGACGAAATGTCGGCAGAAAGCTTAAAAAAGAAGCAAGAAAAGTTTGCTGATTCGTTAGCAGCACTCTTAGCGCGACAAGAACAAACTGGCGGTCTAGGCGAAAATTCTTCGCGAGCTATGTCTAACTCCACAGGGGGAAGTGGCACCTCTGGATCAAGAAGTAAAGTACGTGGCTATGGCTCAAACGATTCAAACGATGTTGGTTCTAGCAATGGAGCGTCGGGGTTAAATAACGTTATCAATAACGGGGGCGAGCGACCACGTTCTTTAATGGACCAGAATAATAATCGAGGAGGCTTTATGAGAGATGGTGGTTTTAATGGCAATAGACCAAAAATCATTGATAAAACTGACTCGAATGTGGAAACACGAGAACAAATCAGTAGCTTATCAAAAGAAGTTGAGGCGATTAGACGCTTACTTCAGTTCCAGCTAGCAGGTCTTATGCAAGACGAACGTTCGCGTGATGAACCGGTAAGAGCGATGATTACAAGACTCTTGACAGCTGGTGGTTTTGCGGAAGATATAGCGGAACGTTTATCTCAAAAAGTTAATGCGGATAGCTCTTTTAATCTAGCTTGGCAGGAATTGGCACGAATCTTGGAAAACAACATTCGTGGCGGTAATGACACCATCATGAAAAGTGGTGGGGCGGTGGCTTTAGTTGGTCCTACGGGGGTAGGTAAAACTACTACTTTAGCCAAAATCGCAGCGCGCTTTGCTTTAAAGTACGGCTCAGACCAAGTAGCTCTTATTAGTACCGATCATTATCGTATTGGTGCTTCTGAGCAGTTACAGACCTATGGTCGTATTATGGGGTGTACCGTTAAAATTGTAGATGATGTTTCGACATTGTCTGAAGTTTTGTATCAACTAAGAAGTAAGAGCTTAGTCTTAATTGACACTGCGGGTTTCGGCCAGCGCGATGTTAGGCTAATGCAGGAACTAACCGATTTAGAACGTAATGCTGGGGTAAGGTTGCAACATTATTTGGTGCTACCAGCAACAGGGCAAAGACGAGTACTTGAGGACGCTTATGCGCGCTTTAGTAATCTTGGGATTGATGGGTTGGTACTCACAAAACTTGATGAAAGCATGAGTCTTGGGGATGCTGCAAGTTTATGCATTGCCCATGATCTTGAGCTTAGTTATATAACAACAGGCCAAAGAGTTCCGGAAGATATCGAAGTTGCGAATCCGGCCTCCTTTGTGCAACGTGTCCTGGCGCAAATCGAAGAATTAGAACCAGGCGTAAACCGTAAGTCACAAGCGGCGGGCTTAGAAGGCGCCGATTGGGCTCGGAATTTAAAAGTTTCAGAATAAGGAAGCTGTTATGGATCAGGCACAAGGATTAAGAAACATGACCTCGGGCAACAACAATGATCATGGAATTAAGGTTATCACCGTTACCGGTGGTAAAGGTGGGGTTGGTAAATCTAACGTTTCCTTGAATTTAGCAGTAAGCTTATGTCAGCAAGGCAAAAAGGTTTTACTCTTAGATGCTGACTTAGGTTTGGCTAATATTGACGTGATGTTAGGATTACGCGTTACGCGCAATCTTTCCCATGTGATTTCAGGGGAATGCACTTTAGATGAAGTTATAGTGGAAGGCCCTCATGGTTTAAAGATTATTCCGGCCACCTCTGGTACTCAAGCCATGGTTGAACTCACTCCAGCTCAGCATGTTGGCTTAATTAGAGCATTTAGCGAAATGAAGACTGAAATCGACGTGCTTATCGTCGATACAGCGGCTGGTATTTCTGATATGGTTTTAGCCTTTGCTCGAGCCGCGCAAGATGTTTTAGTGGTGGTTTGTGACGAACCTACTTCAGTAACTGACGCTTATGCACTCATGAAGATTTTAAATACTGAATATGGAGTTTATAAGTTCAAGATTATCGCTAATATGGTTACGAGCCTAAAGCAGGGCCGTGATCTCTTTGCGAAACTGACCAAGGTCACAGATCGTTTTTTGGATGCTTCGTTAGAACTTGTATCCTGTGTGCCTATGGACAATAATATTCGAATGGCAGTGCGGAAGAGACAGGTTATTGTTGATGCTTTTCCAAAATCTCCAGCAGCATTAGCTTTTAGAGCTTTAGCGGTAAGAGCTTTAACTTGGGCTATTCCTTATCGCCCTGAAGGTCACCTAGAGTTCTTTATTGAAAATTTGGTTAAACGTTCTGTAGAAACTCAAAGTGAAAATGATGGTGCTTCTAAAGCCCGAGCTAGTGCATAAGCTTAATTTTAAAGCCTAAACTTGTGTTTGGTTTAGGCTCAAACGCTTAAGCTAAAGTGAGACCAGAACGTTAGACTTAAAGTAAGCGTTGAAACTTAAAGCGCGTTTTAGAAACTTAAGCTAAATTCAGCTAAATTAAGCCAAGTTAATAAAAATTACGCTAAAAAAGCTCAAAATATTACTTTTAAAGCTTATGCTAAGTAACAGCAATCATGCTAAGCAGGTAACAATCTTGAATCCATTGGATGCATACAGAAAGCAAAAGGATCCGCGTGAAGAGGTTCTGATGAGATACGCCCCTTTGGTGAAGAGGGTGGCGCTATATCATATTGCTCGATTTCCTAAATGCGTACAGCTTGATGATTTAATTCAAGCTGGGATGATTGGTCTACTTGAAGCGAGCCAAACCTACGATGCTAATAATGAAAAAGGGGCTAGTTTTGAGACCTTTGCTTATCGTCGTATTAGTGGGGCCATGATTGATGAAGTTCGACGCTATGATTGGGCGCCACGGGCGGTAAATCAAAATAGCCGAGCTGTATCTGAAGCCATGTCCAAACTCGCTGCTAAACTTGGACGTCAACCAACCGATACAGAAGTTGCTGGGAAGCTCGGCGTCTCTCTTGATGAATATAACCGGATGCTTCTAGATGGCGCAAATAGTAAGCTTATTGGCATCGAAGATCTAGGCGAATCAGCCGATGATTTTTTGCATGATGACAACAAAGATACAGGGATTTTTGCCTCTCCTGAAAAACAAATGCTTAAAGCGCGTTTTACCACGGAACTTGCTACGGCGTTAAAAAAACTTCCACCACGAGAAGCTTTAGTGGTCAGTCTTTACTATAACGAAGGCATGAACTTTAGAGAAGTCGGGGAAATTCTAGACTTAAGCGAAGCTCGAGCTTATCAAATAATGTCCCAGGCTTTAGCTAGAATTCGGTCTATGCTAAAAGAATGGCTCTCCGGCGAAGATGGAATCGATGCGGATGTAGTACGTTAATTACGTTAATTAGTTAAATAAAAAAGTCAAGCACGTTAATTACTGGTCAAGGCTGTTTGGGTCTCTCGCTTTTGTCACCCCTTGGGGTGTTCTAAATCTGCTTTTACTACTTTTTCTTTTGGGACTTTTGCTGTTCTTTCTTCTTATTTTTCTATCGCTTCTTACTTTTCTATTGCTTGTTACCGTTTTTTTGTTCCCGCATTTTTTTCTTACATTCCTTTTTTTTCTTTTTCATATTTGGTCCATATTTGGTTCATATTTCTCTAATTCTAAGTCTATGTTTTTGCATGGTTTTATGTTGTAAGAAAAAAATAGGTCGCAAGCGAAGACGTACCCGCCAAAATTCCTGTGAATTAGTTGGTTTTTTAGGAGTGTTTACACGCCTTACACTCCTAAAAGTGAGGTAGGCCTTACATTTTGCGGTTATGGACTGTATTTTGCTGTATAGATCTCTGTATTTTTTGCGCTAGCTGTGCATAATATCGGCAACATGAATTGTTTATAAAATCCTTAGGAATTATAAGAAGATACCGGTTAACTTATAAGGATTTTTTCGGAGGATATTACAGTGGATACTAACATCAAAATCCTAATCGTTGATGATTTCTCAACTATGCGCCGTATTATTAAAAATTTGTTGCGCGATCTTGGGTTTAACAACACTCAGGAAGCTGACGACGGCACAACTGCTCTGCCAATGCTAAAGGGCGGTGATTTTCAGTTTGTGATTACAGATTGGAACATGCCTGGGATGCAAGGGATTGATTTATTAAAAGCTATTCGTGCAGACGAAAAGCTTAAGAGCTTACCTGTACTTATGGTAACTGCGGAAGCTAAGCGTGAACAGATTATCGAAGCGGCTCAAGCTGGTATTAACGGTTATATTGTAAAGCCATTTACCGCAGCGACCTTAAAAGAAAAGCTCGATAAGATTTTTGAACGTATTGGTTAAGTTTTAGGTTTAATTAAACCTAAAACATAAGGTTAAAATTTTTAACCATACAACTTAAAGCTATGAACCAAAACTAGAAAAACTTAGAACAAATTTGGTTTTTTATCTTTTAGGAATGCATCAAAATCCAAATTAGAAAGATAAACCAATTAAAACGTACACAGTAAACATGGACTAATGATCTAATAATGGTCCATAACAACATAGCTAAACTCAAGGTCACTTTATAAAAATATAAAAGGCCGTTTGTTTTTAGTTAAAACTTAAGGGAAACATTTTTAAACTTGAAGGCTAGATTTAAGCCTAAGTATGAAACGTTAATTAACTTTAAAACTAGACCAGAGTGGTTAATTTTAGGTAAGGACTTGAGCGTTATGCTTGTCTGAAGGGTAGAAGTATTTGTAAAGTACAAAAACCTTTAAAAAAGAAATAATGGTAAAGCCTGTTTTATTTAAAATTTTAATACTTAAAGTCTGTC
>ERZ1026876.1237-NODE-1237-length-13107-cov-5.703724_pt1 | contig 13107 bp, 24 predicted proteins | sample MGYA00380168_ERZ1026876 | MGnify/ENA primary metagenome ERZ1026876 (study PRJEB33269, sample SAMEA4719804) | human gut metagenome | biome: human-associated habitat; feature: organic feature; material: feces | place: Cameroon | collected 2013-10 ... | reverse complement strand
GCATAGTCGTTCTTGATTTCAGCCAGCTTCTTCTCCGTGCCTTCCTGCATCTGAGATATATCAGTGTCGATGTTCTCCTGCTGCAGCTGCTTCAAGTCTTCATTCAGTTCCTCCTGGGCTTTCTTCCGGTCTTCTGCAAGCTTCTTGGCATCGGCGGCTGCTTTCTTAGCTTTGGCAGCGTTCTTCTTGGCGTTGGCTTCTGCCTCTTCCTTCTCACGCTGCTTCTTCTTGGCATCGTCATCAGCCTTGGTCTGCTTGGTGTTTGCTGCATTGGTGTAATCCCATCCTCGCTGGGCAATATCGTTGGTTGACATCCATTTGCCATTGACTAGCGCACCAGACTTCTTGCTGTTTGCAAGGTCGCGTGCCAAAGCAGAGAAGTACTTACCTAAGCGTCCCAGTTCCGGAATATTCATGTTCTGCGTCCACGATGGTATCTTGGCATCGAAGTTGACGTGGAAGTTGATGTTGTTCTCGGAATAGTTCTGCATGAACTCCTTTACACGGTTGTAGAGAACGTGTACATCCTCACCGGCGCCCTGGAGCTGCTTCTGCAAAGCATTTATCCTATCCTTGGTAGAGGTGGCCTTGTTTCCGAAATCCTCGGTAGCATCTGCCGCCCGGTTGATATTATCTGCCTCCTCAGTATGAAGCTTCTTTGCTGCTCGAATTTCATAGAGATAGCCAATCAATGCCTTCCTGGCATCGCTTGTCTTGTCACCCGTAAACCCGAAAGCATTAGCAAGCTTTTCAGATTCTGCTATCAAAGAAGCCTCCAACTGGTTGTATTGCTTCAGATAGGCCTGATACTCCTTGGAATGCTCATTCAAGCCAGCCATCTTCTGTGTTAAGTCATCAAACTGTTTGATAACCGAGTCAGATACGATGTTCTGTATGCCGACGGATATACCGCTGCTAGAGGTTCCGTAATCCTTCAACTTACTCAAAAGGGCTTGCTGGGCACTATCAACACGGTTGTTGTAATCTTCGTTGGCCTTGGAGATTGCATTGGCTCTGTTGCGCTCTGTAGCCTCCAGCTTGATTTGCTCGACGAGTTCCTTGGATTTGTCTATCTCCTGCTGCTTGACATCTACGAGGTTGCTTTCGTCTTCCTTGATCTTGTCGATAGCAATTCCGTAGTTGCCATAGATGTTCGACAGCTCCTTGATGGTGTCCTTGTAAACCTTGGAACCTTCCTTGGCAGTCTTCAGAATGGAGACCAGCGACTCGACCTTGCTGGATGCTTCATTTGCGCTTTCGGTAAACTTGGAGGTCTTGGTTGCTGCATCTTCTGCACTACTGCCGAAAAGATTGAACATCGTCACTCCTGCTGCTACTGCACCGAGTACCAAACCGAGAACGTTTGAGGAAGAAACCAAATTGAAGAGTGCCATAGCATCTTTTGCAGAAGTGATAGACTTTGCCAAAGATAAGAATGCCTTTGCACTCTCCCAAGCAACCTGTGCCTTAGATATTGCTATCATCGCTAACACCGCTGCCTTGTATACTCCATACGCAGCAACGACAGTCATAAGCACCTTGCCTACCGTCTCCCAATTCTCTACGAGAGTGGAAACGACTCCCAATCCGGTATTGATAACACCCTCCTGGGATTTGCCGAGTTCATTGAACATCTGCTCAATGGCATCCTCGATGTTGCTTATCTGACCGGTAATAGTCTTGGACTGAGCTTCCATCAAGCCACCGAACTTACTTCCCTCGGCGGTCATACTCTGCATTGCCTGGATGAAGATGTCGCTTGTAACCTTGCCAGCCTTGATTTGCTTCTGAACCTCCTTGATGGCATTGGTAACGTCAAGACCCATAACCTTAGCAATCTCGTCTGCGATAGGAATACCTCGGTTGAGGAACTGATACAAGTCCATCGTGTCCATCTTACCCTTGGCGATAGTGGTACCGTAGAGCATCACGAGGTCTTTAAGGTTCAGACCCATGCCTGCCGCCACGTCTCCCAATCCGATAAGCGTCTTGTTGACATCCTCGGCTGCTACGTTGAATGCAAGGAGCTGCTTGGCTCCCTCAGTAACATCTTCAACGCCGAAAGGAGTGATGGCCGCCGTGCGTATCATCTGTTTCATGAGAGCATCGGCTTTCTCCTCAGACTGCAACATCGTCTTGAATGCCATTTCCGTCTGCTGGAACTGACCGCGGACCTGCATCATCTGATTGACGAACTTGCCAATACTCCAACCGCCAATGGCAATGTTCATGCTGTTCTGAATATTCGAGATAATATCGTCAATAGACTTTCCGTCCTTCTCAACCCTCTCGGCAGTCTGATGAACTGCGTTCTGGATGTCCCGAAAACCGGAAACGACCTTGGCTGTCTCGACTATTGTATCGAATTTAATGCTTGGCATAATGTTCTATTTTTCCTTGAATTTATACTCTGTTATAAAGAATCGCCGGGGAAACACCAAATATGAGTGTTCGAAATCGGAACTTTACGTGCGTGCGCAGGAAGACTTCGGTTAAATCTCGGTCTCGGACTCTATCACCGCCTTCATGACCGCCTCCTTGTTGTTGCCATCGATGACCTCTTCCCCTGCTGCCGGTATATGGGCTTTCTTCCTCTCCTCGTCTGACAGATAGATTGAAGTAATCTTGTCTTTGAGCATGAGAGTCAGGTTGTTATACGATATTCCCCATACCACGTAATCGAATGTCCATCCGTATCTTTCGCAAGCAGCGTCTATGAGTGTTCCCCATATTGTCTTCCCTCCGAAGATAAAGCTATTCTCCGACTTCTTCGCTGCGTTGACTTTTGCCATACGCTTCGCTTCTTCTTCCATTCCTGTCTCTTTGGCTATTGTCTGATATGAGTTCGCCTTAAGGATGATGATGAGTAGTGTAGCTATATCCTCATTTGAGCATTCTTTGAAGATTAACTCCGTCTGCTTGCTTACGCATCTGGAGTCTAGTATTTCATTCTTTGTGTTGAGTGAGTGATATGCAATCAATCTGCAGCATGTCTCCCTTTTGGTGTTTGCAACTCGCAATGCTTCCAAGAATGGATCAGCTTGAAGTAACTCTTTGTCTAGCTCCAAGCTATCTACTAACTGCGATGTTAGGTACATCATGCCCAGTGTAACAGGGTAGATGCTAACGTGAGCGTGCTCAGTATCAAAGCCTATCGGCATATCTGTGAGCGTATTCGATATAATGATTCCTAACTCTTCCATATCACTCGAATTTAAATTGTTGGCACCCAAGGCAGGACTCGAACCTGCGACTTTCAACCAGCTTTTAAAGACCCTGGATTTTCATGCGACGGACTATTTGGTCTCGCTCTGCCCCTGAGCTACTTGGGTTAGTTGCCGACTGATAACCCTCAGCCGGCTGAAGGGGATATTAGAATATGCCTATTTCTCTGTGTAGGTTTCCGTGATTTCAGTAGGAGCGGTTTCACCATCCTGCGGTTTCTTGAAAGTCAAGGCATACTTTCCACCTGTTCCCTTTGCGGCGGTGATAACACGCCAGCGGTAAGCACAATAGACTTCCTCACTCTTTGAGTTGATAGTCTTAGCCACAACGTCACCCTCTGGAATAAGTGCTGAGTGTGTATAAGTGACAAGAGCACCATCCTCTGTAGAGAAGGCCTCTTCTGCGCCAATTGTGGTGTTACCTAAGTAAGCTCCAGGTACTTCCGGATCCTCTGGCTGAATAGCCAATCTGTAATTACCCTCAATAATACCGTCAATTGTCTTGAAAGGCTGAGATTGGTTTTTCTTAATAAAGAGCTGATACGCAGCTTCATAGGTTGACTTCTTGGTCTTGCGGTCAACAGTACCGCCTCCCTCTTCCTTCTGCTCCATTGTGTCGCCCTTTGTAGGGGTCACATTCGTGGTTCCTTCCTTCGGTGTAGGAAGCTTATCCCATTCATTCTTAGTAGCACCTACCTTCTGAACAAAGATAGAACATTTTCCCCATGCTGTTACTGACATAATTTAATCATTTATGAGTTTATATTCAACTTGATTATTTATTACATGTTCTCCCGTGCTTGCTACATATACCCTCTGCTCAATAGCGTGGGCTGCATACTCGCTCGTTCTGAACGTTTCCAAGAGATTCCAAGCCAGTTTGCAGATTTCGTCAACTCTGATAGTGTTCTCCTCAAACTGCCCATCTACATCCTGGTCTTGTATATATATGTTTACATTTATAATAGCCGTCTGAAGCTGCGTTCCCTCATTAGCCAAGATGGAGATAACGACATCTTCCTTATGAGAATTATGCGGTCTCATCGTCTTTGACAGCTTGCCATTGACATTATTCATGAAACCGCTTTCGTTGATGTACCTGTAAACATCTGTCTTAATTGCTCCGTCTGATTTCATATCTTCCACTTGTTTATTTCATTAACTGCTGAGTCTATTGCCGTCTTCACACGCTGCTCTACAATGGATGTAGCCCATATCTTCGTTGATGCGAGGACATCCTTGCTTTCCAAGGCTTCCACCTCTCCAGCGTATTCCATTCCGGCAACGACAACCAAAGCATAAACCCTGGAATATTCCTTTGCAAGGTCATTGATCATCTTCTTGCCCTTTGCAGAGCCGTCTGTGCCACTGAGAACCTGCGAAAAGGCTGATTCCATATATTTACTTCCCTGCTCGTACACGGCGAAGCCAATAGAACTTCTTAGGTTGCCCGTATGGTCTATCCAGCTTTCCTTGGCAGACCTGTTACGGATTCTAACCACAGATTCGTCTCCTAGCTTGCTCAATGCCTTAAGCACATTCTCCTGTATCTTCCTTGCGGCTCTCTGTAGGAAGGCATCGAGAGCGGAAGCGCTGGTTGTCATTCTTATGCCCATATCTTACACTGGAGTTGATAACGATGAAATCCCTTGACTTTGATAATTACTTCCTCAGCCCCTAATATTTCTAGCTTGATAAAATCCCCATAAGAGAACTTTTCAATTCCTACGGGCAAGTTATGCACTTCGTAGGAGTAGTAATCAATAGAACCGTCAGATGTAACTACCTTGTTTGCCTCGCCAGCAGGAACTACATCGCAAGTGCAGCAGAACTTCCACTCGGTCTTGCCCTGGTGATAATTTCCATCATCATCTGTATAGCCAGCTACCTTCTGCTGCCGGTATAGCTTTGAGGCATGAAAACTCAATAGACTCATCAGCAATTAATGTAAACTGTCGGCTTCGGAGTAAGTGAAACCTCCTCCTCGCCGATAGAGTTATATAAACGATTGACTTGAACTAATATAGCCTTTCGCTGGTCTTCCGAGAGGGAACCTATTGATTTGTCCGCTTCGGAGAAGCTAACGGCTTGTATGAGAGAAAGCAGACAGTCGGCAAGCGTTCCTTTGTAGGTATCGCTTCTGGCAACGTCACCAGTGAACTCTGATTCGATATCGAGGTCACGCTTGATGCAGGCGTTTTCCACGAAACCGTAGGGGATAGGTATGTGTACCTCATCCACCAAAGCTTGTCCGACCGTCTTCATGATTACTCCTCAGCTTTAGCTGCCTTTTCCTTGAACTCCTTCTTCTTCACAGGAGGAAGCTCGTTGTAGGCATCAATAACCTCCTTGTCGCTGGCGTCACTAGGAAGTGTAGCACCAAGAGCATTAAGGGTTGTGATAGCCTCCGGCTTCTTGTAGGTCACATCAGAGATTGTTACCTTAGCGTCCTCTGTATCTGCTTTCTCCTTTTCGGTATCAACCGAAACGTCTGGGTCTGCCAGCTTAGTATTAATCTGATAGATTGTGTCAACGTCCTCAATGACAGGCAAGCAGTATGCCTGCACCGCAGTTGTCTCGCGCAATGGATCAGTTGTTGAATACTGAGAGATAAGCTTGTAATCAATCTGCTGATAGGTTACACCTGCCACTCTGTTTGTTGCCTCTGCTACCTGACCGTAAACGAGGGCACCAATCATCTGTGAGCAGACACCGATAATCATATCGTTGTTCCAAGGCTTAACGCTCTTCTTCACACCATCATGCTCCAAGCGGACAGTACGGTTGATGATGCGGAATGATACACCGGTCTCGTCCAAGAAAGCCTCCTGGAATACGCTGGCAGTAGGAACCGGCAGCTTTGTGTTGGAATCGTAAGTCTGACCCTTGTAGTTGGCAACAAGCTCGCGAGCGTCCTGTGCTTTCTTCAGTTCGTCAAACTTAGTCTTACCAATCCAGAAGATCAAGATGGTGTTGCCATCATTCGATGCTCGCTCGATACATTCCTTCAAGTCTGCAACGGTAATACCAGTATCAACGCTGTTGATGCCGAGCTGATTTTTTGGCAAGTACTGATACGTGATACGAAGCAGCTCATTTGGATTATCGTCGTCACGGACAGCCACGTAGCCATTAGAAAGACCGTACAGAAGAGCATACTCATTACGCTCGTCAACACCGACATTACAAGCTACCGGGTCCTGCGCCAACTTACGGCGAATCTCTGCTGTCTGACCGCCCTGTGCTTCCATAAGTCTGAGGGAAAGAATATCTGACTCCTTCAAGAACTTCTTCATACCAACCTTTGGCAGTTTGCCGTTGGCTGTCTGAATCTTGTCACGAGACTTCAAAGGAACCGGAGAATCCACTGCCACGTAGTCAGCAGCTACGTAAGAGGTATCAACTGTGTCGGCTTCCCATTTGTTGTCAGTAGAATAAACGCGACGTAGAATGGATGTATCCTTATGGAGATACGTCATCTCGTTCTTGCGCTTACCGTTAATCTTCTCAATCAAGGTCTTCAAGATTGGGAAGAAACTCAAGATATACTTAAGAAATAAAGAACTCTGTTGCATAAATCACCTCCTTAACCGATTGCATCGTGTCCCCACTGAAGAGTAGGAACGGCTGTTTTCAAAGCTGCCTTGATTGTATCGACAGGATAAGGGACAGCCTTATCATTAGCCTCACCTGCCGTCATAACACCTACATGAGGGGTATCTACCGGAGCAGTTGTCATACAGACACCAACATACTCGTGATTTTCCGGCAATGAAGCATAAGCTTCACCTGTTACCGGCATTGGCTTGTACTCGCCAGACTTGGTATCACGAATGATAATGTGTCCGCACTGGATGAACTCTCCAGAGAAACCTGTCATGTCAAGAATGACACCACCCATGATGCCATTCACGTAATTTCTGATGATTACAGACTCCTTGCCTGAATCAAACGTCTTTGTCTTGCTTACGCCATACATAACTTTTAAAATTTAAAGATTACATAGTTTCGGCAAGCTCATCAATCTCATCGTCCTTGATTACCTCAACCTCTTCCTTCTTAGGCTTTCTCTGAGCCGCAGGAGCTCCAAGTTTTCCGAGACCTTCGTTAGCACGCTCTTGATCGATAGCTGCCAAGTCCTCCACAACACCATCATAGAAATCGTCGAACTCAGATTCGTTCTCGAACTTCATCTTGTCGAAATTCTTCAAGACGGTCTTTCCGAACGTACCTTTGTCCTTAAGGAGCGCCTTCAGCTTAGAACGGCGGCCATCATTCTCACGCTCTGACTTCAGACCGAGGATTTCGGTCTGCAAGGCTTTGTTCTGAGTAATGAGTGCCTGTGCCCATGCTGGGACCTGCTCTTCTTTCTCTTTCTTCTGTTTGCGGATTGGTTTCTTGTTGCCGGCAGGGTCATCATCATCGTCATCGACCTCGTCGTCATCCAAGTCTTGACTATCCTTAAAGCTCTGGATAGTACGCTGCGCGGTCTTTTGCGCAATCTTAAGATAAGGAAGAACCGCATTGACCTGCTTTTCAATCTCTGCGTTTACATCCTCGTCTGAGGCTTCTTCATCGAGTTCTAAGTTATTGGCAACATCGGCAGCAATACCCTCTAACTCCTCTCTACTGAACCCCAACGCCTTTGATTTGGGTTTCAGAATAACTAAAACTTGCTTCGTTCTTTTTTTCATTCTAACTAAATATTTAATTGAACAATAAATTCAAGAAATATCCCAGTACGAAGCGATAGCAATAAGTAATGCTGCAAAATTATAAAAAAAGTATTTAATCACCAAACATATTACAATAAAATATACTTAATGATTAAATACTTTATGGTTACATATAAATATTACTCTGGATAATTGAGCTTATCCGGTCCAGCTGTGGATAGATATACGGAGAACATATCACATAGTTCCTTTGCTCCGTTTAGGTCGTTCAGCTTGTAATTACCGCATTCTACTTCCGAAGCACCTGGAATCGTCTTTGATAGAGAACAGGCCTTGAAGGCTTCTACTATCATTTCCTTTATGAGCTTTGAAGTCCACGTACCTTTAAGGATAAGATAGAAACCTGTAAGACAACCCATCGGTCCAAAATAAAGAACCGAATTACAAAGAGGGCTATCATTGCGTAGGTAGTCCGCCATCAAATGCTCTATTGTGTGCGCGACAGCAGGTGACATCATATCTTTGTTTGGCTTGCACACACGAATATCGAATGTGGTAGCAGTCTCCATGCCCCATTTATCTACTCTCGAAACATAAAGACCTGGCTTCAGTTTCGTATGATCAACTTTAAAACTTGGTATCATTCTCTAATAATTTACAAACAACACTAAATGCCTTTTCGGCAAGACTATCCCAAAAACCTGCATACTGCTCGGTCTGATTCGGCTCCAGAGGATTATCGCTAATAACTCGAATGGACGTAAAACCAATCCCCTTCTTGTAGCATACCTGCGCAAGTGCAGCAGACTCCATGTCAATAGCACATACGTTATACGAATTAGGAAGAAAATCCTTAATTGCCAATACCTGCTCTCTCGTGGTGACAAACTTATCTCCCGTAGCTATGGTTCCTAATCGGAATCTTTCATCCATATCAATCCAGGAGAAATCAGAAGGAAAGACTGCCGGCATACCTTGAACTTGTCCATTGGCATTCGGCTCTCCGCAATATACATCGTGGTAACAGTACGAATTACCAATCACGACATTACCAGGTTTCAATCCTGCAACAGCAGCACCGGCGCATCCTACCGAGATAACTCTTGTAACAACGTCGTTTGCGACAGAGGAGAGAAAATCGGTTAATCCGATAGCAGCGTTTACCTTTCCTATTCCTGTCTTAAACAATACCGTATTTCGCATATCTGACTTGATGAGCCATTCTCTGATAAGGTCATATTCCTTATCCATGGCAGTAACTATGACAATCATTGTGCACCTCCTTTCGTTAGCTTAAGCTTCTTGCAACGATTGTAAATAGCGTTCACGTCCACTCCAATCTTGGTTGCGATGGCTTTTACCGGGTACTTGCCATACATTCTGCGAATGATGAAGTCTTCGTCAGCAGTAAACACGTGGCTCTTGCTGATACCCATTTCCTTCATCTTACGATGGATGGCCCAATAATTACGATTGAGCTGCTTTGCAATCTCCGTTGTCGTCATCACCAAAGCGTTAACCTTGATGAACTCAATCTCTTCTGCGCTAAAATGTTTTCCTCTACTCATTATTTAATATTTGGGTTCATTATGCCGCCCAAGGCTTTCTTTCTCTTTCTGTTATATCTTCTGTTTGCGGCAATCCTTTCAGCATTCTCTTTACGATAAACTTCCATTCTTGCCAATAAATGTTCCTTATGTTCCTGGTAATATCTTCTATGGTATTCCCGGATTTCCTCCTCACTTCTCGCCATGAACCTTGTCTTTTATAAGTTCGTACAGTGATGGGCTGAGTGTACTCCATCGACCCTTCTCGTCTTTCACGAGATAGAATCCGTCAGGGACATAGAACTCTCGATTTCTCAACCTAACTATCAACGTCTGTTTAGTGCAATCTCCGCTGACAGTCTTTACTAACTCTGAAACGTCCGGGCATTTCCATAATTCTTGGATGCTCTCGGAAGATACTTTAATTGCAATCATATCATTTGAACTTAATGATGAAAAACTCATGATCCAACCACTTACCAGGGCATAAGCCTTTCTTTGGCTTACCGATTGTGATACTCTCAATCTCCTTCTCGATACGTGGGCTATCCTTGCGGTAGCCGTTGATGAAAATGACGTGGGTGAAAGGCTTGTATTCTAGCTCACCTACTACGGTGGAATAACCACCGAACTCATCGAAACGAACCTCACCGCTTTCGGCTTGCTGGTTTACCAGTCGGGAAGCCCAATATGGCTTAATCTCACGATACTCCTCGGTCTTTTCGCCCGACACTATCATATCGAACCATTCCTTGCTGACTGTGAGGGTAAGAACCTTTTTCTTCGCTTCGGATAAATACTTATCCATTGCCTTAGTTAATCTTTCCATACGCTAATCTTAATCATTTTAGATGAACAACAAAGTTTTTAGGCTTATACTCGATAAAGCCATTATCCTTTTTCGTTTGAGTAGTCTCAACGCTGAAACCTGCGCAATCCATAACAAGAACTCTTATTTGAGAACCAACCTTACAGGAAAGCTGAACATAATCAACTTTCTTAAAATAATGAGCAACAGAAATCCCATACTGAATATGAGGTTTGCCATTACTATCTAATCTGACCGTTAATTGGTCTAATCTCCATATTGGCTTTACACCATCGACAAGGGTATGACACCAACGAGGAATGCAAGGTAAACGTACTAGTCCTACCTTGCCTTCTTTGATTTCATCAAACTCCTTCTCACCTACGGTAATATTCAAAAAAGTCATGTGCTAACCCTCCTTCTTATTTATCTTAGCTATGCGTTCATTATAGGCTTCATAGTCCTCTTTACTAATCTCAGTAACGCTATGTATGATAGTTGTACCACAAACCATATCATCCTTGAATCGCTCTTCAACGTCAGTGATGAGGTTCATTAGAGGATAGAACTTAATATCCTCCTCTTCCCCTTTAACGGAGCTCGTAACTGAGGTATAGGCTAATTTGCCATCCTTACGTAGGAAAGCGGCTACTGCGTAATAATATCTTTCTTTTATCATAAGTCATATCTTTTTAGTTTATTTGCACTGCTTAGTATATCTCTAATCTCGAAAGGAGTTTTGCCAGCCCACCTGGTAAGGTGATTCATCAGCTTGCGAGAATATCTTTCAATAATCTTTTCTGCCTTTACAATACGATGGTCGAACTTGCAGCGGTATTTACACTTGCTCGAATCTTCACAGAACGTAACACAACAATACTCGTTATAAGCTTCCTTAAACTTCGCTTTCCAGTAAGGTGAAGGATGCTTACTTGGATAATCAGCATAAGTGTCTGCTTTCATTATCTTCTTTGCCAACCTAACTTTCATATGTTACTTCTTTTTATTACAAGGACAACTACTAGCGTGAATAATAACACAAGCTCCATGTTCCCTGCCCACAAACAGGTAGTCATGCCCTTTCTTGGTGAATATTTTTATATTAAACTCTTCTTTTTCGTGTAGAGTTCCTAAGCTGAAAGAAATCCTAAAACCAATTGCCCCTATTATGAAAATCAAAACGAGCCAAACGGCTGACTTGGCTAAGTTTAAAATCTTATTCTTCATACGCTACTTCTTTTTCCAATATTTACCAATTAAATAACCGATAACTCCACCCATAAAAGCTATAAACAGAACAACTAGGGTAAGTATAACATAAAATCCAAACATAACTATTCTTCTTTAAGTTCTACTGGCTCATCGCTAAAAGATAATTCTCTTCCGATGAGTTTCTTGATGCTGCCCTTGGGGAGTTCAATAGTGTCAGATAATCTATCCTCATATTCATGTGGTTGTATTTTCCAATATCCACAAGCACTTCTTAGAGGCTTCTTCTCATAGATGTACTCATCGCCATTCTTATCTACTGCTAACCAACATACCATAACTATTCCTCCAATTTCAATTCAGTTCCACTATTACGACTTTCCTTTAGGAAGTCATTAACTTCTTCCTTGTATGAATAACCACAATCCTTCTGAAGAGCCTTTATCTTCTTGTAACCGATACCAGCTTCACGGCAAAGTTGTGCTGCCGAGCTATACTCTTTGAGATAGCCGATTACATTTTGAATAACTGACCACTGACCTCGCTCGAAGTCTGTAACGCTATCTTGTGGAATATCCAATGCTTTGTGGCATAGTCCACACACTCTAACCATTTCTTTTTCAAGCTGCTCAAAGTAGTATTGTCTCCAGTGATATGTAAGGTAGCTTGCGCTATTCAATGCTTCTTTAATCTTATTGTCCATAACTATTCCTCCACTTTTACGCCGAAGGGAGTGCCATCGGCAAAGGTGTATGTATCGAATGCGTATTTATAGGTATGAGGAGTGTTTTCTAAACCTGCCATAACAAGTTCCCCAGTAGACTTACATACTGCGAAACTAATTCGTACACCAATCGTTTTCACCCACCCGAATGGCGGATGCTTTTGCATTTCTGCCCAGCATTCTTCTGCGTCCTTGAAAGGTCTGTACTCTGACTCTGGCTTGATGCGCCAAGATGACTTAACGAAATCATCTAAGTCAAGGTCATTTACCTCTAAGTCTTCCCATTCATGGTTTAAGTCTTTATACTGTAATTTCTTACCATCAATAAATGCCTTTATTATAGGCATAGCGTTTATTAAATCTTCTCTTGTCATATCTCTAACTCTTTAAGTGCCAAGACTAACTCATTTTGAATATGAATTGTTGTACCTTCACTCAATTTTATTCTTTTTGAGCCAATCATCTTGGAAACATTATTTATGTGAACTATAGCTTTTTCTTTGCTCATTGCTTACCCTCCTTAACTTTTTTTTAATTTGTTAATTAAAGCATCAGCGCAACCAATAGCAAGTATTGCAGCGGAATATATATTAAACTTTTCTCCTACATTAAGCAGAGAAGGAAATACTTCTTTTGCAATCTCATATCTGCGTTGTTCCCAATCTATTGTTTTCATATTCTCTTCTTTTTACCCTCTCCCTGTTGCCAAGGAGAGAGTGGTTAGTTAACAATTAACTTCAACAAACTTTCCGTTTTTAAGTTGATACCAAGTATCAGCCTTGATGTTTTCTCCGTCAACGTATTCTGTCTTAACGCATACTGGAACATAACGATTCTTATCATCGCTCCATTCCCATTCTGCGAGCGTTATCCATGAGCCAATCTTTGCTTTGGCTTTGGATTTGTTACCAGCACACAT
>ERZ1026876.1235-NODE-1235-length-13110-cov-28.153275_pt1 | contig 13110 bp, 19 predicted proteins | sample MGYA00380168_ERZ1026876 | MGnify/ENA primary metagenome ERZ1026876 (study PRJEB33269, sample SAMEA4719804) | human gut metagenome | biome: human-associated habitat; feature: organic feature; material: feces | place: Cameroon | collected 2013-10 ... | reverse complement strand
GTCCCACATCTCGCCGACCTGTGAGCTGCCCCACATCTTGCCGACCTGTGAGCTGCCCCACATCTTGCCGACCTGTGAGCTGTCCAACATCTTGCCGACCTGTGAGCTGTCCAACATCACGCGTACATCATTAAGCAACTTTTTCACTTTGCAGCGTTTAAGCCGGTAAAAACCAGTTTTCAGCTCTTCCAGCTTTTTGTCAACAAGTACATGCTTTCTCCACCAGTCGCATACTGATTCGCGGAACTCTTTCTCATGCGTTTCTTTGTCAAACCAATCAGGAATTATATCTTGATCAACGATAAACACCCATTTCTCCGGTTTTTCTGCCGGATCAATCCACCACTCATCATCTTTTTTCGGTACCAGCTCAGCCCGAACAAAGGTTTTTGATGCGCCTATGTAATCGTCCTTAATTCCGAGGCTTTCCAGCAAATCGGAATGGCTTTCATTATCTTCTGGCGCAATTACGATTTTGTTTTTCAAGATAATTCCGCTCTTAAATCTACACATTGTTTTCCTCCGTTAAATCACATTGTTTTTTTCGTCATCCGTTATCCCTGCGACCTTTAATATGGCCCACAGTTCCCGCAGCCGCATAGAGCCGGGATCCTGCTTTCTCAGCCGGTACGTTGACAGTTTCATTCCCGCCATCTTAGCCATGCGATTATCGTCATAGCGCTTGCGGGATTTGATTACGTCAAGGAGTATCTGGAGGTTTTCCCCTTTCTCCTCGGCGTATGTCTTTTTTTTTAAGCGCCATACTACCCCCGATCTTGTAAATGCTCTTGTAATCAAAGCCAGTGTAAAAACCCATAAGCATCCAATCTAACGCGTAGCACTGCTACCGTGTTGCGCCTACTTACGGGCCGGAGAGGCTCCTGCCAGCTCCGGGCATACAGCTATTTACATTAACATTTTCATTTACATTTACATTAACATTTACCTTTACATTTACATTAGGTTTTCCGATTACATAACCTATGGTTTTGCAATTTAAAAACCTATGGTTATTTACTCCTTATGTGATATAATTAATACAAAGGAGCATTCAAAAATGGATATTTCTAACAACCAAATTAAATTATTAAGACGTTTATATAACACCGATATACCATTGTCTGAATTTTCTGAAGCTGACAAAGAAAACATCAGTTATTTAGGAAAATACGGCCTTATAAAATATTGCGCAGAGGATATCGATGTAATACATCCGCCTACAATTGTTTGCATTCAACCGTCTGGCCAGGCTGAATATGACACTTACATCAGAGACCGTAGACGTTGGTACATCCCTGTCGTGCTGTCATTTGTCGCTATTTTGATCAGTCTGTTTGCCTTATACAAATCCGGTCAAACAGTCAATGTTTACATTGATAAAAAACAAATGGCCACAGTCGCGGCAGAAAATCCACCTGCAAATGCACACATCAAGTAGGGTAAATCTGGATATCTTGCATAAAGTGGAAGTCCATCGTGGTACTTTCTCAACGCTTTATGCGCTTGCCGCGCCTCTTTCCCATGCGAAAAAGTAGGCTTTGCAATTTCGCTTAAAATTTCCCCGTACGACATCCCGTCGTATTTAGATGCTTTCATTTTTCTCACTTGCCTTTCTCACAACCTTCCTGTTGTTCTTCGTGAATCCTCGAATGCTTTAAGATCATCCTCGGAAATCCGATATTCTTTACCAATGCGGATCGCTGGGAGTTTCTTCTTTCTGATCCACTCCCACACCGTAATTATCTTTACGCTGTATCTCTCTGCGATTTCTCCGCAGTTATACATCTTTGACAACATATCACCTCCATCATTGTTGTGTTTCGTTCGGTTTTGTGTTACCATTGTTATGCCTAAACGGCAAAGGAAGGAGTGGTTATCATTGACCAAACTTTTGAATTTGCCTGTTCCCTTTGCTTCTAACCCGCCCACACTGAAACCTCGACAGTCAAAACAGGTCAAAGGCGGCTCTGGTTGTTTTGTCAGCGATTAGGCATGTTGCAGAACCAAGACTGCTAAAGTGACAAGGTGCTTCAAGAAGCATTTGGCGCTATCGAATGTGGCTCTGTCCTGCAAGGCACATAGGGTAAAAAAATTTGGGAAAGAACTGTTCAGAATAGCGCTCTGGGCAGTTTCTTTTTATTTGCTGTTAGGGACGAGACCCCTAGCAGTTTCTTTTTGCATCAAATTCGATAAGAGACTGATGAAACCGACACTTTCATCAGTTTTCTTTTTTATCCAGAATAGTGCTCTGGACAATTTTGGCAAGATACTGATAGGAAACGCACTCCTGTCAGTATTTTCCTCCTCCAACCTTTTACATCAATTTACTCTACTGGTACATAAATTAATTTTGTTCAAAATCCCTTTTGCTTCTTTTCAAAATGTGCTATTCTTTTTCCATAAACTTAATACAACATCACATTAAGAAAGGACTTTTATGTACTTAGTAATATTTATTGCTGGAATTGCAATCATTAAATTTGTATTGAATTTTTCTAGACTCATTGAAACACTTATAATTTTCCGTATTTTTCAAAAACAGCCTAAAAACGTAGCGCAATATTGCCCATTTGCGACTGCTTTATTTAACGCAGCAGGAACCCAGCAAGTCATCATTTCTACCATACGCACTAATGGACTTTCCCAAGCCAGGCAAGATTACATTTCAAATTCCCTAGATAAAAAAGATTCTTATTTTGCGCTTGAAACTATTTTTCAAAAAACCATTGGTGTTTATAAATTTCGTATATCGCAAAGCGTAAATCCTTTTTACTGGTTATTTCTACCAAAATACCTGCTCATGAGCTATTCAATAGAATTTCCATCTTTTATTGAAGCATTGCTCAATCTTGTCTATTGGTTTCTTGGCGTTGTCCTTTCATATTTTCTAGGAAAATATTTAGATCTTCATTATCAGGATCTTGTTTCGTACATACGCAGTATGCTGATATGAGAAATGCCCTTATCTCTTTTCTCTCTCGGCTACTGCGGCAATTTCGCAGTCTTATCACTTCATCAAACATTGCTTGATAAAGTACTGCTTTAATCTTTTCTGGATCTGTATCTAAAAATACAGGCTCATTAATCTGTCTTATTTCTGCTCACCTCCCCTTTTCTCACAGCCTTCCAGCAGGGTTTCAATTCCGACTCCGAAGTAAGTTGCGATCTTCTTGATTTTGTCAGCTTTCGGCGTATATCTGCCAGCTTTCCAATTACTCAGCGTTGCGGTAGATACTCCGGTTCTTTTTGCTACTTCATAGTCAGTAACACCAGCTTTATCCCGCAATTCCGCATATTTGTTATACATTTTCACCATCCTTTCATAAATATATATTGACAATAGTTAAGATTTCTAATATAATGAAGTCGTCGAACAAAGTTATAAAAGAAACCGAAGCTATTATCTTTGTCTGTAGCTTTGCTTTCAAAGCTATGTCCAGAGTATAGCATTGATTTCAAAGTTTGTCAACAGATTTTAGCTAATTTTTCAAACTTATTTTAGAGGTGTAAACTATGTATAGTAACTTTGAAAAGTTATGCTCCGAAAGAAATGTAACCCCTTACCGTGTATGCAAAGAAACGGGCATTCCAACCGCTACAATAAGCAATTGGAAAGCCGGACGATACACACCTAAACAGGATAAGTTAAAAAGGATTGCTGATTTTTTCGGTGTATCTGTTGACTTTTTAATCACAGGGAAGGAGGAAGACGTTGCACAAAAAGAACACATTGATTTAAAAGCGGAATTTAACCGCATCAAGAAACTGTTGGAAAGCGGGGAAAACGCACCGTTATACTTTGACGGTCAGCCCGCAGATCAGGAGAGCATCAACTTGCTGCTCGATCAGATCAAGATATCTGTTGCGCTTATGGAACGTATGCGCAAAAAATAGGAGAAGTGGAACATGACAGATGCAAAAAGGACAGCCGCAGAGCTATCAAATATGTATCATACAAATGACCCCATTGATCTCGCCGATCATTTGGGAGTATATACACAGGTTGGCCCTTTGGGTAAGATATACGGATGCTGTTTAACCATAGCGGGTGAACGCTTCATTTATATAAACAGCGATCTGGATAAGTCTACACAAAAGATGGTTGCGGCCCATGAGCTGGGTCACGCCGTAATGCATCAGGAAGATTACTTCTTTTTTAACTGGATGCCGGACAGCTTGCACCGGAACCGTGCAGAGATCGAAGCTAACACTTTTGCTGTTGAGCTGCTTGTACCGGACAGTGTTGTATTGGATCATCCAGGGTTTACTTTAGCGCAGCTATCCGCATTAACCGGATACGCTGAGGAGTTCTTGAAATTCAAAAGGTTTTAAGGGGGATGTTTGGGATTGCACTACTTTTACGTGGGCCGTTATGGTAAAGGTATCCTTTTTATATTTACTGCTGGGTTTTTCGGCATTGGATGGTTTCAGACATATCAAAAATTTTGAAAGGGCGATTTGTCGATCAGTACGGTGCCCCGTTGATTGAGTGGTGATCTTATTTAGAAATGATTGAGAAAGATGAAAAGCGAATTTTAGAACGCAAAGAGATTGAAAAGAATAGAGAAATTCAAGAAGAGAACAAAAGAAAATTAAATTATTCTTTTACCATAAAAGATATGGAACAATTTAGCGAAATACCCTTTGAATGGTGCTGGGTAGATACCTTATCATACTCCAACGGCATTGCTTGGTTTATGTTAAACAAGAATAATCAATATATTGCCTTATCTGTTTTGGATTTTATTAACCAGATTTTAGTCAAATCTAAAGCTTATACAGGATTCACAAAAAAAATGTATATTTGCACAGAAAACATAAATTTTGATTTTCCGGTTCCAATGCACAAGGATAGTCTTCCTTTGACATATGTGCAGTGTGTACCTTATACTCCAAAAATGAAACTATCAAAGCATCCGGCAGTTTTACATTTTTGCGAATACGCTACCAAAAAAGAATACTGTGGTTTTGAATCATATGTCTATTGTTCTCTTGGAGAGATATTTTTTATGCAGGATGGGAATATAGGGAAAGCCAATTTAGACATACCGCCTTATAAAATCCAAATCAGGCTTCATGGATTAAATTTAATTGTTAAGAGAATTGACAAATTTACCTCAATGGGGAATATTAATATCTACAAATTTAATCCTAAGGAATATAATGCTTTTTGATTTTATTTAATTCTTCAGATTGTTGAGCTAGATGAGCGCCAGATTCAAAAGCTTCTCTTACAGCAGCTTTCATCTGCCGCAGAGGAGAGGGGACATTCTCAGGAGTGACGATGCTTTCCAGACGCTCAACACGATTTACTAAGTTATTCCATCGTTTTTTTGATATAAACATAAAATACCATCCTTTTTATTTTTATCATATCAGAAAAACCTATGGTTATATCACCAATATAAAAAACGCCCGGCGCTACCAACACCAGACGTTTTAGGAGTGTGATATTATCGCAAACCTACACCCGTATAATATCACATTTCCAGGCAGTCACGCAAGATAAAATATGTAAAAATCTGGTGGCTGTATTTTTTATACCCAAAAAGGAGTGTGCGACTATGGCAAAAGCAAAAAAATTACCCTCAGGATCATGGCGTGTACTAGTGTTTGACCACTACGAGCCTGTCTTAAATCCAGACGGAACACCCGTCATGCAAAACGGAAAACCAAAACAAAAAAGAATATATCAGTCCTTTACAGATGATGACCCGTCAATCAAAGGGCGCAAACGGGTCGAATTGGCAGCTGCACAATACATGGCAGAGAAAGATTCGCGTGAAGCAGAAAGGCGCAACCAAGAGGCGAATATGACGCTTAGAGGGGCGGCAGAAAAATATATAGATCTGTGCAGAACATTGAAAAGGTCTCCGTCCACCATAGAAGACTATGAGTGTATCATGCGGAACGGGTTCCAGGATCTTTTTAACATGCGCCTGTGTGACATATCGGAAGATCTACTGCAAAACGCCATAGCCAAAGAAGCGCAGAGACCTGTCAACGGAAAGCCGGGTAAGACCCTTACTGCAAAGCGGCTGAAAAATGAATGGGGGTTTGTATCCTCTGTGCTGCACAAATACACAAACATCCGCACCGACAATCTGCAATTACCTACGCCAACGCAAAGAATGGTTGATCTTCCGGATGCCAAAACGGTTATGGATATAGTCCGCGGCACTGAAATGGAGTTGCCGGTGCTGCTTGCCATGTGGCTGTCGTTCACAGCCTCAGAAATCCGCGGCCTTACAAAGTCCAAATCCATTAACGGCGATTACATAACGATAAAAGAGACGGTCGTAACCGTAAACGGAAAAGCTGTAAGAAAAGAAACAGCGAAAAACAACACGCGAAAACGCAAGCACAAAATCCCGGCGTATATAAAAGGTCTGATCGACAAGGTTCCTGGAGATGTACTGGTGCCGATGACTGACGTTTCACTGCACCACCGCTGGAAACGCTTGCAAAAAAGCTACGGTATAAAAGACCCTATCACGTTTCACGACCTCAGACATCTTAATGCCTCAGTAATGGCCCTGCTGCAGATACCGGACAAATACGCTCAGGAGCGCGGTGGCTGGAAGTCGGATGCTGTCATGAAAAAGGTCTACATGCAGACATTTTCGTCGGAGCGGCAAAAGGTTGATGATAAAATTGACAGCTACTTTGAGAGCATCGTGGGAACCGAAAAAAGCGAAAAAGAATCCATAAAAGAAGTTGTGAACCGGCTGAAAAAAGAAGATCCAGAGGGATGGAAAAAAGCCATTTTAGAAGCTATGCAACACGAAATGCAACACGCGCAATAAAAAATGGCTTAAATAAGCCATTTTTCAAGAGCAGATAACGGGAATCGAACCCGTTAAAGTAAAAACTCACAAACCCGCGAAAACACTGAAATCTAGCATTTATGCGGGTTTGTGAGTTATAAATATTTATCACTTGCTCTATAAATATATCACAAATAATATATTTTTGCTTTCTATGCAACACGAAATGCAACACGACTACTGCAATGGAAACTTTCATTAATTATAAGCAACATTCAAATAGCAAGTACCGGAATCAGTAAAGGCTTCTCTTTTATCATTTCTGCCATAGCCCAGTCATTGACCTGTATTTCCAAAATACTCTCATTTTTCTCACACCAAGCTTCCAACCGGTTCAGCAAAATTTCTTTTATTGTTTCTACCACCCCAGAAAGTACAGAAAATGAGTGCTATTTGGCAATGCCTGGATAATGAAGGACCCCGTCCTGATCAGGAGTAAGTACTACCGGTTCAGTTGCCATGCGACCGTCCTGATTCAGGTAGTACCACTTGCCATTGATTGTCTGTAAGCCCTTTAGCATGGCACCGTCGGAGCCGAGATAGTACCAAGACCCTTTGTATTGATACCAGACATCATGAACCATCATGCCGGCACCGTCGAACCAGTACCAGAGTTCTCCGTCTTTGTACCAGTCATTGGAAACATACTTCCCAGATCCGTCTTTTAAATAGAAGCGCCAGCCGCCATTTTCCTGCTGCCAGCCTTCTATGATCTTCGGCTTTTCCACGGCTGACCAGGTTTTCATAAACTCTTCCGGAGTTTTATAAAGCTTTTTAATCCCACTGGTACCACTTCCCCAGTCTGGAAGTTGAAAATGTGGTTTATCTACAATACTCTTCCAGTTTCCACCCCATTCCAAGCCGATGGATGTGCCGATCACGCCAACCTTGCTAAAAAATCCATCTGAATCATAATAGGCGCCGCGGCCATCTGCACGATAAATGTCGAAGGCTGTACCCCACTGGTGATAACTGCTGTAACTGCTGCCTGGGGCATTGGTCACGATATTTCCCGGTTTTGTACGCCCCTGAGCATATAAATCATCTTGCTCTGCTTTTGTCCTGAGAGTTTCCCCGATTTTGATCTGCAAGCCTTTGGCGGCACACTTGGAAATCAATTCTGTTGCCAGCTTCTGTAAACGTGGATGGCATAAAGTAATATCTCTCATAATTTCGCCTTTCTTTTGCACCGGTGAAACTTAGTATTTTTCTCCGGTCAACTCCTGATACTCTTCTTCTGTCAGTTTTCCAGCCTGTACCAAAGTTCTAAGTCTATCTTTGTCCCAATATTTTGGATAGTATTTTTCAGCCAGGTTCTTTACACTTAACATATGCGCTCCTCCTTATAAATCGGTTCCTGTCATTACAGCCAAAAAGTCTATGTCAGCTCTATTATGTTTCACCTGTTCTGTCACTCCTGGTTGGGACAGAATCAGTGTTACAGCCCTGCCCATTACAGCTTCAGCTTTTACGCTGCCATCATCATTATAAGTTGCGGGTTGCACCTGTGCATTGTCATCTACACTCTTGGGATTTCCCAAAGCAGTATAACCATCATACACGGCTAATGTCTCCCCAGTGCCATTGATGATTTTTATCTGATCCGTGTTGGAAGCGTTGGAGAAAATAGTGATCAGATCTTCAAGGTTGTCATCCGACAAAAATGTCAACTTAAGGCTGTCGCTAAACGTATCAAGCCCGTTTACTACTAAATCAAATTCTTTTTCATTTTTTAACTTGATTTTTTCGTTCATTCTTTTTTCCTTTCTTTTTCTTTTGTTTTTTTACTTAATATATGCGATTTTTCTGTTTCTATTACTCAACTAAATAGTAATTTAGAAACTCTTGGAACAAACAAACTCAACACAGATAATCATATTTCCAAAGTAGTCTTGAATGCTAATAATAATGGAGTAACGTTTACGATTGATGGCGTTCCTTATACTTCACCGATAATGGTTGCGGGAAAGAGCATTACTAGAATGGAAATTGATACAACATTATCTAAATTAACCCTTAGTTTCTTTTATGATGGACAAATCATAAAACGGTATGTATCCTTGTCAGCATCTTAATTTATCAGTTGCAAAGACTTGTATTCCAATAGCAAACAATCTTTTTGTAGATTAAGCCGTACCAAAAATTATCATAGTTACCCATTTTTTTCCGGAAAATGTAGAACCAGCTGTTGCAATTTTTAAATTATTTCCGTCTTTTACTGCTGTAAAATTGTAAACACTGCTATCTTCAACTTTTGTTTGACATATACCGCTAGCATATGTAGGAATGTTTCCAAAAATAGATTGAAGTGTCTTAGTTGCTACTCCATTTGTAAAGGTAAACTCTTCGATAATTAAAACAATCGTTGTAGTCTTAACTTTTATTTTAAAATATCCCGAATCTAAATTACTATTTAGCTGATCAATGCTCTGGTTCATGGCGTAGGCCAGCGCCGCAGAAACACCTTTAGTCGCGTCATTAGTCTGCACACTTACCAGATCGCTGATCTTAAGTAGCTTAGTGGCAGCCTGATCTACTACCCAGTCTATCAAATCCTGTGCAGAAACTGTACCGCCCACTTCTCCCAGCACTCCGCTGGTATCCTCTGCCTGTACGGATCCCAGTGCAGTAGGATCAAATCCCTTTGCCATAAGCTGATAATTTACATGGTCATCTGTAGGTGTGACCCCCTGAACCGTCTTTAAGGTTATATAGGTGCTGTTATCGTACATTACCATCGTAAGCTGTTCATACACCGCCTCCGGATTATATACACCACCGTTTGTGATCATCCACTTACCTAAATCTGTTGTGCTTGCCACTATGCCACCTCCACTAATACATGGTTGTTTTCAACTTTTACGGTTACAGTCTTGCCCTGTGCGCATTTCAGGTGCCCTGTATCTGCATCAAGATAAAACTCCGGAAAGATCAGGTCAGCGTAGGCCCCGGCTTTTTCAGCCTCTTCTTTCGCCTTTTCACTATAGTACTTGCTATTATCTGTATCCTCTCCCGTTCTGGATCCAGTACCGCCTACTGCATAGCTTATAGATAATTTATTATAAGCCTCTGCCTCTTGCGCCGCTGCCTGAGCATCTAGCATATACTGCCTTAACGTTTTCTGTAGTGTAGGCTCTAACTTTGCCGCCGTTATAGATCCATCCACTACAGAAGCCGATATAGTTGTGCCGTCCAATTGCATTGCAATAGTTGCAGTGTTGGACACGTTATAAACGAACCGCTGAAAGCTGATCTTTTTTGTGGTACCATCCTGCTGCACTAAAACAAGGTTATCATCTTCATCCAGATCAAGCTTCGTAGGCATCATTTCGATCGGAAAATCTACTGTCTCTACAGTGCCATCCTTGTGTGTTACAGTTACGATCCAAGTGGATGTGTCAACTTCCCATCCGGTTATAAATTTAGCCGCATCTGATACTTCCAGCTTGTCCTGAGACAGACCAAGAATATACTGTGCACACTGTAAGATGCCGTTGTCCATATGCCGCAGGTTTGTCTTGCCAACCGGTGTGGATGTGTCTGGGTAGTTCACCCAGCCTACAATGCTATAAAACAGCTCAATTAGCTTCATTCTTTGCTTCCTTTCCGGACTGCTGTGGTTTTTCCGGGATTTCTTTAACGATTCCACTGTCAAGGATAGCCGCAGCCTGTGCCATAAGCTTTATATTGTCAAATCCTTTTACAGCCACCATATTAAGTAGTGCTGTTAAAAGCTGGATATCCTCTTTTTTGTACTCTACCTTAGCCATGATCAACCTCCACTTTCCGCAAGATAAATTGCAATGCCTTTACTATCACCGGGATGTAATTTATGTAAGGGATGGAATAGTATTTACCATTTTTAGTATACAATGGAATTTCCGTGCCCAGATCTGCACACATTTTTTTTACTTCTTGTGCAATAAATCCCAGGCTTTCCGCATCATTTACATTCAGTGCATAGGCTACCGGCCGCAGCCCTTTTATCACTTCTACAGCAAGCTTTTCATGAACATCTCTGATGTCATGCTTTAATCTTATGTCTGACCAGGTTTCCCCAGCCATTGATGAATAAACGCTTACACAGCTTATTCGATTAGCATCGATATTTTGGCAGTTAATCGCTCCTGAAAAATCCGCTCCTGAATTAAATACCGCATTACCTCCAACTTCCAGATGGTTTGTGTAAATCGTACTCGCACCGATGGAACTTGTATTTGCAGTTCCATCAATTTCTGCACCGGTAATCTTCAGTTTTCCATTTGCCAATGTAATGCTTCCATCATTGGTTTTGAAACTGTTCGCCACCACATCACCTGTAAATGATCCGCTGCTTGCTGTCAGTTTACCGTCTGCCGTCATAGAGGAATATGTAGAACTCCAGCTAAAACGATTCCCTTTTATGCTGATCCCACCGGTTTCCACCGAAAGCTGATTTGATACGTCTCCCTGGCTAACTTTCAGTTCAATCTTATCACTGACTACGTTAATCGCTGATCTCAGTTCTGCTTCCTGACCGGTAGCTCTCGTAACTTCCAGGGAAATCTGATTAGCCATCTGGGTAAACTTGGAATTAGTTCCCTCTTCCAGATTGGTAAGTTCATTTGATATTTCTTCTACAGATCGCTTAAGGATAGCAGATAAGCCTTTTATCTGTATCAATTCACTTTCAATGCTAAAAGGTCTTGATAATTCCTGACTTCCAGTGCTTTCATAGCTGTCCATAGCTCCCTGAATGCCCGTAAAGGTTCTTTTCATCACAAGGGTATTAACTATCCCGTCTGTAGTCTCCAGACTGATCCTATCCCCTATTTCAATCCACGGGGAACCGTTTGTAGATATGGTTGCGGGCTGGTATTCCAGACCGTTTACGACGTTTTTAATGTTATTGGCAATTCCTATCATCTCTGATGTGGTCTTGCCATATACCAGCATGTTTCCTTCAATGATATAAACATTTTGACCGTCTCCTGTGCTGGTTCCGCCTATGTCCCCTTCTTCCTGACGGATCTGTACGGTATCTATATCTGGAACTGTGTACTCTTCACTCTCGGCATTCTGATAGATTGTGATCCGCGCGGATATATCCTCTTTTTCCGGAAGTGCGATATACCGCAGTTCCCCGTTCTTATTGATGTTTCCAAATACTCCATTGATCTGGCAGATCTGCTGCAGTACTTCCCGCCCTTTCAAAGCTGTAGGATTTATGGTCTTTTCTACCTGCATTTCATCATTAACAAGAACTGCATTTTCTTCCCGCACACCTACAAATGAACAGAGTGATTTACGAAATGCTTTTAATGTCATTGGAAAACTCAATGCATTATACCAACCGGACACATCTACATCAAAACGCTGCATCCTGTCATAGGCTATTATCTTTCTGGTATTCTTGTCTTCCTGCTTGGGTGTAGACTCTACTTTAAACAAGCCCAGGACCATGTTATAGCCACCAAATGACTCTGTAGCCATAAATTCGCGGCCTGAAATACTCTGGGTCAGTCCCGTTACTGTGATTTCAAACTGGGATGCCTCACACGATCCAAAGCTTAGATCTTCGTCTGAACACAGGCTTTCTGTAATGGCAAGGGAATCTGTTACTATCTGATCATCTTCTATGGAAAAATCCACAGCGTCCGCAGACATTTCAGAAGGATATAAATCCTCTGAAGGATATAGTGTTTCAGACGGGTATAGAGCATGATATTCTTCTTTAAAAAAAGTCAGCTTAAGACTTTTTCCACCATATTCGTTAAACAGTTCTTTATAAACCTGATCGATCTCTATCATCTGCTCCGCTCCTTAATACTGGATCATTTCAATGGTTACTTTCTCATAGTACATTTCACCGATGTCATTGTCTGCTATGTGGTCAATAGCAAACTCTGTATCTGGGATATAAAAAGAACCGGTGCCATATACACATGTATCTAAATTCCAGTAGGTCACTCTGTACTTCTTTTGGGTAGCATCCTGCAGACCATTGGACTTAATGGAATTAAACAAATCCTTTTCTCTCTGGGATAATGGTCTCAATTCCAGATTGAGAGTCGTTTTGAAATTAGGAGATGTCACCCTCTGCAAGGACTCATTATTATCTCTCCAGGCCTTTTTCTCTATTCGCTGGTCCGGTGTTGACCTGTACCGGGTAAGGAAACTGTTTGGGAGCTGTGTGTTCCCAAACATTACCAGATAACCTCTATAGTCTTTCTGCATGCCTTACCTCCTACACTAAGACAGGATTTTTTCCCGTCCTTTTCTTTTCCTGACGGACAAATTTAAC
>ERZ1026876.1233-NODE-1233-length-13112-cov-4.385923_pt1 | contig 13112 bp, 12 predicted proteins | sample MGYA00380168_ERZ1026876 | MGnify/ENA primary metagenome ERZ1026876 (study PRJEB33269, sample SAMEA4719804) | human gut metagenome | biome: human-associated habitat; feature: organic feature; material: feces | place: Cameroon | collected 2013-10 ... | reverse complement strand
AGGGCATCCCGTTCGGCGGCTCTCTGGCCCGTACCGAGGCTACCGGCTACGGCCTGTGCTACTTCACCAAAGAACTGCTGGCTGACGCCGGCAAGAGCTTTGAGGGCCAGCGCGTGGTCATCTCCGGCTCCGGCAACGTTGCTACCTATGCAAACCAGAAGGCTACCCAGCTGGGCGGCAAGGTTATCGCCATGAGCGATTCCAACGGCTACATCGTGGATGAGAACGGCATTGACTACAAGGTCATCAAGGAAATCAAGGAAGTCAAGCGTGCCCGCATCAAGACTTACCTGGATTACGTTCCCACCGCTAAGTACGTTGAGGGCAGCAAGGGCATCTGGACTGTTCCGTGCGATATCGCCCTGCCCTGCGCAACCCAGAACGAACTGCAGCTGGAAGGTGCCGAAGCACTGGTTGCCAACGGCTGCTACTGCGTGGCCGAAGGCGCTAATATGCCTTCTACCCCGGAAGCAATCGCTTACCTGCAGGGCCATGGCATCCTGTTCGCTCCCGCTAAGGCTGCTAACGCCGGCGGCGTTGCTACCTCCGGCCTCGAGATGAGCCAGAACAGCCTGCGCCTGTCCTGGACCTTCGAGGAGGTCGATGAGCGCCTGCACAACATCATGATCAACATCTATAAGGCCGCTGCCGACGCCGCCGAGCGATACGGCATGAAGGGCAACCTGGTTGCCGGTGCGAACATCGCCGGCTTCGAGAAGATCGCCTCCGCCATGATGAGCCAGGGTATTGTCTGATCGCAGTCAGACAGCCGGGTGAACTCCCGGGAGAAATTGCATAAAGTTTTTTCGTAAAACCTATTGACACACACGCCGTGCTGTGGTATTATAATCAAGCACCGCGAAACAGCGTGTGTGTCATATATCGCGGAGTAGAGCAGATGGTAGCTCGTCGGGCTCATAACCCGGAGGTCGCAGGTTCAAGTCCTGTCTCCGCAACCACTTAAAAAGAGCGTTAGAACGTAAAGTTCTAACGCTCTTTTTACTTTCTGCTGAATATTGCAGCCATCGAAAGTTCAACAAAAGTTCAACACGAGCATTGCAGCGACCCGGAAAGTGCTGCTAAAGGCAAGGCCCCGGTGCTGTTGTTCCCCGCAGAATTATAAAATCGGGAGTAGTGGCCTATCAAGGGGCTTTCGCGGCATATCCTCGCTCTGTAAACTGGGCTGCGGTATTCCACGTTCCCCTTGACAGCCCCCTATCCCGCTTTTGCCCGCTAATCGCGGAACAACCCGCAACCCCTTATCCCGATGGGATAACGTAGGCTGAGATTGGAAACCGAAAGCGAGGACGAAAGCAATGAAAGACACAGTCAAGACATCGAGAACGGCGGGCTACCTAGAGAAAATTTTCCGGGCGCTGAACGCAAAATATTTCAACAATGAATTGGAAGAGCCGATTATTACAATACAGAGTACACCCAAGGCATACGCACACGTCACTGTTGCTAAGGCGTGGCAACGTGGAGATACCACCCGCCGAGAACTGAACATAGGGGCAGGTACACTTGACAGGAGCATTTTTGAAGTTGTCGCATCGGAACTCCATGAGTGCGTACACATTTACAATATGCAAAACGGTATACAGGATTGCAGCAGGGGCGGCGCGTACCACAACAAAAAATTCAAAGAGGCCGCCGAAGCCCGCGACCTCAAAATTAGTTACGACCCGCGCATCGGTTGGAGCATCACCGAGCCGACAGAAGCCCTTTGCGAGTTTGTCATTGAGCAAGGCTGGGATGACATCAATATGAACCGTATCGAGAGCAGTTACACGCCGCGCGGCAAAGGGGCAGGAAACGCCACAGGCAAGCCCACAGGCGGCAACAGCAACCCGAACAGCCACAGCATCAAATATGTCTGCCCCTGCTGCGGAAACAGCGTAAGAGCCACCAAAGCGGTGCATATCATGTGTATGGACTGTAACGAGCCGATGCAGACCAAATAAAAGGAAAATCCGGGAGCAATACAGCCCCCGGACTTTTTGATGTTAACTTTTCAAAAACATTATTTGGATTGTGCGGCAGACACCTTTTATTGATAGAGTTTGAAAAACTGGAATTTGTAATTACATTCCATACATATTGGCATTCTTTACAATCACTCTATCTCCTTTTTCTAATTGTTCCTTAGAAATTCCTCGTAACCCAAGTCCAACATGCTCTGTTTTATATCCACAACCATTTGATTTTCGTTCTTTTGTATGTGTATCGATGGTGGTAATTATAGTTTCTAATTCATCTCCATTTGTTTTATAAATACACGCATTTTCTCCTTCTCTACACATTCCTGTTAATATGTTTCCTGTGGCAACTGTTCCAACCCCTATAATTGTAAATACATCATCAATAATCAATTCAAAGTCTTCTTTTAAACATAATGGAACATCTAATCTGTTCATATACTCTTTTTCTCGCTCTTTTTTGCTTTTACCAAATAATCCCATAGTGTTTCTCCTTTATAACTTCCGATTTGAACATCTAATACATTATATCAATTATGTACAATCAGCACAATGAAAATTTACGTTTTACAAAAATAAGAGGGTAGGCGCGATCCGCGCCTACCCTTTGACGTTAACATTTCAAAATTACTTCAAGGCTACATCATCGTTGAAATAGTACGCCTGAAAAACTGTACCATCTGCGGTGATGAAACGTCCCTGTGCATCCGATGGAATCTGTTCCGCTGCGCGGCCATCGCCGATGATGATGGTTGAGAGCGTGGCATCTGCACGTCCACAAATACGGACATTAAGATTATTTTTAATTTGTCCGGGCAGAATATTGGCATCCGGGCGTTGCGTGGCAAGAATCAGATGGATTCCAAAGGCACGTCCCTGCCGAGCAAGGGTCGAAAGGCGTGATTCAATTTGCGAAAGAAGTTCTTTACGCTCTTTATCTGCTCCAGTCTTATCCAGCAGTTCGGCGACTTCATCGCACGAAAAGATGATGCGGTTTAGAAAGTGGTTTGTTTTCTGGAAATAGTCGGTAATATTTGAAGCATCGGCTTCTACAAACAATTTCTTACGCTCTTCCAATTCATCAACCAGACGATTCAGCAGTTCAAGCAAGTCTTTTTCGGTTGTGATGATGTGGGAAAAACGATGCCACAACTTGCCGAAATCAACGCCACCTTTAAAGTCTGCAATGTATACAATATCGGACTGTTGGATGCACTGCCATAAGATACAGCGAAGAAGTACAGTTTTGCCGCTTCCAGTGTTTCCACCGATTAGAATGTGAGGGGTCTTGTTGAGGTCAATAATTATATCCCCAGTCAGACCACGACCAACAATCAGTAGGTTGTCATTGTGACGCAATACATAGGTATCACTCCAACGGAGTAAATCGAAAACATGACCCGGCTGAACACAATGCAATGTGATTGTCCTACGGTCACGCCCCTCATGGATTGATTCAATTAGCATATTGAGGGCAGTTTCGATTACAAGCTGTGCGTCAATCCATTTTTTAAGGGGAAAGCCAGTACAAGAATAGGTGTATGCCACTACATTATGGTCGAGAAATTCCATCCTAATAAGGTAGGGCGCTTCACCTGCGTGGTTTACAAAACCTACGCGGGAAAAATTACGCTGCATTTCCAGCGCACCCGGAACATAGCCGACAAGCGCCGCACACAGAGGAGCAAAACAGATGAAAGTCATGATACCGAAAATGACCATGATGTTGTTGAGTACAGCAGGAATGTTGCGCGGCCAGTAGATTGCGGCACAGAGAAGAGCATCCAGCAGAAGCAGCGCGATAAGCAGGTTGCGCTTGCGGGGATTGGTGGCCGCATTGTAGAAACCGTTTTTCACGGTGTAAAGAAAGTTGCGGAGGTTGGTACGAGCATTGAGGTCGTTATTGCTTGGATTAGTCATAATAATACCTTTCCGGCTGTTATTAGCCTGTAAATAGTTTTGTGTCGATTCTGTTGGTTACATCAATGAAAGATTGCTGAACAGAATCGTAACTTTCGACATAGGAAACATCAAAATCAGAGCAAAGCTTTTTAAGGGATTCCTTTTGCAAACTGTTTTCAGTTGCAAATTGTGCAGGAATGTTGTTCTTTCCCTCACCAATAAGCTGATAGGATTGTTTGTTGTCATTGTAAATGTAAAGACTTTTGTGTGTCTTTGTGAGCATAATCATTTCTTTACATCTACGCATTAGCTGTTCGATGGGTTCACTCGGATTTTCATATGCAGTATGAAAATCTTCGATAGTCAGAACTGTTGTAATGATTATCAGCTTAACTTCCAACCAGCGGTCACGGTAGCGAGCGCTTACAGAAGAAGCCGAGTTATTGTCTAGCATTTTCAAAAGATCGCTGAGTGAAAAGGATTCGGGGCGCAGGTCATCTAAGATGAGAGCGTCTTGCCCGCCGTAGTCTTGCACCGGGTCACGGCTGCTGCCGGATAAGCAGTAGCTAAGACCGCGCTTTTCACAGATTTGCTTTGCAAGTGTTGTTTTTCCTGCTCCCGGTTCACCGTAAATGTAGATGACTTCGATTTCACGGTCAGCGCAGGTTTTGATTTTCGTTTGTCGATATTCAAACGCTTTTTCAAAATCAGTTTTGTGGTCCATATACATCTTCATTGAAATGTATTCCATGAGGTTGTAGGGACGAATTTCGCCCTCTTCAATTTTTGCAAGGACGTTTCGGAATGACTTGTTTTGTGCGTGCCACGCTTCGCTTTCGGCACGGATTTCTTTCCATTTGAATCCCGGTTGTGCAATGACTTCTTTGTCATCGTACTGGTGTTTTTCTGGCGCGTTGCGGTGTGTTAGATAGGAGATTGCACCGCCAATATCAGAAACCATGCGTTTACCAGCGGGGCGTTTTTGATGGATTTTGTTGACGTAGTTTTTGCTGACACCGACATAGCCGCCAATCGTAGAGGGCTCATAGGAATCATTTAATTTAAGAATTAAATGGATATGAGGCTTTTTGAAATTGCCATTTTCATCGGTGTCTTTGTCGTGAATGATGTATACCCAATGTTCGATTTTGTCGTTGCTGTTAAGGTTCTCTTCGAGTTTCTCTTTCCAGCTATCGGGATAGCCCGGAAGATACTCAATTTGTTGAACGATTTCGCAAACACGCAGACCCATTTGTTTTTATCACTTCCTTTTTAATTACCACATATCTACCACATACAGACCTGTCAAGGAGCCAATCAGGACAAGCCCCCTGATTGGCTCAGATACTATAACGGTAGGCTTTTGAGGGTGTTATATGGTTTATGTTATAGTGGTAAGCAAGCCTACCACATGACAAACAATTCATGATCGCCCCGCGTGGCGGGGCGACCCAAAGGGAAAAAAGTAGCGGCGGTTGGCGCGAGATGCTTTGGGGCATCCCCCTCCTGCCGCCGCTTGGAGTTTAACCGTTAATGACGGTTACACCATCTGCAGATGCCTTAAGATTGATGGTATCAATGCCACGCTGCCCTTTAACGTAGGTGGGATAGATACCCAGCTTAAGGTTCGTGAACTTGACGAGGTGGTCGTAGGCCTCTTCACTGAGCAGCTGCTTTCCGGGGACTTTGATGTCCAGACGTTCACCGAAGAAGCCGGAGCAGGTGACGGTGTAGGTGTAACCCAGAATGGTGTCGGTGCGAACGTTGTCGATGTACTCGTGGTACGGACGCACACCGCACAGGCGCAGGCGCTCACCAAGCGTTGTGGGGGAAACGGAAACGAGTTTGATGGAAGCATTAGTCAATTTCATAGTGCTTTTTCTCCTTTTGTGAAAAGAATTGAATGATGTATGTAAAAGTGGGCAGCTTACGCCGTGCCACTGATACCGGAGTTGGAATTGCCTAGTTCATTAAGTTGCGCAACAAGCGCATCATAATTGATTAGGCATTTTTTGCCGATGTACAGCGCCGGAAGTCTGCCTTGCTTCTCCATAACCCGGAGAGCGTGTTCTGGCAAAAGGCCAGTGGCCGCAACGCTGCGTATCGACATCATGCGAGGCTGATTGCTCATGGATTTGCGCCTTTCTATTGACAGAAAACAAGAGCGACTGTATAATAAGAAATACAGGAAACTATAATTTCTTTTAGGAAACATTGTGACTATATTATATCACACGCGTTTTTGATTTGAAAGTGGGGCTTCTTATGACGAATGAACAGGAAATTGAACTACAAATAATTTCTTTTTGGAAATTTGCAAAGGAGAAAACAAGGATAAATTTCATGCGAGTTGCTTTCAAGAACGCTTACAAAAGTTAATCGAGGTAAAAACAAAAGAGAACAATAAATTCAGCCAGAAACAACTTTCAGCTGAAACGGGGATTGCAGAGGGTTCAATATCTAAGTATCTTAGAGGTGATGCGGAACCCAAAATGCTTACGTTGACACGCTTGGCAGATTATTTTGATGTTTCGGTTGACTACCTTGTTGGTATATCTGATTGCAAAAAGTATGATGCCAGTATGCAAGCGGCTAGCAAATTTACAGGCTTAACAGATGAAGCACTGAGTTTTTTTTCTTCGGCAAAAGAAGACGAAGTAATGCTGCTTAGTTGTATTCTCGAAAATGAACTTTGGAAAAATGTTTTGAGCAGTTATAGAAGTTATGCCTATACAGTATTTCGACCACTTTATACTAAAACACTTGCGTCAAAAGTAGAAAATGAATTAGGCGAGTGGAAATCACAACTGACCCAATTGGCAAAAAATCATTTGATAAAATATATACCTCTTTGTGATTATAATCAGATAAAGCCAGACAAGAACTATCAAATGTCAATCCTTTTTGCCTTGACACAGGAAACAATGGAGTTGGCAAAAGTGACCAGTGAAATTTTTGCGGAAAGAAAGTTGCGGACTAAAGACATGAATCAAATAGTAAAACATATGAAAGAGAGGATAGATTCCATTGACAATAAAGAAAGGCATCGCCGATGCGTTTTGGAATAAGAGTGAACTAAACGCAGACTGAGAGAGGAAAAAGTTGCTATGGCAAATAAACAACCGAGATATAATAAGGATGGAAAATTGATTTCGTACAGCATCCGTGTATATCGTGGGCGTGATACTGACGGAAAAATGCTAAAGCCATATACCACAACATTTAAGGTGAAAGATACATGGTCTGAATCTACCGCAGAGAAAAAGGCCGAAGCGTTTGCGCGAGATTTTGAAAGGGATTGCCTAGAGGGAAAAGCCACCGATAACCGACAGACATTCCGTGACTATGCAGAATATGTTCTCCGGGAAAAAGAAAAAGCGGGCGTTCTCAAAAAGAGTACACTCGCTCGATACAGGGATTTGACCCGTAGAATTTACCCAGAAATTGGTGCGATAAAATTAAAGGACTTGCGCCCGCAGCACCTCACAAATTTTTATGGTAAACTACAAGAACTGGGCAATATAGACAGAACGGCAAAGCCGAAACCAACACTGACAAAAGTTGTTGATGAGAAACGTTTGGGGTTGTCCGCACACCAACAAATTATTGATGCTGTGGCCGAGGGCAAGAAAGTCTCGCGCGAACTAATTGCAAAATGTGCAAATATATCATCGTCAACCGTATCGTTAATGTTACGCGGCAATGAGGTTAAAGCAGATAAGGCTGAAGCCGTAGCAATGGTTTTAGGATATAAAGTCGAACAACTTTTCAAGATCATTGAAAAGAATAAAAACTTGTCTGCAAAAACAATCAATGAATATCACGGTCTTATTTCTTCGATTCTCGCTCAGGCGGAAAAAGAAATGCTCGTTCCTTACAATGCGGCAAGTAAGGCTATTTTGCCCAAGATTCATAAAAAAGAAGTAGACTTTTATCAGCCGGAACAGATGGATGAAATCCAAAAAGCGTTTGACAGGGAGCCATTACGCTGGCGCGTATTTGGGTATATGCTCATTTACACAGGTGCGCGGCGTGGTGAAATTCTCGGATTACATTGGACAGATATTGATTTTGAGAATCGACGGGTTTGTTTACGCCGAAATGTCCTATATAATAATAAGGATGGCGTTTATATTGATACTCTAAAAAATGAATCCTCTGTTCGTTTATTGTATTTGCCACAAAATGTTATTGATATGCTTGTCACTTATAAACAGTGGCAAACAGAAGAGATTAAGCGCCTTAATGGTTATCGAGCAGATAACGGATATGTATTTGCTACCGAAAAAGGCGAGCCTTTGAATCCGGGAACGGTTGCTTCATGGTTGGAGCGCGTAGAGAAGAAAAATAGTTTGCCGCATTTGCACTCACACGCATTTCGTCATAGTCTTGCATCTGCATTATTTGGACGAAATGTTGACCCAGTGACAATATCAAAAACGCTGGGACACGCACAAGTAAGTACGACAGGAATATATATGCGCATATAATTGAAGCAGCTAAAAAGCGTGGCGCGGATATTTTAGAAGATGTGTATAATCAGCAGTAGTTCAACAATAATTCAACAACTTTATGAAAAGTGCAACAACGACGCAATACGATAAGCAACGATAAAAACAAATAACGCGCGAATTATCGAAAGAAATATAACAATAATAAACGATGCAAAACGCAAAATATAGAACTCATAACCCGGAGGTCGCAGGTTCAAGTCCTGTCTCCGCAACCAACAAAGAACGGTAAGACGTCAAGTTTTACCGTTCTTTTTCTTTTGCAGACCGCAAAAAAAGAAAAGTGGTAACAAAGTGGTAACTCATTTGTTACCATCTCCGAAGATCACGCTGCTCAAGGTGTCCCCTGCCCTGATTTTGGCGGAGTCGATGATGTGGGCGTAACGCTCGGATACGGTGGCGGGTTTGTCACCGATAAAGGCAGCTGTCGTCACAATGTCGGTGCCGTTCGCCACAAGGATGGATGCCACTGCATGGCGGAAGGCGTGGGGGTTCAGGTGGGGAAAATTCGGATTTTCCTTTTGCAGCCTGTCCCCCATGCGGTTCAGATACTGTGTAATATTGTCCGGATTCATAGGTCCACCGTACTCATTGGTAAACAGGTAGCCGCTTTCCTGCCAGAGATCCCCGTACCATTCCGGCTGTTCGCCGCGCCACTTTAGGTAGCGGCGCAGGATTTTGTCCATCTGCGGGGTAATCGGCAGCTGGCGCGGCTTGCGCTTTTTGGGGTAGGGCTTCTCGTACACACCGTTCTTGGGGTCGTACATGACGCAGGAACAGATGGTGATGGTCTTGCCCCTCAGGTCTACGGCACTCAGCTTGATGCCCGCACACTCCCCGCGCTGGATGCCGTAGAGCATCAGCACGTGGATCAGCGTATACCACTTGACGCTCTCGTTCTCCAGCGCCTGACGGATCAGCGCCAAGTCGGTGGGCTGATAGTAGTTCGGCATCGGCGGGTCTGCCACGGGCGGCGTGGCATCGCGGCATGGGTTGAACGCAATCAGATGCTTGCGGATGGCGTGTTCCATAATGGTGGAGATAACATGGTGATGTTCCAACACCGTTTTGCGGGAAAGTCCGCCGCCGGTTTTCTTGTTTTGCCCCGGCTTGAGCAGCATGGCGTAGAAATCGTCCAGCATATCGCCGGTGATTTCGTCCACAGGCGTCTTGCCTAAGTACGGATTGATGCGGGAATCCAGCATATCCTGATATCGTGCGAGGGTGCTTTTCTCCTTGCCGGTGCGCTCCTTAATTTCCATAACCTTAACGGCAAAATCCTCGAACGATATACATTTCGGTTCGGCGGCTTTTGCCGCTTCTTCTTTTTCACGGGCTGTGATAAGCTCGCACTCCTCCTCAAAATGGACGGTTTCGCGCTGGATCAGCGTTTCGATCTGCCGCGCGTTCAATTCGGGCGGAACGCGGACCGTTTTGATAAAAGGCGGGAGCTGCTTGCCGAATTCATCCCTCCCGTGAAAGACATGGATACGAAAGGAAATAAGGTTTCCGGCCTTATTGTAGCGCTTCTCAACCGACGCCATGGTTTTGTTCGTTTTCGTCGATGGTAAGTCCGAAATAGCGTTCTACATCGTCCAGCGCCACCAGATACTTTGACCCGGCTTTACGGCTGGGAATTTCCTTGTGCAGCACCAGCTGACGGATGTTGTGTGCGCTGATGGCACAGCCGGGATCACGTTTGCGCAGTTCATCGGCTGCGCCTTGAATGGTACGGATACGGTTCATAAGAGAGGTCCTTTCTCGCGTTTTACAGATGCGAAAGCTGTTTCGGAGGTTTTGGCATATTGGATTATCAAGGTGCTATGCAAATGTACTTTTAAGGTACATAAAAATTATATAGTACTTTTAAGTTACTGTCAACAGGTTTTGCAAAAATAATTTAAGGAAAATGCAAGAAGAATTCTTGCTCTTGTATAGATAGCAAAAGTTTGTTATAATGAGGTTGTTCCTTAAAAGTACAGAACCGAGGCGGAGGGTAAAGGTATGTCAATGTATTGGACAACTGCGAGTGATAAAGATTTTGCGTTGTTGCGTGATGAATTCGGAAACTACTCTCACGCCGCAGATCAGACGCCGGTCGATTTTCAAGAGCAGAAGAAGATTTTGGGCAATCGTATCAAAAAGCTGCGCCATTACCGAGAAATGACGCAGGAGGAAGCCGCAGAAAAAACCGGAATCAATACAACCCTATGGCGGCACTATGAATATGGTCTGAAAATGCCCCGGCAGGAGAATTTGGAAAAAATCGCACAAACGTTAGATGTTCCGATGCAAATGCTGTTTCCTATCGACACCTGCACTCCGGTGGGAATTGCCACGTTGCTGCTGAATATGCAGCTGCAATTTGGTAGTATGGAAATCATCGAGGTTGACGGCAGCGTCAGCTTGAAATTCCCCAAAAACGAATTTTCGAAAAACGCAACAGATACGCTCCATACAGTTAAAGTTCTGATGGATAAAATCACATGGGATGATGGTGTTGATTTGACGGCAGAACATTTTCTTTGCAGCCGTTATGCGGTTCCTAAAGAAATGGGCGCAGAAATCAAGGAAAAACGCGAGCTATGGAAAGAAATTTTGGACGGACGTATGGACGAAAGTTCCATGCCTGAAGGTGAAAGTTGGTCGCATCTGGAAGATACCGCAGACTCTATAAAGGAGGCTACCTATCGCCTGAAAAATATGACGCTGCTGGATTACATTACAGAATGTTATAAAACCAAAAAAGAAAGCCAATAAAACAATAAGCACCACCAAGTTGAACTTAGTGGTGCTTATTTGCTTTATGCAGTTCAGACCGTTCCGGCCATCCCCTGCGCTTTTTATAACCTGTGCTTCAGTTCTTCTACAATGCTGACGCTGGCCGTGGAGCCGATGCGGGATACGCCCAGCTCAATCATGCGCAAAGCAGTATCTAGGGTGCGGATGCCGCCGGCTGCCTTGATTTTTACCTCATCGCCGACACATTTTTTCATCAGCGCCACATCCTCAAAGGTTGCACCGCCGGTGCCAAAGCCCGTGGACGTCTTTATGAAATCCGGGCGGACCTCCCGCGCGATGGAACACAGTGCGCGCTTTTCCTCCTCGGTCAGGTAGCAGTTCTCAAAAATCACCTTCGAGATCACCCCTGCACCGCGGCATTCTTCTACAATGCCGGCCATCTCATGCTCAATGAAATCGTAGTTTTTCTCTTTCAGCTGCGTGATATTGATAACATAATCAATTTCATCCGCGCCATTGGCAATCGCATCTACGGCTTCGTATTTCTTGACCTTGGGCGTACTCTGCCCCAAGGGGAAACCAACCGCCGCGCCTACATGGACCGATGTTCCCGCCAACAGGTCCTTGCACAGGGAAACCGGGGCCGGGTTGATGGCCACCATGGCAAAACCGTACTCGCGTGCCTCGGCACAGAGCTTTTCAAAATCCCTGCGCTGCGCATAGGCGCGCAGCTGGGTATGGTCAAAATAAGCTGCCAATTCGGCAGGCGTAATAGAATTCATAACAAATCTTTCCTTTCTTTTCGTGTGCGGCAGTAGCCTTTACAAAAACGATGCGGTCTTGCCGGGGTCAATGAAGCCCTCGCCGTAGACCTCGCCGGTTTCCGTCACCATGACCATACAGCCGGGGTCGATGCGGTAGGCCGCCATTCGGATGCGGTATACCTGCGGTCTGGCACAGACGCAGAGCAGCATCTGCCGTTCCGTGCCGGTGTATGTGCCCACCGCCTTGACCATCGTTGAGCCGCGCTCACATTGGCGGGAGATTTCGTCCGCGATCTCCTGCCCCTTGGTGGTGATGATCGTCAGCATTTTGCCGGCATTGCTGCCGTACATGATTTTGTCGATGACCAGCGAGGTGACCGCCGTTGTGACAAGACCGTACAAAACGGCATCGACAGAACCAAACACAGGCCACCCCAACAGAATGACCACAAGGTCTATCGCGCCGGTCACAACACCGACCGACAGATGCGGGCGCAGCACCTTGATCGACATCGTCAGGAAATCGGTGCCGCCGCTGGACGAACCCCGCATATACAAAAGCGCCAATGCGCCGCCCCATGTGATGCCCGCAAACAGTGCCGCCAGCAGCGGATCGCCGCCGTAGCCGGGCTGGTCTGCAAAGACAACATCCTGAAAAAAGGTACACCACAGCATACTGATGACCGTTTTTCCCAGAAAGGCGCGTCCCACAAAGCGGAAGCCAAGCATAATCAGGGGCACATTCAGCACCAGCGTTGTGATGCCGATGGGGACCCCCCACAGATAGTTGCCCAGCAAGGCAAGACCCGACAGTCCGCCGGGTGCAAAGTCGGCACCCTTGGCAAAATAGCAGATGCTCAGGGCATACAGAAAACCTGCGACCAGATTATACAGCTGGTCCGTTACAAGTGTCTGCGTTTTTTCTTTCAGCATAGAACACTGCCCCCTTTTGGAAAATGAGGAGCCTTTCTTGCGGGAAAGCGCTCCTCGTTTTGTGATTTATCCAATCAGTTTTAATTTTTGGAGTGCATGGGCGATGCCGTCATTTTCCACGGTGTCTGTGACCATATCGGCACAGGCGCGTACCTGCGGCAGGGCGTTGCCCATCGCCACGCCGATACCGGCCAGCTGCAGCATTTCCAGATCGTTGTCGGCATCTCCAAAGGCAATCGTTTCCTCCGGGGTGATGCCGATTGCCGCACACAGGGCGCGGA
>ERZ1026876.1232-NODE-1232-length-13114-cov-10.874876_pt1 | contig 13114 bp, 11 predicted proteins | sample MGYA00380168_ERZ1026876 | MGnify/ENA primary metagenome ERZ1026876 (study PRJEB33269, sample SAMEA4719804) | human gut metagenome | biome: human-associated habitat; feature: organic feature; material: feces | place: Cameroon | collected 2013-10 ... | reverse complement strand
TATCGACGAGATCACCGACAGCCGCGGCGTGGTATTCGCCACGGGCACGCCCGTCTCAAACTCCATGACCGAATTGTATACCATGATGCGCTATCTCCAGCACGACGCCATTCGCGGCAAGGGACTTGCCCACTTCGACTGCTGGGCTTCCACCTTCGGAGAGACACAGACCGCCATTGAGCTGGCTCCCGAGGGTACGGGCTACCGGGCGAGAACGCGCTTTGCCAAGTTCTTTAATCTGCCTGAGCTCATGACCCTGTTCAAGGAGGCGGCGGATATCAAGACCTCAGACCAGCTCAACCTGCCTACGCCCACACCCATCTATCACAACGAGGTGGCGCAGCCCACGGAGATACAGAAGCAGATGGTGCAGGAGCTGTCCGAACGCGCCGCAAGGGTACACGCACAGCTTGTTGACCCCGGCACGGACAATATGCTCAAGATCACCTCGGATGGGCGCAAGCTGGGGCTTGACCAGCGCATCATCAACCCCGACCTGCCGGACGACCCGAACAGCAAGGTCAATCGCTGTGTGGACAACATCCATCGCATCTGGCAGGACGGACAGGCGGACAGGCTGACCCAGCTCGTGTTCTGCGATTTGTCCACCCCAAAAACCGGCGCGACCGGAGCGAAGGCGGCAAAGACGGCGGGCGGGAATCTGGACAGCCCGGAGCTTCACGCCGTCGAGCGGCTGATCGACAAGGAAAACCCGGACGAACCCGGCTTCACGGTATATGACGACATCCGTGAAAAGCTCGTCGCCAGAGGAATCCCCCGCGAGCAGATCGCATTCATCCACGAAGCCAACACCGAGACGCGGAAGAAGGAGCTGTTTGCAAAAGTCCGCTCCGGTCAGGTGCGTGTGCTCATGGGCAGCACCTTCAAAATGGGCGCGGGTATGAACGTGCAGGACAGGCTCGTGGCGCTCCACGACCTGGACTGTCCATGGCGACCGGGCGATCTGGAGCAGCGTAGCGGGCGCATCATCCGTCAGGGCAACCGCAACAAGGAGGTACACATCTACCGCTACGTCACGGAATCCACCTTCGACGCCTACCTCTGGCAGACGGTAGAAAACAAGCAGAAATTCATCTCTCAGATCATGACCTCAAAATCCCCTGTTCGCTCCTGCGAGGACGTGGACGAGACCGCCCTTTCCTACGCCGAGATCAAGGCGCTGTGCGCCGGAGACAAGAGAATTAAAGAGAAGATGGACTTGGATGTGGACGTTGCCCGCCTGAAGCTCATGAAGGCCAGCCATCAGAGCCAGCAGTTCCGTCTGGAGGACAATCTGCTCAGGCATTTCCCCGAACAGATCCGGCAGAACGAGAGCTTCGCGGAGGGCTTCACCGCCGATATGCAGACGCTCTCGGCACATCCGCACCCCGTGGACGGCTTTGCGGGCATGGAGGTCAAGGGCGACCTTCTCACCGACAAGGACAACGCAGGCGCTGCCATTCTGGAAGCCTTCAAGGACGCAAAGGGCATGGAGCCCGTTCCCATCGGCAGCTACCGGGGCTTTGCCATGTCCCTGACCGTGGAGGACTTCGGGCGGGACTTTATTCTCACCCTCAAGGGTAAGATGAACCACCGCGTGACGCTGGGCAAGGACGCGCGGGGCAACCTCACCCGCATTGACAACGCCCTGAACGCCATGCCGGACAGATTGCAGAATGTCCGAAACACGCTGGACGCGCTCACCGTGCAGATGGAGACGGCAAAGGCGGAGCTGGGCAAGCCCTTCCCCCAGGAGGTTGAGCTGCGGACAAAATCCGCGCGGCTTGCGGAGCTGAACGCCGAGCTGAACATCGACGACCGCACGCCCATGGAGCAGATGGCGGAGGACGCGCCCGCCGTGCAGAGCGCAAAGGCGGAGCGTCCCTCCGTGCTGGCAAAGCTGAAAGCACCGCTGTCCCAGCCCTGCGCCGACGACAAAATCAGGCACAGGGACAAGGAGGAACGATAAAAAACGGCGGCTTCGGCGAAGAATGGATTTTGCCGGAGCCGCTTCACTACAGCTTAATGAAAGGAAGGATGCACCAATATGAAGAATATTCCCGTTTACAGATTTCCCGCCGAGCACGCCCGTGAAAACGGAGAGCTGGAGCTTTACCGTGCCTCCAACAAGGCCAGCGCCGCCTGCAAGGAGGCCATTGAGAAGGCGATCTCCGAGCATTATTGCGATAACGTCCTGCACCGGGAAGCCGTTGCGCAGGTGGCGGAGCAGTTCGGGCATGAGCGCATTTTATATGTGCTGGCGATTACCATCCGGCAGAAGGATTGGGATGGGCGGTTCTCAGCGGACAACAAACAATGGGCAAAGACCGTTCCCGTTTCGGAGAACCCCGACGCATGGGGGACGGATCGGAACTGCTATCTGGCGGTGAACAGCCACAGCGGGCTGGTTGATCTGTTTACCAAGCTGGCGCGGGAGGACGCAAGGGCGCATGAGCGCAAGCCCTCGGTGCTCGGCAGACTGAAAAGCAGACCGCCCGAAGCGGCGGCGGAGGGAGTCAAAAAGACAAAGGAGCCGTCCCTGTGAGCGCGCAGTTCATGCGCCGGAACATCCGCATCTCCGTTCGCCTGACGGAGGAGGAGCACCGGCTGCTGAAGGAAAAGATGGCGCGGATCGGCGTTACCAATCAGGAGGCGTTCCTGCGGAAGATGGCGCTGGACGGGCTGGTGATCAAGCTGGATCTGCCGGAGCTGAAGCAGATGATCTCGCTTCTGCGCTACACGAGCAACAACATCAACCAGATCGCCAAACGGCTCAACGAGAGCGGCAGAGCCTACGACACCGACCTTGCGGAGATTCTGGAAAAGCAGAAGCAGCTATGGGGACTTGCCAACAAAATTCTTATGAAGCTGTCCACCATTCAGTGAGCAGGCAGAAATATACGATAAGCCCATGCTGCCGGCATCCTTGTTTTAGGGCAGCTCTTTCTGTATAATGAAATCAAAAAGGACGGAAAACGACTATGAAATTCATTTTGAAGCTGCTGCTTGCGCCCCTTATGCTGGTTTTGTGGATCGTGGAATGGGCGCTCACGCTGGCGCTCAAGGCTTCCGCCGTGGTCTGTGTCATCGCCTCCGCCCTGTTTCTGCTTTCAGGTGTTTTTTACTTTGTGGACGGCAACGTGCAGAACGGCTGCATCTGTCTGGGCATTGCGTTTCTGCTCTCCCCCTACGGGCTGCACTATTTGGCGGTGAAGCTCACAGCGCGGTTTATCGGCATGAGAATACTGCTCAAGGAGCGAATCTACGGATGAACGGAATATGCGGAATGTGAAAAGGCGCAGGGGCGTTCCTGCGTCTTTTTCCATGGAGGGAATATGGCGACCACACGAATCATACCCATGCACTTAAACAAGGGCAAGACGCTGGCGCAGTGCCTTGCCGACCGGACGGAGTACGGCATGAACCCGGATAAGACCGAGGACGGTGCGCTGATCTCCGCGTTCGCCTGCGAGCCGGAGACCGCCGTTTCCGAATTTGCCCTGTCCAAGCGGGAGTACCGGGAGCTGACCGGACGGGTGCAGGAAAGCGACGTCATCGCCTATCAGGTACGGCAGTCCTTTAAGCCCGGAGAGGTTACGCCGGAGGAGGCCAATCGCATCGGCTACGAATTTGCCCAACGCTTCCTAAAGGGCCGGCACGCTTTCCTCGTCTGTACCCACACCGACAAAAAGCACATTCACAACCACATCTACTGGAACTCCACGGCGCTGGACTGTACGAAAAAGTTCAAGAACTTCATCGGCAGCTACCGCGCTGTCCGCAGGCTGTCCGACCTGATCTGCGCCGAGCACCGGCTGTCCGTGGTGGAGAATCCGCAGAAACACGGGCTGAGCTACAACAAATGGCGCGGCGGTCACGACAAGCTCTCCAACCGCGATCTTCTGCGCATGGCGATAGACGCGGCGCTTGAAAAGCAGCCAAAGGACTTCGACGCGCTGCTGGCGCTTTTGAAGGATTCCGGCTATTCCGTCGCCCGAAAGAGCAGGCTGTCGCTGCGGCACGAAAACCAGAAACAGAGCATCCGCCTGGATTCCCTGGGCGAGGAATATTCCGAGCAGGAGCTGCGCGCCGTCCTCGCAGGAGGCAGAACGCACAAGCCCTTCGTCAGGAAAAAATATCCGAAGCGCAGGGAGCGCGCCACGCTGATTGCCGACATTGAGGCGAAGCTCAACGCAGGAAAAGGCTACCGCTACGATCAGGCGATGAAGGTGGTAAAGCTCAAGCAGATGGCAAAGACGCTGATATATCTGGAGGAAAAGGGCTTTGCCGATTTCGACGCACTTGTCAATGCAGCCGCCGATGCGGAGAAGCGGTTCTATGCTTTGAAGGCGACCATAAAGGCGGCGGAAGCGCGTATGGGCGAGATACAGACCCTGCGGACGCACATTATGAACTATTCCAGAACCCGCAGCGTTTACACCGGCTACCGCAAGGCGGGGTACTCAAAAAAATACCTTGCGGAGCATGAGGGGGATATCCTCATCCACAAGGCGGCGAAGAAAGCCTTTGATGCGTTCGGCCTGAAAAAGCTGCCCACGGTCAGGAGCCTGAACGAAGAATTTGCAAGGCTGCTGGCAGAGAAAAAGGCGGCCTACGCCGAGTACCACCGGGCGCAGGAGCAGATGCGGGAGCTGCTGATCCACAAGGCGAACGCCGCCTATCTGCTGGGGCTGAACGAACAGAACCGGCAGACCACCGAGCGGCAGCGCGAGGAAAAATAGCGATGGCACATCGCGCAGCCACAGATGAAATCTGTGTTACAGGGGGTATGGGGAACGCCCCATCAAGCAAAAGGCGGGGACTCGTCAGAGTCTCCGCCTGGTGTCTTTTGGCTCCAAAAGACCTTGCTTGCCACGTTTGTCGGGAACCTCACATTACTCGGGGAGAGCGTTGTTCCCTGTTTACATGCGGAAGCCAAAACAAGCAAGGGAAACGAATTGTTACAGGGAATCTTGCACAAAGATAGAGATAAAGATGAAAGAGCGTTAGAAAAGGCAGATGCCTTACATTCTAATAAGATAAACCTCCCTATCTTGCCTTGGTATTAATTTCCATTTTTAGCTCTTTCAAAAAAGCAGAGAACTCCTTTGTGCCCAAATCTCCTTCTTTTCTTGAACGTACAGTAACCGTTTCGTTTTCAGCTTCTTTGTCACCAAGTACAACCATATAAGGTATTTTTTGCATCTGTGCTTCCCGAATTTTAAAGCCGATTTTTTCGTTCCTTGTATCAACCTCAACGCGAATCCCCTGCGCATAGAGTTTCTCCGCAATACTCCTTGCATACTTATGAGTGCGATCTGTAATGGGAAGAACCATTACTTGTGTAGGCATCATCCATGTAGGGAGTGCACCGGCATACTCCTCAAGGAGATACGCCAGGGTTCTTTCATAGCATCCTAAAGATGTACGGTGTATAATGTACGGAATCGATTTACCGCCGTTTTCATCGACATAATACATATCAAAGCGCGCTGCAAGAAGCATATCGATCTGCACAGTGACAATAGTATCCTCTTTTCCATAAACATTGCGGTACTGAATATCAAGCTTCGGCCCATAGAATGCTGCTTCATCAAAACCAATTTCATACTTCATTCCGAAATCGTCCAGTATTTTTTTCATTGCAGCTTGAGATTTTTCCCATTGTTCAGCCGTACCTTCATATTTCTTGTTCGGGTTGGATGGATTCCATTGAGAGAATCTAAAGGTGCATTTATCCCAAAGTCCTACAGTACTTAGGAAGTATTTAGATAACTCCATACATCCCCTGAATTCATCCTCGAGTTGACTTGGGCGAACAACAAGGTGACCTTCGGAAATAGTGAACTGACGAACACGGATGAGACCGTGCATCTCACCAGAATCTTCATTGCGAAAAAGCGTAGATGTTTCCCCTAAACGCATAGGAAGTTCTCTATAGCTACGTTTCCGATTTAAAAACACTTGATACTGAAAAGGGCAAGTCATTGGACGAAGAGCAAAACACTCCGAATCTTCATCATCAGAATCGCCTATGATAAACATACCATCTCGGTAATGATCCCAGTGCCCAGAAATGCGATATAGTTCTCGTTTAGCAAAATAAGGTGTCTTGGTAAGAAGATATCCTGCATCTCTTTCGACGTCCTCAACCCATCGTTGCATTAACTGAATAACACGTGCGCCCTTTGGAAGAAGGATCGGTAATCCTTGACCTATAACATCCACAGTTGTAAAATACTCAAGTTCACGACCTATCTTATTATGATCTCGCCTTTTGGCTTCTTCAATGCTCTCAATGTATGCAACAAGTTCTTCTTTCTTGTTGAAAGCAGTACCATAGATTCGTTGGAGCATCTTATTTTTTTCGCTTCCGCGCCAGTATGCGCCTGCAACCCTTAACAGTTTGATGTTTTTGCATTTACCAGTGCGCTGAAGGTGAGGACCAGCACACAAATCAACAAACTCTCCTTGACGATAGAAACTTACAACTGCTTCCTTGGGCAAGTCATTGATTAGTTCGACCTTATAATACTGACCTCTTTCACGCATAAAAGAAGCAGCCTCTTCACGCGGCAACTCAAACCTCTCAATGGTTAGATTTTCAGATATGATCTTGGAAATTTCGTTTTCGATCCTCTCAAAATCTTCGGGGTTAAAAGGGCTATCGACATCAAAGTCATAGTAAAAACCATTTTCAACTGCCGGACCTATTGCGAGTTTGGTATCGGGCCAGATTCGCATAATTGCTTGAGCCATAATGTGTGAAGCAGTATGGCGGTATGTCCAACGTCCACCCTCATCATCAAACGTTAATAATTTTAATGAATGATCTCCATGAATAGGGAGAGATGCATCAAAAAGGACACCATCCAGCTCGGAAGCTAATGTTGCTTTGCGTAGCTTTGGGCTGATGCTTTCTGCAACATCATAAGCATTTACACCATCAACATATTGGCGTACAGATCCATCGGGAAAAGTTATGTTAATCATTATCTAATCTCCTTCCAAACAACGAAATATATAGACAACATATTCAAGGATGTATTGCTGGCAAAAAGAAACCGTCCTTGAATAAACTCAAGGACGGCAATATATAACCGCGGTTCCACCTTGATTGCAACAGATGTTGCCACCTCAAAAAGTTTTAGCACTCCTGCTGTAGCTCTTTTCAGATTGCAATGAATTACAATCCGAGCCGAGGTGGTATCCCTTCATTGTATCTTAATGCGCTCTCAGCTTAAACGCAATCTCTCTGTCAAGAACATTTGAAGTTCATTTCTCAGCAAACTACACACTAATTATAGCGTGTTTTTCGGCGGTTGTCAATTGGTGAACGATTAAAAGGGAAAAATATATCACTTCGTTCGCTAATACTGATTAAGAGAACAGGAAATGTACCATCCCGTTGCTATTCCTGAACTATGGGCAGACATTATAGAAATCACAAACCTGGCTTTCGTCAAGGGTAGCTTTGCGCATATGCTTTTTCAAAAAACAAAAAGCATTTAATCCTGATATCTTTTGAGCCAGCTTTTCTCCAAACCATGACGTTAAATCGGAGAACATAGAATCCCAGTCAGACATTTTATTATATAAATTTGAATATAAATCCAGATAGTAGTGGCTATTTCCAAGTTTTTTAGACTCTAAAGCAAGACTTTTTACCATGCTGGAAGGCATCGGCCCATCCCAATCAGTACCTATCCCGACTTGGTTTTCGCCCACAATCCTTAATATATGTTCTGTATTTCTTAGAAAGGCTTCCTTTGTTGATAATCCATCTATAGAAACCAAATTTGGATTTACGGTTATTGCAACAAAACCACCGGCTTCTCCAAAAGCTTTTAAAAGGGTGTCACTTTTCCCTCTTTTGTTATGAGTCAATGCAAACGAACTCGTATGTGTAGCAATATTGCGATAGAATCCGGTTTCAAGAATGTCCATGGATGTTTTCTCACTAATATGGGAATGATCAAGGATAGTGTCAGCTAAAGAAAACAATGACAACATATTTCGGCCAATATTAGACAAACCAACATCTGCTTCATCATAGCACCCTGACCCAAAGAAATTGCCAGTATTATATACCGGCTGAACGATTGGCAAAACAGTTTCACACAAGCAGAATAAAAGTTCCTGATCATCACGGAACCCTTCAATCGATTCAATCATAGGAATATATCCTTTATTTTTATTTGAAAGACACGACTCTACAGCGGAAAAATCGGAGATAAAGTTGATGCCAGATGTGTCACAAACTTCTTTCAGCAGGTTTATATCTTTAACAATACAATCCGCAGAAAATGGTGGATCTCCAAAAATACCTACAGTGCGAATCATGATTGAAACGCCACTTTTGTTAAGCTGTTCTTCATATTCAGGATACTGTCCTGAAAACAATAGGTCTTTTCTATATAGGTTTATCTGCCTTACTGCGTTTCCAATCGGTACTCCTTGGTTAAGAAGATATTCCATTCGCAAATTCAACAAGTCGTTATATACGATAGGACCACCATTATGACAATCAATTCTCAAAGCACGCACCACAGGTTTCCTCCAAAATTATTTGTAGCAACTTATTGAATGAATCGATATCGCTTAGACTCATCTTCTCGCATGGAGAATGCATGTTGTGGCATGGTATTGATATGCCAGTAAAAACATAATTAGCACTTGCACCAGAAAAAGCAGCAATGTCGCTTCCTGCAAAGTCAAGCAACTCAAGTTGTATAGACACACCCTTTTGCTTAGCTATTTCTAGAACCTCTTTGTTCAACGCGTAACTGCACATTCCCGAGCCATCGCAAATCTTTAGGCAAGCGCCTTTTCCTCTCACAGGAACAGGTGCAGGTTCATGTGCTTCGCATATAGTAGTATCCAATACATAAACACGGTCCGCCTCAAGATATGACGCTATGGCTTTTGCCCCCTTGTTACCTATTTCCTCTTGAACAGTGAATATAAAGATAACAGGTTTATCCGTTTTGATCATTTGAGCAATAATATTAAGCATCAGTGCGCAAATCACACGATCATCAAGGAATGTTCCAATTAATTCTTCTGAAGTGTTTTCAAACGAGGGAAAAAAGACGCCAAAATCTCCCTTACGCAAAGGGATTGTACCCTGTCTTATAACGGTTTTATTTTCAAAATCTATAACAGCTTCTGCGCCCGACATAAATTTAAAAAGCTGTTTATCGGTCTTCTCTTTGTTATATTTTGACAGACTTCCAAAGCGACAACTTTTCTCCTGCTCATCAGTCGTTGTAAAAATACCTGCGGAATCCATATGTGCAAGCAATGCAACAGGAGGAAGCTTTTTTTCCCCATTAAACGTAAATAAAATATTTCCCATTTTATCTTCAAAATAAGAACCTTTGCCGTTCCCAATCAATGCTTTACGGATATAAGAAGAAACTGCTATTTCATATCCAGAAGGAGCAATTAGAGAACAAAGCTCTTTGCAAGTTTTAAGACATTCATCATTCATACGATTCCAAAGCCGATGGGGCATTTTCTGCAAAAAGAATACCCGTTGTTCTCTTTCCAATACTTTCTAATAGCTTCAAGCTGCGGAGCGTTCAAAATTTCTTCGAGACTTTGTTGAAATATGTTCAATCCAGTTATTGTGTCAGGGAAAATACAGCATTTACGAAGATTCCCTTGCGAGTCAAAGTAAAGCGAACGGAAAATATCGCTACATTGATTGTCCGGATAGTGCAAAAAGGGAGGCGGGGTTATCTTTCCTTTATCTATCATATTAAAATACCCGATGTAGCTTTCTATAACTTGACCTGTACATCCTTTTTTAGCATTATCATGACAATATTCCATTCTCCAATGAAATTCGGCAGAAAGAAAAGGATATTTATCACATAGTATTGCAATAGCACCAATATATTCAGGGCAGAAGTATTTAGAGTCAAGCGCACAGGTAAGCACTATTTTTTCGGCAATGCTACGTTCTCCGGTGATACTAATATCGTTTATCAAAGAACACTGCCGATCGAAAAATATAGCATCACAGGAAGAGTGGTACTCATCAATGGATATTAACAATATATCGGTGTATGAGTTCAATATTCCTTCTCTCGACGCATCAGATCCATTGGTATATGTTATAGTTTTAATTCCATGGTGATGAAACACGTCAAGAATTCGAGAAATGTTTTTGTTTAGATAAGTCTCCCCGTACCCTGCTGATAAGTTTATGTATTCGACACGCCCCGCAATCTCCGATGCCAGGTACTCAGCAATATGTGGTTCCATATCAGGTGATTTTTTTAAATTTCCGTTTATCCTACTTAAGCAGTGCGGACAGGTGAGATTGCACCTGTCTGTTACAGGGAAACCTACCAGAAACAACTTTCCGAAATTCTGATTATTTTTACTCATTCCTCGATATTTCAGGTCTGAACAAAATGCTCTTTCCGCTGACCTTTCTCTTTATCATATAATCAAACATCGTTTTTCTCGAAAGACAATAAGAATCGGGTACCTCAAACAATGATCCGCACCTATTTTCCCAGTCATATGGACAGTCCCCGGGGCAAACTGGCAACAGGAAACACTTTCTACACTGTTCGCAACGATACATCGAAATCTCATTCCACTTTTTAAAAGCATCGTTTGAACGCAGTGTCTTCTTGTCGGGATATTTCTTGAGAGATGAAAAGTACTTTTTTGTTCCTAAATAAGCTTGGCAAGGCCCTACCATTCCGTCTGGAGTCAATGCAATTTGCTTACCGCAGCCATGGCAAGGCTTGTACTGAACCTCATCCCTCAAAAATCCGTAAATTATATCTGCCATATGTCCTTCAGGAATCCTTGCCTGATAGCAGAGCTCTATGCATTTCAAATACTGTGAGAGCAGTTCATCGTAATCTATGGTCCCCTCAATTCCGTTGCTTCCGTACTGTAATGCCTTAGGAAGGTTGAGGGCAATAGTAGTCGGATTGTACTGCAAAAGTTCTTTAACATTTTCGATTAAATAGGGGGCGTTAAAATCACCAACTGTCATCAATATTTTTATGCTGTTTCCATACTCCTTCAGAATCTTGATTCCGTCAATGACATCATCAAATGTAGAGGTGCCATTTTTATATAGACGGAATGCATCCTGCGCAGACTTATTTCCATCTAGCGAGATATTAACATCAAAATCGTGCTCAGATAGGTACATCGCAATGCTTGGAGTTATCAGTGAACCATTAGTAATGATTTTTTTGCTGATCTTTCTCTTCAGCTTGTTCTCAATGTAATCGACTGAACGATAAATTACATCGGGTGCCAACAAAGGTTCGCCCCCATAGAAGGTTACAATAACCTGGTTTGATGGATTATTATCAAAGAAAAAATCTATTCCTTTTCTAAGATTCTCGTTAGAAATAACTCCATCGCAGTCATGATGTCTCTTATCTTTTAAGACAAAGCAGTATGGGCAAGCGAAATTGCATGAAGCAGTGGGAATAATATGAAGTGAATGCCATTCTTCCTCATGATCTTTCGATTTACACTCAAATTCCAGCTTGTCTACGGTAACTGTTGGTTCAATTATTTGAGCATCTTTGAATGCACCAATTGTTTGTGAATCTGACAATTCAACGAACTCATCGTATGCAAGTATTGCATCAAAAGTTCTTTTGTCAATTTCAAACAATTTCTTTGTATATGTCTGAACAACATAATAAAGTCCATTATGCGAAAAGGGATAGGTAAAAGTCGATTTTTTAAATCTCATTTCAAAGTCCTCCGTTTAGAGTATAATAAACTGAAAATCTGTGACGCATAAACCAGTTGATTTAACAACGTCACAGACTTCCTTGGGAAGCACTTACTTCCTTAGCCAGAACAAGTCATACCACAGATAGCTTTACCAGTCTCCTCGATAATGTCTCTCGGAGTTTCCTTTACTTCGATTTCCCTAATCATAGTTTTCCTCCTTTCCACCACCAAATGTAAAGAATTATTTACAACAGGTTATGGTCTTTCTTCGAGTGTTTTAGCATTGATGGTTTTTCATCAATGGATCGACACTTTTCGAGATGCCATTTACCCATTCGTGGTAGTTTTTAGTATACTTTTCGCTTTTCTGTTAATATTATACACAATTTTGGCGATACACGTCAATATCTTTTTGCATAAATATGCAGTATATATGAATATATTTTTCCTCTGCTGATAGGTGACAATTCTTCATATCTCATTCATTGGCCGTTAGACTTAATAGGCTAATAACAAAGTATTGAGCGATTAAAAAAGATCTTTTCACTACAAACACTAAACAACTCCTGCGATATCTTGCTCCAACGCGCAAGTAATTCTCAAAATATTTACAGGTCCAGCCTTGCTTTTGTTCGTGTACTCGTATATAATAAAATTCAAAAGGGAGTTGATTGCGGAATGGAATATATGTCCTGCCCGGAAGCTGCGAAAAAGTGGGGTGTCTCGGATCGCAGAGTCCAAAAACTATGCGGAGAAAATCGCATCCCCGGCGTTTCCCGCATTGGGAATATGTGGCTGATCCCCAAAAACACAGAGAAACCATCCGATCGGCGCACAAAGGATGCGAGAAAGAAAATGAAACAAGGATAGTTTACATCTCCGCATTTTGACCCGTAGGCGCGATTGATACCGCAAAGCCCACAGGCCATATACACAGGGCAGTGGCTTTGCGCAGCAAGGTCGCTGCCCTGTCGTCATTTTATAAACCATGTTGAACAGGAGGCTTGTTCATGTCTTATCTGCTCTATATGAAACGCTCATTCACGCGCAGCCCCCGCCGTCATGCGGTGCTGTTTGCGGTACTGACCTGCGCGTTTCTGTTGCCGCTGCTGATCTGCATCTATCGTGACAGCAATGCCTGGGGCACGCGGCAATATCTTCTTGCCCGCTCTGCGGGTGAAACCTATCACATTGGGAACGCAACAGAAGCGGATGTGCCATATTTTGAGGGGATCCGCGGGCTGTCCGCGCTCGTTTATCGTGACGGCACCATCTATCTGCATATTCTGTCGGACGAGGAATGGAGAAATTCGGAGAGCGTGACCGTTTTTGAGAACGAGATCCGCAAGCGCATGGAAGCGTCTGGAAACGAAGCCCTGCTCCCGAC
>ERZ1026876.1231-NODE-1231-length-13117-cov-8.200046_pt1 | contig 13117 bp, 11 predicted proteins | sample MGYA00380168_ERZ1026876 | MGnify/ENA primary metagenome ERZ1026876 (study PRJEB33269, sample SAMEA4719804) | human gut metagenome | biome: human-associated habitat; feature: organic feature; material: feces | place: Cameroon | collected 2013-10 ... | reverse complement strand
TACGTCCACGGCGGCGGCACCCACGGCATCCTGGTCAACTTCGAGACCACCAACGACATTGACAGCAAGGACGAGTTCACTGCTTACGGCAAGGACATCGCCATGCAGGTCGCAGCTGCTAACCCCAGCTACGTCGATGAGGCTTCTGTCCCCGCTGAGGTCGTTGCCAAGGAGAAGGAGATCATGCTGGCTCAGATGGCTGGCGATCCCAAGAACGCCAACAAGCCTGATGCTGTGAAGCAGAAGATGATCGAGGGCAAGATCAAGAAGTTCTTCAAGGAGAACTGCCTGGTCGATCAGGAGTTCGTCAAGGACGGCGACCTGACCGTTGCTCAGTACACCGCTAAGGTCGCTAAGGATCTGGGCGGCGAGATCAAGATCGTCAAGTTCACCCGCTTCCAGAAGGGCGAAGGCCTGGAGAAGCGTGCTGACGACTTCGCTGCTGAAGTTGCAAGCATGGTGAAGTAATTCAGTCTGACTGAATGAATTTAAGAGCTGTGGTACCTGTAACAGGGTGTCACAGCTCTTTTTGTTTGTGTTTGAACGGGAAGTGTGTTATCATAGGAACAATTACAATGAAGAGAAAGCTGGAAGTGAAGAATCTCAACCAGCCGCTGTACCGAAAAACGGAAGGCGGCATCTGACAGGAGATGTTACGATGAAAACACAGAAACTGGAGATCAGCGGTATTCCTGCTTTGCTGTACGGGAAAGAAAGCCGAAAAGTATATCTCTATGTCCATGGCAAAATGGGTTGCAAAGAAGAAGCCCTGCCTTTTGCAGAGCTTGCCTGCCCAGCAGGATATCAGGTTCTTGCTGTTGATTTGCCTGAACATGGAGAGCGCAGGGGCAGCTCCGAGAAGCTGCTGCCGTGGGTGGCGGTTCCAGAGTTGGAAGCGGTTTATTCCTATGCCGCAGAGCGTTGGAAGAATGTCTCTCTGCGGGCTACAAGTATTGGAGCCTGGTTTTCCATGTTGGCCTTACAGACAAAGCCTTTACGGAGTGCTCTTTTGCTCTCACCAGTGGTAGATATGGAAGATCTTATCACCAATATGATGCAGTGGGCAAATGTGAGTGAGGCCCAGTTGAAAGAAGCAGGGGAGATTTCCACGGATTTCGATGAGACGTTGTCGTGGCAGTATCTCTGCTGGGTGAGGGAGCATCCCTACCGCTGGAAAGCGCCCACGCAAGTGCTCTATGGCGCAAGGGATAACCTGACTTCCAGGGCAGTGCTTGAGCAGTTCAAACAACGGACAGGTGCGCATCTGACCATCATGGAAGAAGGAGAGCACTGGTTCCATACCGAGCTGCAATTGGCTGTTCTGCAGGAATGGGAGCGAGTACATATCTGAAAGAAGAGGAGAGAGGAATATGCAGATCGAACCTAGAACATTCACGCTGCCCAGCGGAGAGGTGCTGACGGTACGCAGCTTATGCGCCGATGATGCGGAGGCTCTGAATGCATTCCGCTATGCAACCTACAGCGAAACACATTTTATGGCCCGATACCCGGAGGAAGGGGCGAGTCTGGAAGCGATGCGGAACAGGCTCGCAGGCTGCAGGGAAAGCCCTGTGAATTTTGAGGTGGGCGCTTTTGCCGGAGAAAAGCTGGTGGGGGAGTTTGGCGTTGCACAGATGCGGCCGCATATCAAATATCGCCATCGTGCCGTAGTAGGCATCTCCGTACGGAAAGATCACTGGGGCTGTGGTCTGGGCAGCTATCTGATGCAGCTGGCCATTGACCAGACCCGCGCCAACGGCTTCGAACAGCTGGAGCTGGGGGTGTTCAGCGATAACGCCCGTGCCATCCATCTCTATGAGAAGGTTGGGTTTGAGCGCTATGGCATCCAGCCCCGGGCCTTTAAACTGAAAGACGGCACCTACCGGGATGAGATCATCATGGTGAAGATGCTGTGACCTGAAAAGGATAAAATAAAATCTCCCACTGACGGGGTTCGATGTCGTCAATGGGAGATTTTTATCGTTTTACGGTCAAACCGTGAAAACCTTAGACTTTGGCCTCGCTGTTGTGCTCAGCCTTTTTGTAAGCAGAGAAGGAGTGGAACACAATGTTCAGACCCAGAACGATCAGCAGGACAGCCAGGATCAGCTGCAGGCCGTTGGCAATGAATACGGCACCCCAAGTGGTCTCGCCAGCAGGAATGCTGACAGAAGCGGCGGTGCTGATGGCCTTGATCATAGCGATCAGGCGCTGCACCAGAGCGGTGAAGGTGACGCACAGCATGATGATCAGCGGGGGGAACAGCATCTTGTTGCTGCGGCCGGTGACCTTCAGGAAAACGCACAGGGTAGCCAGAACCAGAGCGCTCAGCAGCTGGTTGGCGGAACCGAACAAAGGCCAGATGTTTGCGTAGCCGATCTTGGTCAGCAGGAAGCCGAAGGCCAGAGTGAGGAAGGTGGAGAAGTAGACGTTGCAGAACAGCTTGCGCCAGCCCTCAGCGTGCTCCATGTCGTCCACACTGAACAGCTCCTGGAAGCTCATGCGGCCGATACGGGCCACAGCATCCAGACTGGTCAGGGCCAGAGCGGAAACACACATCGTCATAAAGACCGTTGCTGCATAAGCGGGAACGCCGAACATCTCGAAGAAACCGGCAACACCACGGCTGAAGATCTGGAATGGGGTACCTGCAGCGGGGGTACCGTCCGCAGCAGCGGCAGCACCGGCAACGCACAGGGCCAGAACAGCCAGCAGGCTTTCCAGGATCATTGCGCCATAGCCGACCTTCAGCATATCCTTCTCGTTCTCAACGGTCTTGGAAGAAGTACCGGAGGAGACCAGGCTATGGAAGCCGGAAACAGCACCACAGGCAACGGTGACGAACAGGATGGGGAACATGGTGCCCAGCTTCTCGTTGGTGAAGCCGGTGTAAACGGGCAGATTCATGGTGGGGTGTGCAACAACCAGACCAACCACAGCGCCTGCGATCATGGCAACAAACATGAAGGTGGTCATGTGGTCCCGGGGCTGCTTCAGCAGCCACATGGGAAGCACGGCGGCAAAGAAGATATAAACGAAGGTGATATAGCTCCATGCGGCCTTGCCCAGGATGATGGGCAGATTTGCGCCAATGACAAAGGACAGCACGATGAAAACGATGCTGATGACGCTTTCCTTCCAGCCGGAGAAGTTGAACTTCTTCTGGATCAGGCCAAAGACCACAGCGAAGACCATGAACATGATGGAGACCATGCCGGCAGCGCCGTTGGTCTGAGCAGCGTCCACCAGAGCGCCGTCCGCGCCATAAGCATTGAAGGTGCCGGCGACCATGTCAGCAAATGCTGCAATAACGATGCCGCAGAACAGCCAGCAGAACAGCAGGAACAGCTTGCGGCCCGTCTTGCCGATATACTTTTCAATCAGCATACCCATGGACTTGCCGTCATTCTTTACAGAAGCATACAGAGCGCCGAAGTCGGTAACAGCACCAAAGAAGATACCGCCCAGCAGGACCCACAGCAGAACGGGCAGCCAGCCAAAGGCAGCAGCCTGAATGGCACCGGTAACAGGGCCGGCACCTGCAATGGAGCTGAACTGATGTGCAAAAACGGTCCAGCCGTTGGTGGGAACGTAATCCCGGCCGTCCTCATGGACGACCGCAGGGGTCTTGGCGGTGGGGTCGATGCCCCACTTGTTTGCCAGCCAGCGTCCGTAGAGGGTGTAAGCACCAAACAGACACACGGCTGCGATCAAAACGACGACCAGCGTGTTCATTTCTTTTACCTCTTTCCTTTGCTTTTCATGCGGCAAAGAGGTCACGCTGTGGCTCCTTTGCCTGAAAATTGTGTCTACTTTATCCCCATTTTCATAATTTGTCAATATATTTCGGAGCAGTTCAGAGGATGTGCTAATTCGACAGAAAATCCGGCAAGAAAATTTAGGTGATTTTATTTCACTTATGAAAAGAAAAAAACTGTTGACGTGCTGAATTGAAAACGATTCACGCAAAAGACTTGACTTTCGCACTTTCGTGTGCTAAAGTGATAACATGATATGATTCTTTCTGTCAGAAGTTCCGGCGTTTGCCGCAGAGGAGACCGCAATGACTGAGAAAAATTCCAGAAAAAACGAGACCGTAGATGCACTGTTCGATGCCATCCTGAGCCTTGAGAGCCGGGAGGAGTGCTATGCTTTTTTTGAGGATCTGTGCACAGTAAAGGAGATCTCCGATATGGCACAACGGCTGGAAGCGGCAAAGCTGCTGCTTGGCGGCCGCACTTATGACCAGATCGTGAAAGAGGTAGAGATCAGCACGGCGACCATCAGCCGAATCAATCGCTGTATCCAATACGGAACCGGCGGTTACCAGAGCGTAATTGAAAAGGTCTCTGCACAGGAAAATAAGCAGTAACGGAAGCACGGCGGGGAACATAGGATGGGGTACATCTTATATAGAAAGGATGAGTCCCCTATGGCAACGATCAATTGTCCCACCACGCTGGAATGTCCTGCCCTGCCCCGTGTTACCCTGAGTCAGGCTGTGATCGATCTGATGGAAAGTATCGCGCTGCAGGAAAGTGCTCTGAGCCACATCCTCTGCGCCGAGAGCCAGAAGATGAAAACCGCACTCGCCATGAACGAGATCGACCTGTGCAAGCTGCTGGAAGTGAACGATTCGGCCACCAACATGGTGCACGCCGTGGCAAATCTGGAGCTGGTGCTGAAGGAAAAGCTGGAGTTTATCTCCAATAATCTCTATTATCCCTCCGCTGATAACGGCGCTGCAGCCCAATAAGCCTGCATGACCCCCTGCCTGTCCGCATTCTGGCGGGCAGGCATTTTGCGTTTTAAGGCCAGATTGTGACCGATTTGTATAAAAAGAATAAAAACGATTTGTTGGAATTGCTGAAAGCGCAATTCTGTGCTATACTATACCGTGTATATGTGTGAAAGAGAGGGAAACGAACTTGCAGCACTATGACGTGATCTTATTTGACGTGGACGGAACCCTGATCGATTCCGCCCCCGGCATCCTGAATACACTGGAAGAAGTTTTTACCAAGATGGGCGTGGATGTCACCCATGTGAACCTGCGGCGCTATCTGGGCCCGCCGCTCCGCAAGAGCTTTGGAGAGCATTTTTCTGACCCTGCAAAAATCGAGGAGGCCACCGAGCTCTATCGGGAGAGTTACCGCGAAAAGGGCAGCCATGAGGGTACGGCCTACCCCGGTGCGGCAGAGATGCTGCGCCGCCTGAAGGAGGCAGGATTTGTGCTCTGCACCGCAACCTCCAAGCCGACTGTGGTTGTGACCCCCATTCTGGAAGAACAGGGGCTGGCCCCTTACTTCGATTTCATCGGCGGTGCGTCCATGGATGAGAGTCGGGATACCAAAACGGAAGTGGTGCGCTATGTTCTCACCCAGCCCTGTGTGCAGGGCAAGCGGGTGCTGATGGTGGGCGACCGCAACGATGATATGCGCGGTGCTGCTGATTGCGGGCTGGATGCCGCCGGTGTCCTGTATGGCTACGGCAGCAGGGAAGAACTGGAGCCCTTTGGCCCGGTGCTGCTGGCGGAAAGTTGTGAAGAACTGACGGACAAGCTCCTGGCCTGCCGTGCAAACGGTTGAACGATAGGATAAGTGGTGAATATAACATGAATCATAAGAATCAATCGGACAAACAGTCTATGACATCGCTGCAGCGGCAGGCCGTTCTGGTCTGTGTGGTCTGCGCACTGGCGGCTTTGCTGACCGTGGGCATCACCCTGACCCTGCTCAAACGGGGAAAGCCGGAAACGCCCGGCACACCCGCAGACTCCGTGCCGACGGACACCACCGGGGACGGTGAAAGCACAGATCTTGCCAATCACTATCAGATCGACAACACCTCCAGTGCACTGCTGACTGAAACAGCGGATGCGGGCACGGAATATCTGGACAGCACCCTGTTTTTGGGAGACTCCAACACTGTGCGTCTGTATAACAACGGTCTGATCTCCTTGCAGCAGTTCTGCGCCAAGGAGGGCATTGGCACCCAGGTGGCCCTGAACGAAGGGATCGTCACCTTTAAGAATGACACCACCCACTACACCATCGCACAGGCGGTGGCAAAAATGAAGCCCCGCCGCGTCGTGATGACCTTTGGCACCAACGACACCGGCATGGAGGTGGCTGATTTTATCAGCAACTATACCGCGCTGGTGCAGGCCATTCAGGAGGCTTACCCCTACACTGATATCATCGTGAACACGGTGCCTCCTATCCCGGAGAATCACTCCAATTACCCCCACATGGATCAGGCCAAGATCGATGATTTTAACATGGCGCTGCTCAACATGTGTGAACAGCTGGGGCTCAGATTTCTGAATACGGCGGAGGTCCTCAAGGGAGAAAATGGCTACGGCCAGCCGGATTACTACACGGACGGTGATATCCACCTCAAAAGCGCCGGTCTCAAGGCGGCACTGAGCTATCTGCGCACCCACGCCTACCAGACCGAGGATCGCCGCCCGGACACCAATAATGTTCCCACCCGTACGCTGGAATATGTATCCAACCCCAGCTCGGCGGTGCAGGCCCCCAGCTCGGAAGAACCCGCTTCTTCCAGCGAGAGTGAAAGCATCAGCAGCTCTGAGACTGCCAGCGTCAAGTTTGAGGCCCGTTATCAGGTGGAAAAGAGCGGCGGCGGCACCCTGAGTTGTGGGAACGAGAGCGGCAAGACCAGCCTGACATACGGCATTACAGATGCATCCCAGTCGCTGACTGTTACGGCCACCCCTGCGGAGGGCCATGTGTTCGTCAAGTGGAGCGACGGCGTGACCAGCAAGACCCGTACCGATTCTGGCTTCAAGCAGAATCTGGACGTGACAGCCGTGTTTGCAGCTGCTTCCGTTCACATCTCGGAAGGCAAGGCTTCCGCTGGTTCTTATGTGTTTAAGGCTGCGCTGGAGGGCAAATATGCCAAGAGTGAAAACCTGCATTGGTTCGCCAACGGTCAGGAAGTGAAGGAGGCCGCAGGCCAGACAACAGTCACCGTGTCCGCTTCGGCCATCACCAGCGGTAGCTATAAGATCTATGCGGTGGTCGTGTACAACGACTGCGCCGTGGTCAGCAATGCGCTGACCATCACGGTCAGCCCGGAGCACGCTTCCAGCTCAAGCTCCGGCAGCTCTTCTACTTCTTCCGGCAGTACATCCGCGTCCTCTTCGGAGAGCAGCAAGTCTGAGAGCACTTCGTCCAGCGCTTCCACCTCCGAGAGCACGAGCAGCAGTTCTTCCCACAGCACGGCGGAAAGCGAGAGTAAGAGCGAATCCAAGAGCGAGAGCACCTCTTCTTCTCACAGCAGCTCTGAGAGCAAGGCGGAGAGCACTTCGTCCTCCAGCAGTGCTGCCTCTGAGAGCAAGATGGAATCCAAGGAGCAGACCAACAGTGAATCGGGTTCCGCTTCGGTTGAAAATGATATTGAACCTGCAGAAGGGGATTCCGCTTCCACCGAGGCAGAAGCCAGTCGGTAAACCTTTTTCTGTCTGCCTGCATAGGCTGGGCAGAAGGGAGGGAGCCGGATGTTCTGTGAAGAGATCAAGATCCCCGGGCTGCCCGGTGAGGGAACTGTGACAGATGGCAGTGTGGATTGGTATGAGATGGACTGGGAGAATGTGGACAACGGTGTGACCGAGGAGCAGATGCCCAGAAACGTTGACAGACCCTGCACCGCGCAAGATCAGTGCGCGGACAATTCCCCGGTGCAGACCGATGATGAAACCTATGAGATAGTTCAGGAATAACCGGAAGCCAGCTCTGCCGGGGCGGGGCTGGCTTCTCGCTGTTCTTTTGATCTGGGAAAAATTCCCGGTGATCGGGGACAAGCGTCCCGGAAAATGACATAAGCATGAAAGAGGGTAATGAACCATGGCAAAATACTATTGTGTTCTGTTTGATGCTGACAACACGCTGCTGGATTTTGATGCAGCGGAAAACAAGGCGCTGGCTGACACCCTGCGGGAGTACGGCATTGAGCCGGATGCCGAGACGGTGCAGACCTACCGCACCATCAACGAGGAGCTCTGGCGGCAATTGGAAAAGGGCCAGATCCGCCGGGATAAGCTGATGGGGGAGCGGTTCACCCGCTTTCTGAAGGCGGTAAATGCCGCAGGCAACGGTGTGGAGATGAACAAATTCTATCTGGATCAGCTCTCTACCCACCCTGACCTGACATCTCCCAACGTGCTGGATGTGCTCCGGGAGCTTTCTGAAGTGGCAACACTGGCTGTTGTGACCAACGGTTTTGACCGGGTGCAGAGCCGCCGTGTGCGGGAATCCGGCATCCTGGATTTTGTGGAGGATGTGTTCGTTTCTGAAAAAATGGACAGCGAAAAGCCCAACCGCAAAATTTTTGATGCCGCGCTCCGTGCGTTGGGCGTGGAGAACCGTGAGCATGTGCTGATGGTGGGCGACAGCCTGAGCAGTGATGTGCAGGGCGGTGTGAATGCCGGACTGGATACCTGCTGGTATAACCCCAACCATGCCGAGAATCCCGGCAAGGTCGTGCCCACCTATGAGATCAGCAGCCTGGAAGAGCTTTACCCGCTGGTGATGGAGCCGGAGGAACTGGCCAATGTGGGCCTGAAGAATCGCCGCCACCAGCTGTAATGCTGTGCGGCCTGTGTGAGAGATTGGAAAACGAACAATGCTGATACATTTGGAAAAGCTGGGCAAGAGCTTTGGCGAGAAGATCGTCCTGCATGATGTCACGGCCAGTGTCGAACGGGAGGACCGCATCGGCATCGTGGGCCAGAACGGCGCAGGCAAAACGACCCTGCTGAAGATCCTGACCGGCGAATATACGGACTACGAGGGTGAGTTCAGTGTGACCCATGGTGTGACGCTGGGCTATCTGGAACAGAATGCAAAGCTCGACCCTACGTTGGATATCTACGGCGAGATGCGTTCCTGCTTTGCCCATGTGCTGGATGCCATGGCCCAGATGCAGATCCTGGAGCGCAGAATGGCCGCCAGCCCGGAGGATGCCTCTCTGCTGGAACAGCACGATGCCTTGCAGAACATCATTGATGCCGCTGACGGCTACAATATGGACGTCAACATCAAAAAGGTGCTGTCCGGTATGGGGTTTGCGCAGGATACCTGGACGAAGAATATCGCTGTGCTTTCGGGCGGTGAGCTGACGCGCCTTCGTCTGGCAAAGCTGCTGTTGGAAAAGCCGGATGTCCTGATTCTGGACGAGCCCACCAACCACTTGGATTTTGCCACCATGGAATGGCTGGAGAATTACCTCAAGAGCTATTCCGGTGCCGTGCTGGTCGTCAGCCATGACCGCTATTTCCTGGACAATATCTGCACCAGGATCTGGGAGGTCTCCTTCCAGACCATGACCACTTATAAGGGCAACTTCTCAGCCTATCTGCCTCAGAAGGAAGCTGCCGATGCCCTGCGCCAGAAGCAGCACGATGCAGATGTAGCACTGGCTGAAAAGCTGCAGGATTATGTAGACCGCAATCTTGTGCGCGCTTCCACCACCAAGATGGCCCAGAGCCGCCGCAAACAGCTGGAAAAGCTGGAGATCACGGAAGCACCAAAAGATGAAACGAACCAGCTCAAGTTCCGCTTTGAGTATGATGTGGAGCCGTGGAACGAGTTGGTGCTGATGAAGAACCTGACCATCAGGATCGGGGAGCGCACCCTGTTGGAACCCTTTACCTATACGGTCTGCCGGGGTCAGCGGCTGGTGATCGCAGGCCCCAACGGTGCGGGTAAATCCACCCTGATGCAGGTGCTGGATGGTAAGCGCCGCCCCTCCGGCGGCATGGTGCGGCTGGGTACGGGAGCCCGGCCCAGCATTTTTGCCCAGCAGCAGAACCGTCTGGGACAGGGCCGGGTGATCGATGTCATCTGGAACAAGTATCCCCGGATGACGGAGCTGGAAGTGCGCAGCCATCTGGCAAAGCTGGGTTTCCGGGGCGAGACAGTGTTCAAGCCCTGTGAGGCACTTTCGGGCGGCGAGCTGGCCCGCCTGCGCTTTGCTGAGATCGTGCTGGAGCGGCCCAATCTGCTGTTTCTGGACGAACCCACCAACCACCTGGACATCTACACCCGCGAGAACCTGACCGAGGCCCTGATGGCATACACCGGGACCCTGCTCATGGTCACCCATGACCGCCATCTGATGAACAGTCTGGGCTGTCCCATCCTCTATCTGGAAGATGGCAAGGCCACCCTGTATCCGAGCTACGATGCCCTGATGGGCCGTGCCGCTTCTGCTGCCGCTCCGGAAAAAGCCGGGGATCAGCCCGCCAAGGCCGGTTACGGCAAGGAGCAGCGCCGCCGCCGCGCGGAGCTGCGGGCCAAGATCAAGGCTTGCGAGGATGAAATGGAAGCCTGCGGGGCAAGGGAAGTGGAGCTTGACAATGAGATCAACTCCCCGGAGGTCTACAATGACCCCGATCTACTCCGCCAAAAGAGCGATGAGCTCAGTGATCTGCGCTTCCATCAGGAGGAGCTGTTTGCTGCCTGGGAAAAGGCAATGGAAGAGCAGGAACAGTACGAACAGGCTGCTGGTGAAGAATAATCTGCTGCAAAGGAGAACAATGATGCCCTATAACCGCCGCAATTACAACAAAACGCACAGCATCGCCCTTTCAGGTCTGCTGTTTGCTCTGGCGATGGCGCTTTCCTTCATCGAGGGCACATTGGTCATCCCCGGGCTTTTGCCGGGTATGAAATTGGGTCTGGCGAATATTGTGGTGATGTATGCCCTGTTCTTCATGGGGCCAAAACAGGCCTTTGTGCTGGATGTGCTGAAGGCGTTCTTCGTCTTTCTGGTCTCCGGCTGGACGGCAGGTTTTCTTTCCCTCTGCGGCGGCCTGCTTTCACTGCTGGTGATGTGGCTGCTCTACTATCACTGCCCGCTGCGGCCTACCTGGTTCATCCTGTCGGTCTGCGGCGCGCTGGCCCACAACATCGGCCAGCTGCTGGGAGCCAGTGTCATCCTTTCCACAGCAGTGTCCCTTTACTATGCACCGGTCATGCTGGTGCTGGGCCTTGTGATGGGAATGCTCACCAGTGTCACCCTGCGGGCTATGCTGCCTGCGCTGGGACGGCTGGGTTACAATATCCAGGAAAACCGCAAAGGATGAGCTGCCCGGTTGCAACCTGGGCTGGAATCCGATATAATAAATCAAATCTGAATTTTTACCCAACAAAAAAACTGCCCATGGGATAGCGCACTTTGGCGCGGGGCAGCTGGGAGGTATGAGTTTATGTCTGAAAAAGTGACTGTCAAGGTGGAGCGCAATATCCTCCATCTTCCCGCCATTGCCCTGCGTGGGCTGGTGGTGTTCCCCAACAACCTGCTGCATTTTGAGGTAGGTCGTGACAAGAGCATTGCCGCTGTGGAATGGGCCGTGCGGAATAAATCCGAGGTGTTCCTCATTGCGCAGAAGGATATGAAGGCTGAGGACCCCAAGGCAGAGGAGATGTACCAGTACGGCGTTGTGGCCGAGATCAAGCAGGTCATGCGTGTTTCGGATGATCTGGTGCGCATTCTGGTGGAGGGCAAGTTCCGCGCCAAGCGCACCGAGCTGGATACCGAAGGCAGCTTCCTGCTGGCATCGGTGCGGCCGGCTCCGGTGCGCCCCATCAAGGCAGAGGAAGAGACCGAGGCGGAGGCCCTGCTCCGCAACGTAAAAACGAGCTTCGACGCGGTGCTTTCCATGAATCCCCGCATCAGCAAGGACGTGGTGTTTGCTGTTACCTCGAATAACGACCCCGCCTTCCTGTGCGAGTACATCCCTGCCAATCTGCTCTTCCGCTTTGAGGATAAGCAGGCTGTGATGGAGGAGAGCACCCTCATCGGCCGTCTGCGCCTGCTGGTGGAACGCCTGCATCGGGAGCGCCGGATGCTGGAGATCGACAAGGAAATCGCCCAGAAAGTGGACGAGGCCATGGATAAGAACCAGCGTGATTACTACCTGCATGAGCAGATGCACATGATCAGCCAGGAGCTGGGCGAGGACGATGATACCACGGCAGAGGCCGAGGAGTACCGCCGCAGGATCCAGGAGCTGCATCTGGACGAGGAGCGGGAGAAGAAACTGCTCAAGGAAGTGGAACGCCTTGCCAAGATGCAGAGCAGCAACCAGGAGGGAACGGTCATCCGCACCTATCTGGACACCTGCCTGGATCTGCCCTGGAACAGCTTTACCGAGGACGACCTCGATATCGCCAAGGCACAGCGTATTCTTGACCGCGACCACTACGGCCTGAAGAAAGTCAAGGACCGCATTCTTGAGGTGTTGGCTGTCCGCAAGCTGGCTCCGGATGTCAAGGGCCAGATCATCTGCCTGGTCGGCCCTCCGGGTGTCGGCAAGACCAGCATTGCCCGCTCCATTGCCGAGAGCCTGAACCGCAAGTATGTGCGCATCAGTCTGGGCGGCGTGCGGGATGAGGCAGAGATCCGCGGCCACCGCCGCACCTATATCGGGGCCATGCCCGGCAAGATCATCAACGCCATGATCTCCGCTAAGAGCTCCAACCCCCTGATGCTGCTGGACGAGATCGACAAGCTGGCGGGCGATTTCCGGGGTGACCCGGCCGCCGCCCTGCTGGAAGCTCTTGATCCCGAGCAGAACACCACCTTTAATGATCACTTTATCGATATGCCGTTTGATCTGAGCCATGTGCTTTTTATCACCACGGCAAATGATCTGAGCGCCATTCCCGGCCCTCTGCGTGACCGCATGGATGTCATTGAGCTGCCCAGTTATACCCGGGTGGAGAAATACAACATTGCCCGCAAGCATCTGGTACCCAAGCAGCTCAAGGCCTGCGGTCTAGCCGGGAAGGTCACCTTCTCCCAGAGCGCGCTCTACGGCATCATTGACGGCTACACCCGTGAGGCCGGTGTCCGCACCCTGGAGCGTACCATCACCAGTGTCCTGCGCAAGTGCGCCCGCAAGATCGCGTCCGGTGAGGCGGAAAACGTTTCTGTGACCGGCAGCAGCCTGGAAGAGCTGCTGGGGCCCCGTTTCGTCAAGCCCGATTTCCTCAACCGGACCAATGCCATTGGCATTGCCAACGGTCTGGCCTGGACCAGCATCGGCGGCGAGACCCTGCCCATCGAGGTGCAGGTCATGGACAATGGC
>ERZ1026876.1226-NODE-1226-length-13152-cov-5.436054_pt1 | contig 13152 bp, 10 predicted proteins | sample MGYA00380168_ERZ1026876 | MGnify/ENA primary metagenome ERZ1026876 (study PRJEB33269, sample SAMEA4719804) | human gut metagenome | biome: human-associated habitat; feature: organic feature; material: feces | place: Cameroon | collected 2013-10 ... | reverse complement strand
AGGTGGGACTCGAACCCACGACATTCAGAACCACAATCTGACGCTCTAACCAACTGAACTACGTCCACCATGTTAGCTTGCTTAATTATTATTTCTTTTAAGCGTGTGCAAAGGTACTACTATTTTTTGATTCCACCAAATTTTTAGCGAACTTTTTTCGAAAAAACTTCATTTTTTCTCAAATTAAGCAGTTTTTTAGCCCATTTTGTCGAATTTCGTTCTATTTTTACCTTCTTTTCCTCCTTTCTATTTCTCATTTTCCTCTCTGTTATTTCTATTTTTCATTTCTCATTTTTTCCATTCCCCTATTACTTTTTGCCATTTCTCTCTTCTCACTCCTCATTATCCTCTCTGTCATTTCTCATTTTTCATTTCTCATTCTTTCCATTCCCCCTTCTTCACTCTTTCCACATTTTTCATTATTTCCTTTTTCTCATTAATGCAAATCAAATCAAAATAACAAATGAGAAAGACGTTGAAAATGAGAAATGAAGACTTACAAAAAAGAGAAATGACTGTTTCCTTTTTCAATGGAAACAGTCATTTCATAAAATGCTTTTAAATTTCTCGCAGTAATGTAGAAAAATTACTTAGCTGGAGTTGCAGGAGCTGCAGGAGCAGCTTTCTGAGCATCTGCAGCAGGAGCAGCCTTCTGAGCATCAGCACCCTTAGCAGGAGCTGCAGTCTGAGCACCAGCAGCATTGTTAGCACCTGGCATAGCAGGGAGAGCAGTCTGCTCAGTTGTAGCAGAATTTTCCATTACACTGCTTTCACCAACAGCTGTTGGAGCTACATAAGCACAAGCTACGCTGATGATAACCATAGCAGCAGCAAGGCCCCAAGTTAATTTCTCTACTACATCAGTGGTCTTACGAACACCCATGATTGCGTTTGAAGAAGAGAAGTTGGATGCGAGACCACCTCCCTTTGACTCCTGGATAAGCACGATGAAAATCATCAGCAATGCTACCAAGACGATTAATACTACAAATAATGTGTACATTTTTAAAACTAGTTTTATTTATTATTTTTGATCAATTTTTCCAAGAATCGCATCTGGTCTGCATAATGCATGCTCTTACCTGGATGCTTTTCATGCAAGCGGCGTATAATGTCGAGTGCACGTTGGTATTTTCCCTGTTTAATATAGATACGAGCCAAAGTCTCAGTAAAGACCCCACTATTTTCAGCCTGTTCCTCCTTGTTGTTGTCATCCAGCTCAGGTTTATACTCCGGTTGATAATCAGCAGAAACATCAATCTTAGGAAGTTTGAATCCTCCATCCTCCATGAAATCATCAATGAGCGAGATGGTACGTGAGGAGTTCTCTTCCTCAGTCTCCCCTTCTGTTTCCAGAAGATAAGCCACATAATCGACGGCTGCATCTGCAGGAGTAGGTTTTCTTTTTTCCTTTTTCTTTTCCTCATCTTCCTTATCAGCAGGTATAGACTCCAGAAAGTTGTCTATCAAGTCAGAAGTTCTATCAGCCGTTTCTTCTTTCTTATCTGCCACTGCATGCGACTCTTTTTTGAGCTGATAATGAGCAGCCTCCACCATCTGGAATATCACCTTTCTGTCGGTAATATAGATAGCTGCCCGGCGAAGTTCTTCATCAAAACTGGCATCATGGAGCAAATACAAATTCTGCAACATCAGCAATCGAGCCGTCTGATAGTACGGATAGAGTGCTAACAACTCACGGAGATCATAAAGAGTCTCTTTATTCATCTCCTCTGGATGTTGTATCAATCTTGTTAATTCCACGAATCTCTAATAATATTAACAGTTATAATTTAAAAACTTCTTTTCTCATGAATTCATCTTTTCAGAAGAAATTCACCTTTCAGACAAAATGCATCTATTCTGCCTACATATCTTCCATCAGAAATTAATTGCTCCCATGAGAATTACATCTCCAGAGAGAATACATATTTCTTGAGAGAATGCCTAATTACCAGTTTGCAACAGTAGCGTTGAAAATCTGTTCTACCAGATCCTTCACCATCTGGTTGACCAGTTCTTCCTGAACCGATGCCAGGCTCTTGGTAGTCTCATAACTCTTTGAAGAAGTAAACTGGCGTTCAAAATCTTCTTTGTGGTTCACATTATTGGTGAATCTCACATTTACAGTAATAGACAATTCAGTCTGTGCAGAATAGCCTTCGCTCGAAACACTCTTGTTGCGCTGGCTATACTGTGTAATCTCTCCCTCTATCTTCAGGTCTCCATTTCTCTTGACCTGTTGCAAGCGGGTATGATTAGCAAATTCATCCTTCAAGGCATTGTTGAACATCGGTCCCATCGGTCCCCATACATAGGTACTTCTGATAGGGAATTCAGCTATCTGAATGGTCTTGGTCTTGGTATAGTCGATGCTTGCGCCATTGAACTTATAGCTCACGGAGCATGCAGCAAGAATGCCAATAGTAAGGATGACACCTATTATATATATATGTTTGCGAAAACGCTTCATATTCCAATTGTCTTACTTATTTTTGTCTTTTTCTTCTTCCTCCTCGCCATTGAGCCCATATTGCTTGAGACGGCGATACAGCGTACGGTCGGAAATACCAAGTTCCTGTGCAGCCTTTTTGCGATTTCCGTTATTTCGTTCCAAAGCCTTTTCGAGCATCTGGCGACCCAAATCATTCAGATTCAGCGTTTCCGGTTCATTGATTTCCTCAACGATGGCATCTACTGCCGCATGATGCGGAATGACCGGACGGATACTTGGAGTCTTTTCCATTCTCGCAGGGAAGTCGCTTACAGGCTCCACAGGAGTTATGGTATTAGGACTTGCAAATCCACTGGCACCATTGAGCTGGCGGGCTTCATCCAATTGCTTGCGCAGAGAACTGACATCACGACGAAGGTCACTCACATTACCTCTCAGCTCATAGAGAATCTTATAGAGAAGTTCACGCTCGCTCTCGTAGCTATGAGCACCGCCCGCCTGGGAAGGAATCGTAGCCAACTGGGTGGACTCTTCATCCATCGGAATATAATGCAAGAGCATTTCAGCACTGATTTCCCGCTCCTGGCTGAGCACAGACATCTGTTCTGTGATATTCTTGAGTTGTCTTACATTACCCGGCCACTTATATTTGAGCATGATGACCTTTGCATCCTCGCTGAGCGAAATCTTAGGCAGCCTGTACTTTTCAGCCATTTGCATCGCAAAAAGTCTGAAGAGCAGAAGGATATCATTACCTCTTTCACGGAGCGGCGGCATCTGGATAGGAATGGTATTCAGACGATAATAGAGATCTTCGCGGAAGCGACCTTCACTGATGGCCTTGCGCATGTTGACATTCGTAGCTGCCACTATTCTCACATCAGTCTTTCTCACCTCCTGTCCACCTACGCGGATATATTCACCGGTTTCCAGCACACGGAGCAATCTGGCTTGTGTCTGGATAGGCAGCTCGCCCACCTCATCGAGGAAAATGGTTCCCTTATTGGCGATGCCGAAATATCCTTCACTTTCTCCGATTGCTCCAGTAAAGGAACCTTTCTCATGACCGAAGAGTTCGCTATCGATAGTACCTTCAGGAATACTACCGCAGTTGATAGCAAAATACTTCTCACGTCGGCGTGGAGAATGATCGTGGATGACGCGCGGAATGATTTCCTTACCCACACCCGATTCACCGATGATAAGCACAGAAAGATCTGTCGGTGCCACCTGTAAGGCGACATCGAGCGCACGGTTCAATCCATCGCTATTACCCACGATGTTATACCGTTGTTTTACTTTCTGAAGTTCACTTGTGTCCATTTAGCTGACAAAATTACGCATTTTTTTTGAATAATCTGCAAAAATGGCATAAAATAGTCATTTTTTTAACTTTTCACCTCAGCCTTTGGGTTAAAAGGAGCATTAGAATGCTTCTTTGGGATAGAAAAACGCACTTTTTCGCTCTCATCACGTTTTTCGTGATAAAGCTTTGGAAGCGGATTTTCACGAGCCTCATCATACTCATTGCGATGGTGATAAGCATCCACAGCCAAATAGACTGCATGGCGGAAAGATGTCTCATCAGCCTCTCCTACTCCTGCGATACAGAACTCCGGTGTAACATCTGCTGCAGTACGGATGATTGGCATGCCAGCAGTGAAGACAACACCGTCTTCTGTATATAATGAATGGAAAGGAGTTGTTGCCTGGTCATGATACATAGCCATCACACCGTCGAAGTCTCTGAAATAGCCTTTGCCGAAGAATTCATCTGTAGCATAAGGACCGAACGCCTGTACGCCCTTCTCTGCCAATGCATCAATAGCAGGGATAATGATTTCGCGTTCTTCTGTACCACAACTGCTGTCCTCATTGCTCTTTGGATTCAAAGCAAGCACTGCGATACGTGGATTGCTGATATAGAAATCACGCTTGAGAGTCTGCTGCATCAGGGTTACCTTATCAACGATTACCTCCAGACTGATAGCTGCAGGTACGTCTTTCAAAGGTGTCTTTTCTGTGACCGATGCGATACGGAGATCACCACCAATCAGCATAGACAGTCCCTTCTTGCCCTCTCCAAGACAGGTCTCAATATAATTTCTATGACCAGGGAAAGGATAATTATCCATCTGCGCATTGGCATTGTTGATAGGTCCGGTAACCAGCACGTCGTAGAGACCAGCACGATAATCAGTCATGGCACGATCGAGCGCCTTTACTGCAGCCAGTCCAGAGTCAGCTGTAGGCATACCCATATCCACTTTCACCTCGTCATCTACAGCAGCCAGAAGATTGATTCTTCCATCCTGTACATCCTCAGCCTGCTGAATGATAGAGAACTGTCCTGGCAAGTTCATTGCCTTGCGATAATAGGCAGCTACTTTTGGCGAGCCATATATAATAGGTGTACAGAGTTCCAGCATTTCTGGCTCTGCAAAGGTTTTAAAAATGAGTTCATATCCGATACCATTGGTATCTCCGTGGGTGATAGCCACCCTTACTTTCTGATTGTCCATATATTATTTTTTGATGTATTTATTTGAATCTTATGATTTCTATATGAGTCTTACGATATTCATATGAATCTCGCAATGGTTTCATTTGAAACTTGCGAAGTTTTTTATCTGATAGTTGTCAATACAGCTTCCAACTGCTTGATTAAATTTCTTTTCTTCATTTCGGGCGCATAGACGAAACCGATGATGACTAATGCATTATATTTTCCAAGGACGTTCCGCCCTTGTGTGAAGTCGGCATCAGACATCAGCTTCATCACATAGGGTCCTCCCATGGCATCCCCCTTCATTTCCCAGCATCCATTTAAATATTCACTGATATAGGCAAGTTGCATGTACATGCCATCCTCCTCACCTGGCACGTTGACACGTAGTACGCTGTCAACTTTCGGTTTGAGAGCAGATGGAAGATAGGGATTCCCTCGCCAAAAATCTCTCAACTTAAATATGAGGAGGCTCTGCATACCCGAGTTTGCATTATTTGACAGCCACAGGAAATCCTTACCACGCTTACTTGACTGCATGTCAGCAGGAATCTTCATGTCGATGCCGAAGAGCCGCTTTACCTCTTTCTGCTTCTCTACATTCTGCCGGATGACAGACGCCAGATGCTTCTGTTCCGATTCGTCCAGTATCTGGCGGAGTCTCATTCCATCCAGGCGGCTTTTCAACTGTTCTACGGTCTGCGCCTTGATACGGATAATGACTTGCGGAGCAGCATTGACATCTTTGCTGATTTTCACTTCAAAGTCACGATTTCTCTTATCCACATCCACGACTACCCGGTTTCTTACCGTCTGATACAGACTTGTCAATTTTCCTTTTCTCACCTGTATGATATTGAACATGGGTTCCGGCTGAGGCATATCTGGCACACTCTCCTGCAAGATAGCAGTTACGATGCGATTCGTATCTCCTTCAAGCACCACCTCATAGGGTTGGCCGATACTTTCAGGAAGCCGATTGCTCTTCCCGTCTTTGCAACAAGCCAGCATGAATACAAAGCAGATTGCAAGAAATAATCTCAGATATTTCCAATTCATCATTATTCTATCATCGTTTTGACATTTATCTCTTTTGCTGAGGAAAGCTTCTTTTGCTAAGGAAAGCATCTTCAGCTAAGGAAAGCATCTTCAGCTAAGGAAAGTATCTTCTGCTGAGGAAAGTTCTTCTGCTAAGGAAAGTCTTATCGCGAAGAGCGTTCTTCGTCCTCGTGCTCTCTGATTTCTCCGATTTTCTTGGATGTACTGAGCAGACCACAAGCTGCATAGATATCCTGTCCGCGACTGGCACGGATGGTCGTGAAGACTCCGTGAGAAGTGAGATAATCACGGAACTGTTCCATTTTCTCATCATTGACGCCCTGCAATGGGATGTCCGGAATCTGATGGAAACGAATCAGATTGAAACGGCAGTCGAGACCCTTCACCAACTTGATGATTGCCTTGGCGTGCTGCATACTGTCGTTCACTCCCTTGAACACGATATATTCGAAAGACAGGCGACGCTGGTGAGAGAAATCATAATTGCGGAGCAGCTCCACAACCTGTTCTATACCCATACCCTTCTCGGCAGGCATCAGCTCTGCTCGCTCAGAAGGTATCGGATCGTGCATCGAGATAGCCACATGGCACTCGCTCTCTTCGAGGAATCGCTTCAACTTGTTCTTGATGCCCACCGAACTTACGGTGATACGTTTCGGACTCCATGCCCAACCATAGTCAGCGGTCAGGATTTCCGTAGCACGCAACACATTATCCAGATTATCCATCGGCTCACCCTGTCCCATAAACACGATATTGGTGAGTTTGTCCACCTCTGGCAGGGAGTAGATCTGATTGAGGATATCGCCAGCAGGCAGACTTCCTTCAAACCCCTGCTTACCGGTCTGACAGAAGAGGCAGTTCATCTTGCATCCCACCTGTGATGAGACACAGAGGGTGGCACGGTCTTTATCGGGGATATAGACCGTCTCTACAAACTTTCCGCTGCGTGTAGGGAACAGATACTTGATGGTACCATCTACGGAGTGCTGCGCATCGGTATATCCGGCACATCCTATCTCATATTCTGCGGCCAGCTTGGCACGGTTAGCTTTCGAGATATTAGTCATCTCGTCGATGCTCTTCACATGCTGTTCATAGAGCCATTTAGCCATCTGCCCACCCGTGAAGGCAGGCATACCCAAGTCCTTAGCCACTTGCTTTAATTCAGCAAGGGTAAGCCCCAAAAGATATTTTTTTTCATCATTCATAGTGCAAAGATAGTATTTTTTGGCGAAAAATTGTTATCTTTGCCACATATTTTAATATAATAAGCTAAAATATAGATAAAAAATACCGTTTGGACCCCTCAAAAGGGAGCCGAAACGCAAAAACATAACACAAAGAAATGAGAGAAAAAATAGACCTTTTCTTACCTTGTGAAGATATTGAAGTAGCCCAAAGCGCACTTCTGGAACTTCATGACAACAAGACGGTTCAGCATATCAATCTCCTGGTGAGCGCTGATTTTGCAGCCCATCACCAAGTGCCTGATGGATGCACCTTCGTAGTCATTGACCGATTGGAAAGCAGCAACACGGTAGAAAGCATTGCTGAAAACACCGATGCCGACTATGTGATGATCTGCACCAAGACTACTCCGATCAGATGGGGACTCTATGCCCTGGAACGATTCCTACGCACGGCTGACGACACGGGAGCCGTCATGGTTTACTCCGACTATTATTCCTTAATCAAAGAAGATAAAGAGATTGCTAAAGTTGGAGAGAAAGAGGAAGAAACCGGCAAGCTGATCAAGCATCCAGTTATTGATTACCAGTCTGGTAGCCTCCGCGACGACTTCGATTTCGGAAGCCTCTGGTTCATCAAGGCGCAAGCCCTCCACGACTTCATCGCCCAACAGGACAGAGCGGACTATCAATATGCGGGTCTCTACGATCTGCGTCTCTATCTGAGCCGTGTGGGCGAGATTTTCCATCTCAATGAATTCCTCTATACAGAAGATGAACTCGACAACCGAAAGAGCGGCGAGAAACAGTTCGACTATGTGAACCCTCGCAACAGAGAGGTACAGATTGAGATGGAGAAGGCTTGCACACAGCACCTCAACAAGGTGGGGGCTCTCATCGATACCAGTTTTTATCGCCAACCGGATTTCGGCGAACAGGAATTCTTCTACGAGGCTTCTGTGATCATTCCGGTTTTCAACAGAGAGAAGACCATCGCGGATGCCGTGAAAAGTGCGCTGAGCCAGAAAGCCAATTTCAAGTTCAACGTCATCGTGGTCAACAATCATTCTACCGACCGCACTGGCGAAATTCTTGATGAAATCGCTCACGAGATGGAAGCGAGAAACGACAAGCAGGCGGGACGCCTCGTACAGATTGTGCCTGAGAGAAACGATCTCGGCATCGGTGGCTGCTGGAATGTAGCCATCAATAGCGAGTACTGCGGCAAGTTTGCAGTCCAGCTGGACAGCGACGACCTCTATTCATCTCCGAAGACTCTCCAGAAAATCGTAGATGCCTTCCACAACCAGAAGGCAGCGATGATGATTGGCTCGTACCGCATGTGTGACTTCGACCTCAACACCCTGCCTCCTGGACTGATAGACCACAAGGAATGGACCGAGGAGAACGGTTGCAACAATGCACTGCGCATCAACGGATTGGGTGCTCCGAGAGCTTTCTTCACACCGCTCGTCAGACAGATACAGTTCCCTAACACGTCTTATGGCGAAGACTACGCCTTAGGACTTGCCTTCTCTCGCCGATACAGAATCGGAAGAATCTATGATGAACTATACCTCTGCCGCCGCTGGGGAGGCAACAGTGATGCCGCTCTGAGCATCGAAAAGGTGAATGCCAACAATCTCTATAAAGACCGTCTGCGCACGATGGAACTGAAGGCACGCCAGCAGATGCTGCAGGGCAAGGCCGACATTATGGAAGACAGCAGTATCTCACGCTTCTTCAACCGCCAGTTGGAGAGATGGGAGGATGCCCGCCATCGCTACCGCGACCTGAAGCATGTGGAGAGCCAGACTCTCTCCGACCTTCTCAAACTGCAATGGAACCCTGCCCGCATCGTGAGCACAGGTGCCAAGATCGACAAGAAGACCCTCGATGAGCGCCCATGCTTCCTCTGCGAGAAGAACCGTCCGAAGGTACAGATGTCCAAGCAGATAGACGAACGTTTCTACCTGCTGGTCAATCCGTTCCCTATCCTTCCGGTACATTTCACGATTCCGGCACGCAAGCATCAGCCGCAGGCCATCTTCAAGAACTATGGCGAGATGCACCGATTCCTGAGTCTGCACAGTGAGTTGATGGTATTCTACAACGGTCCGAAGTGCGGTGCCTCGGCTCCAGACCATCTGCATTTCCAGGCAGGAACCAGCGGCATACTTCCCCTGCAGAACAACTGGCAGCGCCTCTCACGCAACCTGACAGATATCATCTGCCTGAACGACGAGGAGAAGATAGCAGCCATCCGCGACTATACCGTTCCAGCCTTCGTGATCATCTCCAAGAGCGAGGAATGCGACGAGATGCTCTTCAAGCGTCTCTACAGTGCGATGCCTCAGCGCGGCGACGAGACTGAGCCGATGATGAACATCGTGGCCTGGCGCAAGGGGGATGAATATATCAGTATCGTGATTCCAAGAGAGAAGCACCGTCCGGAAGCCTACTTTGCCGAGGGCGATGCTCAGATCATGGTTTCTCCGGGTGCCCTCGACATGTCGGGACTCATCATCACGCCACGCGAAGAGGATTTCCGCAAGCTCACCGAGGAGAAGGCTGAGGCTATCCTGAAGGAATGCGGCATTTCCAGCGACAAGATGGAAAGCATCATCCACAAGTTGAAGGCTGCCAAGGAGGCTGAGGAAAGTACCGTCACTACTTCCACCTTATATAATAACGGCAAGCAGCCGGATGTCTCTGTGGGCATCGTGAGCGGTCAGAAGATTCACTTCTCGCTCAACAAGCCTTACCTTGCCAAGGGCGAAGTGGTTACGGGCGAGCAGGAAGTGGAATTCTCCGAGGGAGGTGTGCTCTGGAACGGCAACCAGTACAGCTCGCTTACCTTCCATCCGCAGAGCTGCGATGCCTCCTTCTCACTGAGCGATGTCACTATCGGTGTCAACTTCCACTGGGAACGCAAGGAAACGCAGACCTTCTTAGGTACGCTCCATTTCGTGGTTGAATCAGACAAGATCTGCGCCATCAACGAGCTTCCTGTAGAGAAGTATCTGGAGAGCGTGATATCCAGCGAGATGAGTGCTACCTCCAGTCTTGAACTCCTCAAGGCGCATGCCGTCATCTCCCGTTCATGGCTCCTGGCGCAGATGAAAAAGCGCAGAGACGTGGCTGAGAGCGGCAACAATTTCTTCTCTTTTGTCAAGAAAGACGACATGCTCATCCGCTGGTACGACCGCGAAGACCATACCATCTTTGATGTCTGCGCCGACGACCATTGCCAGCGCTACCAGGGCATCACCAAGGAGACTTCTCCGCATGTGGCAGAAGCTATCCGCCAGACCAAGGGACAGATTCTGATGGATGGCGAGGAAATCTGCGATGCCCGCTTCTCCAAGTGCTGCGGCGGTATCACCGAGGAATTCCAATATTGCTGGGAGAACACGCCTAAGAGCTATCTCACTGCCGTGAGGGATATTGCCTTGGGAATCAAGTCGGAAGGGCTGAAGAGTTCTATAAATGCCGAGTGCTTGAAGGATGCAAGAGATACAGAGAGTGTGAAGGCTGCAAGAGATGCTGAGAATTTGAAGGGCTCAAAGGCTCTGATGGATGCAGAAGACAGACTTCCTGACTTGACTCAGGAGGAAGAGGCTGACCGCTGGATTCGCTCCAACCCGCCTGCTTTCTGCAATACGACAGACCGAAAGGTGCTCTCGGAAGTATTAAACGACTACGACCAGGAGACAGCCGATTTCTACCGCTGGAAGGTAACGCTGACTCAGGAGAAACTGCAGCAGCTGCTCGAAGAAAGACTGAAGATGAACTTCGGCGACATCCTCGACATGAAGGCTGTAGAACGCGGTACGAGCGGACGCATCAGCAAGTTGCAGATTATCGGTACCGAGAAGACTTTCACCATCGGCAAGGAGCTGGAGATACGCAGAGCCTTGAGCGACAGCCATCTCTACAGTTCGGCTTTCGTGGTAGATAAGTTTGATTTGGACGAGAACCAGGTTCCTCAGCGCTTCGAACTGACCGGAGCCGGATGGGGACACGGAGTGGGTCTCTGCCAGATAGGTGCTGCCGTGATGGGCAACGAAGGATACTCCTACGATGATATCCTGCTGAGATACTATCAGGGAGCTGAAATCAAGAAAATCTACAAGTAATATCTAATGGATAAAATGGTAACTAAGAAGAATAGCAGGAATCCATGGGCATGGATCCCTACCCTATATTTTGCTGAGGGACTGCCCAACGTGATTGTGACAGTTCTCTCTGTAGTGATGTACATGCAGTTGGGACTCACGGATGCCGAAGTGGGTCTCTATACAGGATGGCTGGCGCTTCCCTGGGTGATCAAACCCTTGTGGAGCCCATTCATCGACCTGCTGAAGACGAAGCGCTGGTGGGTGCTTACGATGCAGGCGCTCATCGGAGCTGCACTGGCTGGCATTGCGTTCTCGCTGCCTACGGCCTTCTGGTTTCAGGCCACCATGTGCTTCTTCTTCCTCATCGCCTTCTGCAGCGCCACCCACGACATCTCTGCCGATGGCTTCTATATGATAGAACTGGATGAGCACAACCAGACGAAGTTTGTGGGTCTGCGCAACACCTTCTACCGCCTCGCCATCATCTTTGTGAATGGTTTCTTAGTGATGTTGGCTGGCGTGCTGCAGGTGATGTTCCGCAATCAGATACGCTTCTCGTGGGCACTGATTTTCTACGGATTAGCAGGCATCTTCATCGGTCTGTGGCTCTACCATAGCCGCCTGATGCCTACGCCGAAAGAGGATGTACAAACGGAGAGAACCGTGGGCGAAGTGACTCACGAACTGAAGAATATGTTCCGCACTTTCTTTACGAAATTCGGAGCGAAGGAGACGGTCATCGTGATGCTCTTCCTGCTGTTCTACCGCTTCCCGGAGGCTTTGCTCAATACGATGACCAAGACTTTCATCCTTCGCCCTAACTCGCAGGGTGGTCTGGGCATGTCGCCGCAGGAATACGGACTTGCCAATGGTACGGTAGGTCTCATCGGTCTTCTCTTAGGTGGCATCATCGGAGGCTTCTTGGTGAGCCGTGACGGTATGAAGAAGTGGCTGTGGCCGATGGTTTGCGCCATCACGCTGCCGGATGCCGTGTATATCTATCTCAGCTATTCGCTCAATTCTGATATTGTGATGGTGTCCTCCTGCCTGTTCGTTGAGCAGTTCGGTTATGGGTTAGGCTTCACGGTGCTTACGCTCTACATGCTGTTCTACAGTCAGGGCAAGTTCAAGACCTCCCACTACTCCATCTGTACCGGTATTTCCTATCTCGGTCTGATGCTTCCGGGCATGGTTTCGGGTTATCTGAAAGACATCTTGGGATACCGCCATTTCTTCATCGTCGTGATGGCATGCTGCGCAATTACCTTCCTGGTTACCGCCTTCCTCAAAATAGATCCTGACTTCGGAAAGAAGGAGAAGGAAAAGGAGGTAACGGATGAAGAGGATATATTGGAAGAAGAGATAACGGAAGAAGAATATCTGGAAGTTAAGGAATCTTCGGAAAAGCAGGATTTGCAGAACGAAAACGAAAAGGGAAACCGAAAGTAAAGGGATTCCCGTAAAAATAAATCTTTATTACTCACGGATTTGTGCGGAGACGACCTATTCGGTCGTTGCAGATACCCCTTGGGAGTAGAATATGTCCCACAGATTTCACGGATATACACAGATTTTTTATTCATCGGATGACACGGAATTTATTCGGAGATTTCCTGCTGTGGCGATTACTCACGGATTTACGCAGAGGCGACCTGTTCGGTCGTTGCAGATACCCCCTGAGAGTGTTTTGTCCCACAGATTTCACAGATTTACACAGATTTTTTCATCGGGATTTATTTTTCATCGGATGACACGGAATTTATTCGGAGATTTCCTGCTGCGGCGATTACTCACGGATTTTCGCGGATGCGACCTGTTCGG
>ERZ1026876.1215-NODE-1215-length-13207-cov-3.777068_pt1 | contig 13207 bp, 9 predicted proteins | sample MGYA00380168_ERZ1026876 | MGnify/ENA primary metagenome ERZ1026876 (study PRJEB33269, sample SAMEA4719804) | human gut metagenome | biome: human-associated habitat; feature: organic feature; material: feces | place: Cameroon | collected 2013-10 ... | reverse complement strand
TCTGCGCAGCATTTCGCCAAGTGAGATACGCTTGTCGGCGGTCATAAGAAAGCTTGCTTTCATTGCGCTTGTCTGCTCAAAATAGCCTGCGGCAAAATTTCCGACGATGCACACCGCCGTGAGTATCACAAGCTTAAAAACGGCATTCCCGCCATTTCCGAAAACAGCATCTGTCACTGTCATGACCGCATATAACTGTGTTATCCCCAAAAGGCTTCGGAGAATATTTGCAGCTATTGCCGAAAGAAAATATTTTTTTCGGCAATTTCCGAATGCCCATATTTTTCTGAATGTATTTATCATAGCTTATCCCTCCGAAATTGCCCACTGTTTTGCATAATCGGGGCATATTTCAAGCAGCCTTGAATGAGTTCCGACAGCCTCTATCCTTCCGTTTTTCACATAGGCTATCTGCTCCGCATTCATTACGGTGGAAAGCCTGTGGGCTATCACCACAAGGGTTCTTCCCTTTGCCGCAGCCGAAAGAGCCTCCTGTATTGAAGCTTCATTTTCGGGATCGGAGCTTGCGGTGGCTTCGTCAAGAATCATTATGGGTGCATTTTTCATCATTGCTCTTGCAATGGCTATCCGCTGGCGTTCGCCCCCCGAAAGCCTGCCGCCCGCTGCACCTGCCGATGTATGATATCCCTGCGGCAATGAACGGATAAAATCATCGCAGCCTGCCGCCATTGCCGCATTCATCACATCTTCATCAGATGCGGAGGGGTCACCCATTCGGATATTTTCCATTATTGAGGTATCAAAAAGGAACGTGTCCTGATCGACATAAGCAATGTTTTTGTTAAGCGACTGCTGAGATATCTCCGAAATGCTCTTGCCGCCGATAAGGATACTGCCGCTGTCAGCGTCCCAATATCCTGCAATAAGCTTTGCGACCGTTGATTTGCCGCTGCCCGACGGTCCCACAAGGGCGAGCATCGTTCCCGCAGGGACTTTCAGCGAAATATTGTCCACCGCAGGACTTGTATCTCCCGAATAGGAAAATGTCACGTCCGAAAGCTCAATATCTGCGCCGGAAATTTTCCCGTTTCCTCTTTTCAGCTCGGAGTGATCGAGGATATCTTTTATTTCCTTTGCGTTCGTTCCCATCTGAGCCAGCTGGTCAAAATAGGACATCGCCTGCATAAGCGGTCTGAAAATGCCCATTGAGAGCAGTATCATCATAAAAAATGTTTCGGGAGCAAGAGTACCGTTGCTATAAAATATCACTCCAGCAATAAGCACGGGAAAAACCGAAAACGGCGCTATGGCCATTCCCAGCGAAGAATATATCTGCGTTTCTTTCTGCCAGTTTATGTTATATTCTGCGTGACCGTAAACGGCAGATTTGAATTTACCGTAACACTCATCGGCACGGCCAAAATTTTTTATGCCCTCGATACCACCCACATATTCCGTCACAGCCTGATTCATGGACTTCATCGCAGCTATCTGTCCCGCATATTTTTCGGCGTAATTTTTCATCATTCCGCCCGTTGCCGAAAAGCCTATGATTATCCACACAAATATGCAGAGCGCAAGCCGCCAATCAATGAAAAAGCTCCATATCATCATCGCTCCGGGAGCAAGCAAATTTGCCGTAAGCTCAGGAAGCATATGGGCAAGTGTCCGCTCCATTCCCTCGATATGGTCTGTAAGCATAGCTTTCAGCCGTCCGCTGCCGTTTTCCTCAAAATATCCCATAGGCAGGCGAATGAGCTTTTCAATGAGAGCCTTGCGTATATCGCTCAGCGTATGATATGCTGCGTGATGCGATATCCACGTTGAAGCGTTGATAAGTACACCATTCAATATCTTGCACACAGCCGCCAAAGCTGCATATATCATCAGCGAGCGTATCTCGGCATTTCCCGACAAAAGCTTTCCTGCAATAATTCCTGCGAATGCATAAGCGGCAAGCCCCGAAGCGACAGCAGCCACGCTCACTGCAACCGACAGACCGTACTGTGTGCCGTAAGGCTTCATAAAGCCGCCAAGCTCGCCGAAAAACGACGGCTGTTTATTGTCAGAATTCATTTCCGTCCTCCGTGCTGTCGGCAGTGATATGCTTTTTGACTATCTTTGAACCTATCATTGCGCCGATAAACGCTGTAACGATAATGCCGACAAGGAGAAGCGGCGCGCCCCACGAAACAAGCAGTTCCGATGCTGAAAGGATCGCCTCACGTCTGCCGTCGGAAACGGAATTTTCAGCCATTGACTTTGCAGCGATAGCATAAGGATAGATCGTGCTTCCGACGCCTGCAAGCACCTGAGTTATGATATAGCTTGCGGTAAGTCCCTTGAGATTGCCGTAGCCTGTCTTTTTAAGAATTATCTCGGCAATAACGCCCGACAGCAGATACAGTCCTATGTACGGCAGATATCCGCCGAGAATACCTCTTACAAAGCTGTATATCATCATTGCGCCTGGCTTTTTTATCTTTGTTCCGATGATGAAATACACAACTCCCTCAAGCAGCGAGAAGAATATCGGCATAAGCACTATCGTTATCGGCAGAGCGTAAAGCAATGAGCTTATGAAAAATATAACAACGTTGATAAGTGCTAAAAGCGTTACGGTGATAATGTCCTTGACCTTTAATTTAGATGTGTTCATAATAAAATTCCTCCATTTATAATATTATTCCGACAATGACCGCCGCAATAAGTATTGCTGTGAATAAAAAATCCCATACTCTGAACTGTACTGAAATATAGGAGCTTCGCTTTCGTTTAAGGTCGATGCCCCTTGTTTCTGCCGATGCCGAGAGTGCTTCTGCGATGCGTATGACCCTAAGCGCCATCGGAACGGTATGTATCTCGATATATTCGGGAAAGGCCTTGAGCTTCTGTAACGCCGATGAAAATGCTCCTCTTGTTTCGATCGACTGGTTCATAAGCTTCATATCCTCGGAGAGCGTCGGGAAAAACCTGAAAACCACCGAGCATATCATAATTATCCTTTCGGGGATATGGCATTTTCTAAGTGCCGCAACAGTCCGTGACGCTTCATCCCTGCCGATGAGAGTACAGAACACCAGTCCTGCTGACAAAAGCCTCGGGAAATACACGGCAAGAAAGGACATCACCGTGTCGGGGAAAAGCTTATCCAGAAGCAGGAGCAGTGAAAATATCCCTGCGCCGCACAGCGAAAGTGCCGCAAACCCGTCAAAAAGTATCATTGCGAACACCGCCGCCGAGACCGCATAAACGAGCGGATTTGAAGCAGAAGATACGACCGTCATCGCCGTCAGCCAGTACAGGAGCTTCACCCTCGGGTCGATCCGTCCGGCAGGCTTTTTCTTCTGCATCCGTGCATTGTCTGCAAGCCGGAAGTTCTCGTCCATATATTCCGTAAGCGAACGAAGCTCCCCATCACTGTTCAGTTCCGTTTCAAAGCTGAGTTTTCCGTCAGAAATGCATATACAGCGTGTGCAGACCTTCGCTATAAGCTCAATGTCGTGCGTTATGATGAAAACGAGCTTGCTTCGGCTCATCTCGGAGATTATTTCTCCGCAGCTTTCAAGACTTGCAGCATCAAGACCTGCTGTCGGTTCATCGAGAACAACGATCGACTTCGGCGAAAGATATGCCAGCATAAGGCTAAGCCTTTGCATCTGCCCTCCCGAAAGCGAGAACGGGTGACGGTCACGCACCTCCCACATTCCCGTTTTTTTCAGCAGCCGTTCTATCTCCTCCGAAAGTCCCTCACGCCCCTTGTTGCCGTAGCGAAGCTCGTTTATTACGGAGTTCGTGAAGAACTGGAACTCCGCCTCCTGCATAACGAACATAACATTCCGCTTCATTTCCGAAGTCTTCATTTTTTGACCGTTGTATAAGACGCTGCCCGATGTCGGTTTGAGAAGTCCCGAAATTATCTTGCCGAAGGTGGTCTTTCCGCAGCCGTTCGAGCCTGCGATCGCAATGACCTCGCCCTGCTTTGCGTTTACGGATATCCCGTTCAGCACATCGCTCCCGTTTTTGTAGCGAAAGCCGATATTTTCCGCCGAAAAATCAAACCTTGCCTCGCCGACAGGTTTTTCTCTGCGCTCCATTTTCACAAGCGCAAGATCTGTGGTGCGCAGTGACATTTCCGTCAGCTCATCAATGCTTTTCGCAGCCATTTTCTCTGCGGTGAAGCAATGCTTTATCTCTCCGCCGTCTATCACCCAGTATTCATCTGCGATGCCGCTGAGATAATATAGTCTGTGTTCGCTGAGTATAAGCGTTTTTCCCTGCGATTTCAGCTTTAAAAGCATCTCACGGAAGCGTTCGACCGCGGCATGGTCGAGGTTCGCCGTCGGCTCATCGAGCAGCATTATATCGGTATCCGCCGCCCACGCCGCAAGTATCGATACAAGCTGACGCTCACCGCAGGAAAGCTCATAAACATTGCGGTCACGCAGCTTTTCCATATCAAAAACGGAAAATGCCTTATCAGTCCGCTTTATTATCTCATCTCGGGGAACGCCGAAATTTTCAAGTCCGAATGCGATCTCCGTGCAGCTGTTCACGGTAAAAAACTGACTTCTCGGGTCCTGAAAGACCGAAGCCGCTGTCTCTCCGACCTCGCCTATGGACATATCGCCCGTGTCCTTTCCGTTCAGTCGGCATAAGCCTTTCAGCAAGCCGTCATAAAACGTCGGGACAAGTCGGTTCAGACACCGCAGAAGCGTTGTCTTTCCGCAGCCGCTCCCTCCACAGAGAACGATGCACTTTCCCTTTTCTATCCCGCCCCGTGCAATGAGCGCAGGCTTTTTTTCTTCCGAATATCGGAATTTTATATCAAATTCCGCAGCATAATTATTTTCTGACATTTTATCTCCTATATTAATTAGCGCAAGCTAACTATAGCTTATAAAAATGTGCCGCCCGACACATTTTTGCACATTTTATATTTTTTCAAAAAGACCTTTCCAACCCGATTCGTGAAATTCCTCAATGCTGTCCATAAGTCTTACCGTTTTCTCTTTGTCATAGCCTTTTTGCAGGACTTGTCTGTAAAACTGGAACTGTTCATTCATTATAAGCTCAATAAGGTCGGTGTCTATCTCTTTTTTTGCCCTTTGACGGATAAATTCAGCTGTTGAAACAGCCTTTTGTGCTGCCCATTTGTTAAGCTGCGCCTCGACCGAGCTTCCCGTGCTTCGGCAGAAAAGCAGAACGCACTCGTCATAATAAGAAAACAGGATATCCACATATATCTGACGCTCAATGCGGATCACATTTAAGATATCCCCGATATCCTCGCTGTCTCTGACATCGTTATATGCCTTTTCAAGAGGAGAAAAACGGCGCTGCATCTCCTTCAGAAGCGGATAAACAAGGCTGCAAAAAAGCTCGTCCTTGTTTTTATAACGTGTATAGACAGCGCCTGTTGTAAGACCCGCCTTTTTGGCGATCTTATTAAGCGAAGCCTTGAGAAAGTCATTTTCCCCGAACTCGTCCATAGCTGCCTTAATTATCTTTTCATCAAGGGAATGATCCTTAACTGCCATACTCTCACCTTTTTTCAATAGTTGTATTATCGATAACTACATTATTGATAATACCACTATTGATAATATTTGTCAATAGAAAGTTATAAAAAAATGCAGACAGCATAAATTTCGCCATCTGCAAAACAATATTTTTATCATTTGTGCCCAAGAAACACATTTTTTATGTTACAGGCTCACAATATAGCTCCAACGGAATACAAAACACCGATGATTTACACAGAAAAATATTTTTTTCAACCTTTGAACAGTGTTCTGCTCTGGTATAATTCCATCAGACCTCACTCGTTCAACAACGGTCTTACACCTTGGCAGAAACGGATGGCTTGATTTTTGGGGAAAGTGTTACAATTTTGCTTGACAAGAACAAAAATTACACTACTCTCAAACGAAATATTCCACCTTTGCGTGTGTGGTCTGGTTTTACTACCCTATAAAATTACACTACTCTCAAACGGTTCGTTGGCTATTATTAAAGGTCTTGTGGTTTTACTACCCTATAAAATTACACTACTCTCAAACTGTGTTGGCGGTGGTGCTTCTGGCGGAACAGTTTTACTACCCTATAAAATTACACTACTCTCAAACGCCAAGGTCAAGCATCATCTGCATACCGTCGTTTTACTACCCTATAAAATTACACTACTCTCAAACATATACATATGATAGTAATTACGGAGAAAGTTTTACTACCCTATAAAATTACACTACTCTCAAACGTATCATAGACACCCGAAGCACCCGAAGCGTTTTACTACCCTATAAAATTACACTACTCTCAAACATCTCCGCAAGACGATAGAGCGGCTGTATCGTTTTACTACCCTATAAAATTACACTACTCTCAAACACCGATGCAGGTTGGGAAGAAGTTGCCGATGTTTTACTACCCTATAAAATTACACTACTCTCAAACCCTTGTTGATAAGCTTAATTTTTTCATCTGTGTTTTACTACCCTATAAAATTACACTACTCTCAAACGGCAGCGAATTGATAATGCCCTTTGTTAAGGTTTTACTACCCTATAAAATTACACTACTCTCAAACGCGTACAAGGCGCTTATTCACGGCGTTTGGTTTTACTACCCTATAAAATTACACTACTCTCAAACTGCGTAATAATGCTGATAATGCTGACAGCGTTTTACTACCCTATAAAATTACACTACTCTCAAACTGTATTGAAATTCCCAAGAAAAAGGACGGTGTTTTACTACCCTATAAAATTACACTACTCTCAAACGGGAGCTGGTGACAATGGCATTAAAAGATGGTTTTACTACCCTATAAAATTACACTACTCTCAAACGTTGTAAGTAAATACAGCAGCACAGCTGGAAGTTTTACTACCCTATAAAATTACACTACTCTCAAACCGGAGGGCAAGGAGTTTCCCAAGTTTGCGGTTTTACTACCCTATAAAATTACACTACTCTCAAACCGCAACCGTGCGGTATGGCTTAAAAACTAGTTTTACTACCCTATAAAATTACACTACTCTCAAACATTCCAAGACTTCGCAAGAATAACGATGAAGTTTTACTACCCTATAAAATTACACTACTCTCAAACCAAAGCATAGAAAAGACCAACCCAGACGAGTTTTACTACCCTATAAAATTACACTACTCTCAAACTGCGTTAGTATCGTGGGCGTGATAAAAACCGTTTTACTACCCTATAAAATTACACTACTCTCAAACCTCAAATTTTGAAAAAAGCATCACTACACACCGTGTAATTTTATAGGGCTTTGTGATTAATATATCAGTAACAATGCGAAAAATCAATATATTTCACATAAATCTTTATCAATTATATATTTTTTCTCCCCTTTCAATGTTTCTTTATCTGTACTTTCTATAAGCAGAAGGTGTAATTTATGAAGAAATACTGTTTTGTACATTTCTGTCAGCTTCTCTTTATCAAGATAACTCTTCAGATCAACGGCAATAAAAAGTTTATCCCCCTCAAGCTCCTTTACGTTCAGCATATAGCTTATCATCTTTTCTGCAATACTTTCCCCCATTTCTTCAAATCGGACATTTGCAAGCTTAAATAGCCCTGAAATATCTGGGTTTTCATCAAAAACTATCTCTGCGTCTACAGCGTGTGATATTTTTAAAATATATTCAGAAATTTTTCCTGAAAGTTCACAGGTTTCAGCATAGTTTTCTTTTAAAGCTTCTGTTTTCAGTTTGCTGTAAAGCTTGGTCAGCAAATTCTTTTTGTTTATTTCAAAAGGTACATACTGTGTTATTAATTCAGCGTTTTTGCTCCAGGATATAGTTTCATTATTGTCTGACAACACATATTTACCGTCTGAACCATTTATCTGCGCATAGATGTCTTGTACAGTATTACAGAAAAAGATCTCGTTTTCTATCACAAGTATGCTTACTGAAAATTCATTGTTTTCTATGATCATTTTCAAATCCGGATGTGCAAGTATCATAATATCACCAGCCTTTTATCATCATCTATTACATCAGATGAGAACTCTCCTGATACCATCTCCATTTTTGAAAACTGCTTTTCGGTTATGGTCAGCATCTGGACAAGTCCTTTTGGCGGTTTATTTGCTTTAATGGTGTTTACGATCATACCCGCGGCCGTTTGATTAAGTGCCATTCTGCAGTAAACTGATTCCTGGAGCATAAAAAAACCATTTTCAATAAGCATTTTTCTGAAATTTCTGTATTCACGTTTGTTTTCATTGGTTTCTGTCGGAAGATCAAAAAACACAATTATCCTCATAAATCTGTAACTCATATCCTGTAAAACTTTATCTCCGATGCATCACCGTCATTTAATGCTTCAAAAACACTTCGGCAATATATTTTTATTGCGTTAAGTACATTTTGTTTTACTCCATCGATCTCCACCGTGTCATTAAGTATGGAAATAATGTCATGCTTTTCATCTGTGCCAAAAGATCCATAATCGGCACCTTTGACCTTTCTGTCAACCAGCACTCTGAATGGCTCCATCATATCGCAGCTCAAATTAAAAAAATTAAACATATTGTCATGGAACAAACCAATCTGCGTGAGGTATCCGTTAGCTGTAACTTCACGATTGAATGCAGATAGAATAATACTGTACCCATAGTTAAGAGCAGCATTTGTTAAGCATTCTGAACTTCGTGTGAATTCTTGTCCAAACAGAGAATTAAAGTAAACCTTTGCAGCATGCCCCTCTCTATTAGATGCATCATTGTATTCAATAGAACCGATATATTCATACAAAAGCTCAGACTCACTCTTTTTTTCTATCTCATCAAGAAATTCTGCTTGCTTTCGTATCTTTTCTGTCACTATTTCAGTCCATATATATCCTTTTAGATCATCCGTCCAGCCCATCTGCTTTTTCATTTTTGCTGAACAATCATGACAACCGTACAACGATACAAGTTCGGACGAGGGGTTGCGTTTTTCATCACAGAATATCGTTTTTATCTTCCTTGCAGTTAATTCTGCAAGGAGGCATCCGGTGATCGAAATGGCGGTATTTTCTATCATAAGTATTGATATTTCGTCCAGGAGGATACGCTTTATATCCTCCGAACGAACCACCATGTAGCCCATTTTATAATCGAGCTTGCATGTTTTTGTTATTACAACCGTTCTCCAACTCATAATTCAAGCAGGTTCTCCGACCTTTTTTCAAAAAGCCCTGTTGGTGACTGATCTATAATGCGTATTGCAGAAAAACGTTTTGAATTGAGCGTCATCGCCATTTTAAGAATCCCCGTGTTTTTTGAACCATTTATCAATGTAAGATCGCATCCGCCGGAGCTTGAGCAGCCAAAAAGTTCAATTATATGCAGCAAGGCTATGGATTGTTCCTCCGGTGTAAGCTGTTCAAATAGCGATCGGCTTTTTTCAAGTAATTCAGAAGGTGTGGGCATCAATACTTTATAAGGCGTTGTTGTAAGCTTATGTTTTAAGATATCATAAAGCTCACAGTTGAGCTTACGGTCAATTTTATTGAATGCTGTAATTTTATAGTCCGTTATCTTCATTCTGACAGCCTCGTTATATTTTTCAACGAAGGAAGAAAGGCGCTTGACATATTCCTCCCATTTGCTGCCGAGAACAAGCTGCATACCTCCTCTGAAGCATATTGAATTACCTGTTTTGCCTGATAAATAAGCTCTGAATCCATCAATTTCAAACAAAGTATTTATCTTGATCTTTCTTCCGTCGAGAAGAATCACAACATTTTTTAAACCCAATGTCTTTTCACAGAAAACTGACAGATCCTCTGTTGTGGTTATTTGTGAAGCTCTGTAAAGCTCAATTGGTATAAGTGATATTTGCGACTTTCCTTTTTCCGTGTGCTTCACAAGGCAGTAATATGCAACAGCTGCTTTGTTATATCCGCCATACTTATTTATATCAAGCCCGTTTTTGAGCGGAACCTGACCTTTTCCTTTTCGCATAGGATTACTGTCAAACAATTCCCCCTTCTTGATATATGAGTATCTTACAAATCGGATATTATTTTTATTCATTGTATTCTTTACGGCAATGATACTGTTATCCTTATCCCATGCAAAAACATTGTTTCTTGAAATATCATATTTAAGCATTTGTTTGAGATTAAGAGTATAATTTTCTCCGCTTTTAATAAAGTTCATGGGGTTTTTGGTGAATTTTACATTATAAACATTTCCCATAACAATATTAAGATATGCGTCCTTTGCATGATGGAGATCATTTGCGCATCTGCACTTAAAGATAGAGTATTCCTGACGAAATCTTGAAACAAGTCCTGCCTTGACATAAACTATTTCACTTTCAGGAAACATCTCTCCGAGAAGCGTTGCAACAGCTTTTGTGGATTGACGGGTCTCAACAAGCTGCCTGTTGATAAATCCTGCAAGTTCATCGTCAGTAAATCTTGTTTTTCTTGTCAGACGGTCATATTTTATCTTTGAGATAAGTTCTTTTTCTTTGAGCATTGTCCAGAACGGTGTCATCTTTTTCTGAATATCACTGTCCACTTCGTTCAAAGGATAGATATCCTTCTTTTTATCGTTTATAACAGAAATGACAAGCACTTTATTGCTGATACTGTCGTCCTCTGTTTTCGATTGCGGATATATGTGATCAATATTATATTTGTTTGAACTTAATTCATTAATATTAATGACCTGTCCAGAATACATACATTTCCCAAGCTGTGTAAAATATAAGAAAAGCTTTTCGCTCCGGAGCTCACTGTCTGTTTTTGAATCAAGCTGTTCAGAAAGTTCCCTTATTTCACTTTCCGGAAATTTTTCAAAGAGATTTTTTATCTGTTCACGTCTCGAAACAGTGCGCTTATTCTTTTGATTTTCATTTGCTCCTCTTGCCATTTCGATGAATATCTTGTTCGGCTGATTTTTCATTATGCCATAGATCTCTTTTACGATATCAATAGTACGGATTATCGGACGTTTTACAGCATTTGAAATATACATTTCATCAAGCTGTTCATTAAGTGTCTGTGATTTGTCCGAATAATAAACAGCATTGTCAATTTTGATCTGTTCAGAATAGCTGAATTTATCAGAAAGAAGCTGCATAAGATTATTATTTGTTTCCCACAGCATTTCAATTATATTGGGATTGCATTTCTGACCATCTTTAATATCATCATATTCTGTCAGCAGCTTTTTGGAAAGTCTGCCAAAATCAGAGTATTTGAGCTGTGAAACATATTTCAGATCGTCATCGGACAGCTTGTAATTTGATTTCAGCCACTTCTTCAAACGTCCTTTATCCTGTGTAAATGTTATACGATTGATTATTTCTTCCACATCGAATTCGGTCAGTACATTTCTGGAAAGAAGAGATTTAAAATCATGATATGAATCAAGTGATGATTTTACATTGATATCAATTCCAGATAATTCATCGTTTTTTTCTATTTTTCCGTGACTGATAAGGAAGTCTTTGATTCGTTTTAATGTAACTTTTCTGTATTTTTCAAAAAGTTCCGTATAGATCTGCTGCTTGCATTCCACTGTAATGGGTATATTATTTATTCTGATATTGTTTATCTCGTTGAGAACACGAAATTTTGAGTATAAAAGTGAGTTTTTAGGAAGTACATCCTCACCTGCACAGTAGGTGCATTTACAAGTCATGCGTTTGATAAATGCTTCTTCACTTGCATCCCGGTCTACAATGGCATCAAAATTCCAAGGGTATATTTTTTCTGTTGGTGCTTCTGTTCTCTTTACCATCCAGGCAAACTGACTTTTATTTTGGCTTACAAGCGGCCCAACATAATAAGGAACTCTAAATTCCATAAGACTAAGTATCTTTTCTGCTATGGTGCAGTATCTGTCAGATTTATTTAAGAATGGAAAAAATCCCGCTGCCTTTTCCAGCATTGTTTTAAGCTCATTCCAATAAAGCTGGTATGGGATAACTCTATTATCGCCGCTGACTTGTTTGGGACAGAAAGAGTTATTCTCAAGTCGGGATATCATATCGTCATAGCCTGCTTTATCCTCAGCTTCAATATTTATTTTTGAAACGATCTGCTTTATGTATTTACAAAAGTCCTCCTGTGTGCATTTCTTAAAATTAACTGGAAGAGCTTTTTCAAATGATGTAACATTATAGGAATAGGAAGTATAGTTTGACTTATCACAGGCATTCCGAAATATCTCATTATATTTTTGGGGCAAATATTTATTTATTATCTTTTTCAGAAAAGAAACATCTTTTTTGTGCTGATCGTATATATCGACTTTCGCCTCTGAAATATATTTACGGCCATTCAGTATATCAACTAATAACGCCCAGTCGTAAACTGATTTGGCTTGTTTGAGAAGTTCTGCCTGCGATTCATTGATCGAGCTGCGCAGTTGTGCGAGTATGTCATCAAAATCAGCCGATGCCAGTGTAATAAAGTTGTTTTCAAGCTCCTTGTATTCTTCATTATCAAACAAATCACTCAATTTGCATTTTGCCCCAGATATAAGATCAATAAGGGTATCAGGTTTGCATAAAAACTCCTCATTCGGATCAAGAACAGGCTTTTTTCCGTTCCATAAAAGTGATCTAAATTCATTCTTTTTCTTATTTACAGACAGTTTTCTTTTCATCACTTCTGCAAAGTCTTCACAGCTGCATTCCCATGGTGCGGCAGCATTCTCTGAAAAACAGCTCATTAAGCCGCCATATACATTATGAAAGTCAGTAACCTCGTCTATGTTCTCTTTGTTTACATCAATTAAAAAATGTCCTCTATGAGAAAGTATATAAGCACAGGCAATATAGAGCAAGCGTATATCATACGGTTTGTCCGCATTCATAAGACTCACAATAAGATGATGTATAGTCGGATATTGTCTGTGATAATCTGTATCGTTGTATTCTTTGTCATTAAAAAATGTATATTTTGATTTAGTGCTTTTATCATCAGCCCATAATGCGCTTTCTTTAAGACGCACAAAAAATTTTTCGTCAATTTTTGCGATCTCTTCAGCAAACAATTCCTGAAGAATGTTTATTCTCGCTTGACGACGGTCAAGACTTCGCTGTGCAGTACGAAAGCTCCTTCGTTCCTCAGCAAGATTTGCAGCATCAAAACAATATGAACCCCACATTGCATTTCCCTTATATTTTAGCAGGTTGTATTTTAAATCTGTTACTGCCCAGCCTATTGAATCTGTTCCTATGTCCAATCCAAGATAAAAATTAT
>ERZ1026876.1213-NODE-1213-length-13237-cov-8.437263_pt1 | contig 13237 bp, 4 predicted proteins | sample MGYA00380168_ERZ1026876 | MGnify/ENA primary metagenome ERZ1026876 (study PRJEB33269, sample SAMEA4719804) | human gut metagenome | biome: human-associated habitat; feature: organic feature; material: feces | place: Cameroon | collected 2013-10 ... | reverse complement strand
GGAAAGTGGTTTAACCTCCGTTTCTACCATCCCAGTTACTGTAAAGAGCTTAAAAGACATTGCAAGTAATGATACTACCACCCCAGGTGGTCAGGTAACCAACCCTAACGGTGGTGGTGCCTTTGATCCATTATCTCTCCTTATGTTAGGTGGTCTTGCTGCCTTCATGAGAAGAAGAAAGGCTCAGAAGTAATAGCATAAAACATACAATTAGGGAAAACTGATTACTAAAAGGTCTGCAAAAAATGCAGGCCTTTTTTTTGCCCTAAGGCGCAGCGCTCGAAATTCATGTCAGCCAAAAAAAATGGCTTAAATACTCCAAAATTCGTTTAAAAAAGTTAATAAAATGTTAATAAAAATACATAACTATGTTACAATTGGGAGCACCCATTTAATGGGAACGGGAAGCTTTAGGATGGCCCAGAGGGCCTTTTAAAAGAAATTGTGTAGCCTTCGCTGGCAATTTGGCACCCGTGATTTAGGCCAATCCCCTGAGGGGGACTGGTCACACCATCAAGCTTAAAAACTCGCTTTAAAGGTTGATAAGTTAAAGCATTGGTACACGGAATGATAACAATGAACTTAAAAAGTAAAACTTTAGTTTTAGCTATAAGTGGGGCAATAGCTGCCCTCGTAACTCCAACTAGTAGCCTTGCTACGGCGAACCTTGGTTATATTACTTACGAGGCTGATAATGCTACGAGTTCATGCCAAGAAGAACAGATGGCCTACGTAGGCTTAGGTGACGGTTGTGATGTTCCAGTGTTCTTTGCTTTTGAACCTATCGTTACATCAAACCGTATTGGCCATAAGATTGAAGCTGGCGAAAGCATTGTCCTTGACGTTTCTAAGATTCATGTTTTACCAATCAAGGAACAAGATATTTCTTCGGTTTATGGAGATGAATATCGTAGCTTTAAAGCCAACCTAGAAAAGTATCCTCTAACCTACAAATACGAATGGAGCACCGGGGAAACTACTAGCCGCATTACGGTAAATCCAACCGAAAATACCCAGTATACGGTTAAGGTAACGCCAGTAAGTTCTGATCCCAAAAGTGAATTTGGGACGCGCCTTAAAGCAGTAGAAACTTGCGTCAACGTCGTCGTATCTCAGGTAACCGAAATTGATGAATTACCACAAGCTGTAGTAAAACCTATTAAGAGCCAAATCCATGTTGGCGAAAAAGTGGTCATTAGTGGCGCTGAGTCTACTGATGATCATGAAATCACCAGTTTTAGTTGGATGGTTAATGGTTTAGTGCAAGCGGTAAATCAAAACAGCTTTGAATTTGTCTCTGCTGAGGCGGGCATTTACCAGGTAGTATTAGTAGTGACCGATTCTAAGGGGCAGACGAGCCAAGCTAATGCCGTGGTAGAAGTTTTGCCAAACGAAACTGAGTCTGACGAGGTGGGTGACAATACCCAAACTGGAGGTGATGACCTTAAAGACGATTGCACTCATTCTACTTTAGGTGACGCAGCTTTAGATAATAGTAATTGTCAGGCGCCTCAATTAGAGGCTAAGTTTAAGTATCTTGGAGGCCCGGTTATTTACGTCGGGGGCGAAGTAAGATTTGATGGGGCGGAAACCGTTAATGCTACGGCAAATAGCACTTATATGTGGCAGGTTAACGAACAGCTCCAACCAAGTCGCACCGATAAGATGGTATACACCTTTGATGTTCCAGGCATTCACAACATTGTGATGATGGTGAGCGATGAAAAGGGTGGCATGAGTACCTTTGTTCAGCAGATTCCGGTGGCAGTAGTTCCACACGAACCTTTTGTTGATAGCTATACCGGTGAAGAAAAAGTAGCTGAACCTTACTTTACTGTCACTAGCCTCGATGCCTTTAATAATGAATTAGAGCTCGATAACACCGAAATTGAAGCTGGTCAAAGTGTCACCGTGGAAGAAAAAACTCCACTCATCTTTACTCCAGGCAATTTGGAATACAAGGTTCAGTATTACGTTTATAAAAAGCCTAATTTAGGTTTAACCGCGTTGTCTTTAGACGATGAAGGTACTTTATGTTACTTCGACGCAAAAGGGCAATTAGATTGCACTTTAGAAAGCGGAGTTGCTTATAAGGAAGCTGAGGCCCCCAAACCTGTAGAATTCACTTTTACTCAAACTGGGGATTATACAGTTAAGGTTTTAGGGACTGATAGCAACTCTAAATTACTGTCACTTTCAAGTGTACCTGTAAAAGTAACAACAGCTACCTTAAGTGATTCAACCGACGACAACAACACTGCCAATGAAGATGTAAATATTGGTGGTGATACCAAAAACCATGGTAATGGTGGTGGCGCTGGTTTCTTTGATTTATGGTCTCTCTTAATGTTAGGCGGTTTAGGATTTGGTTTACGTAGAAGAAAATCTGGTGTAACTAAATAGCTAAATAGCTAAAAAGCCTAATAACTAAAATTAAGTAATAGGCTTAAACCCAATTTAGAATTTGTAATTTAACTTTGCAAAAGTCTACCTGGACAGTGGTTTCACTGCGGGTAGATTTTTTTTTACCCTAAAACTCAAAGTTAGCATTTAAAACTCTAGGTAAACAGTAAAGCTAAAACGCCAATCCCCGGCTAAAAACCGGGGATTTAGGAGAAGCTCACGCTTTAGTTTTTCCTTGCTTTAATTTACGATTTTAGGCGGAAACTTCGCTTCAAAGCGTTCTAAGATTGGAGATAATCTCTCGTCCAGGAAGCTAAGCGCTTTAATTCTAAGGTCTTTAGGGATCCCAAAATACGCTTCGGCGATCCCACCGGTGATGGCGGCTATGGTATCACTATCGCCACCAATGGAGATCGCATTACGAATGGCATCTTCGAAGCTTTGGGCTTCAAAAAAAGCTTCTAAAGCTTGCGGCACCGTGTTTTGACAAGTCTCATTAAATTCGTAGGTTGCTCTAATGTCATCTAGTGTAAAGTCAATATTGTAATAATGTTCACAGATATGAGCTTTAATTTCGGCTTGGGTTTTGCCTTGGCGCGCTAAGAAGATGGCAACAGCTGTCGCTTCTGCCCCTTTTAGGCCTTCTGGATGATTGTGCGTGATGGCTGTGACTTCTCGGGATAAGATTTTGGCTTCATCTAGAAATTTAGCCGCAAAACCACAACCACTAACGCGCATGGCAGCCCCATTGCCAAAGCTTCCATAAGGCGTAGGTTCATCGCTATACATCCAATGTAAAAATGCGCCTCCGTAGCCACAGTGTGGGTATGGGCGCCCAATGCGTTGCATGGCTTTAACGGTTATTTCACCTAAGTGCGTATAATCATCACCAGCTTCACAAAGGGCCTCACATACAGCAAGTGACATGATTGAATCATCTGTTACATAGCATTTATTCGAAAAAAATTCAAAATCTTTGGCGCGGTAATTGTGCCATTCAAATCTTGAGCCGACGATATCGCCAATAATTGCTCCGAGCATTATTTTTCTCCACGGTAAAAGGCAGGGGCCAAATCCTAAGTCAAATTCCTAAAACATATTAAATCCCCAAAACCAAAATTTTAATTCCAAAACTAACGTCCTAAAGCCAAATTAAAAAAGGAACCTATAGGCTCTTACTTAGCACCGTAAAAATTAAGCCTATGGTTTTACCTGGGTAAAACCCTAGGGCTAATTAACTCCTTAAAAAGTTCAGGCTGTTTGGTCAAGATTTGCTGCTAACTTCTTTGCTAACTTTGCTACTAGGTTTAAGGATGTTTAAAAGCATAAGCTTTTGGGTTTAAAGGTGGGGGCATCTTTTAAGTAAAAGTATAAGTCTTTTTTTTTAGGAGATGAAATTTACCTTGTAAGTCTGTGACCGATCCGCTCTTATGTTTTTTTACAGTCATTTTTTAAAGTTCGCTTAAGTCCCGGGCCCTTTAAACTCCAGTATAAAAGTAGATTTGTCTTAAGACCTTAATCTTGGGATTTGGATGCCAAATCGAAATCGTTAAGCCTCACTAAAACCCCGACCAAAACTACGGCTAAATTACAGCCAAAACCAAAACTTAAATGACGTTATTTAAGTGGCGCCAAGTTTTGATAAATCTTAAAGCTAAGGCTTTAAGCCTAGGTTTGGGCAGTATTGGTACATTTAACAAGAGGCCCTAGGTCTAGAAAAAAATTTTACGAAGAGAATAAGTGTAACCATGAGAATACAGAATAAATTTATTGTAATGAGTAAGGCGCTTGTGGGTAAAAAACCTCAGCTTTTAAACTTAATCTTTAGGGCTGGCCTAAATGCAGTTATGGGGTTGAGTTTTACCGGAACTATGAAATCGAATCAAGAATCAAATCAAAGGTCGCGTCGTAAAACGAGTCTTAAAGCGAGTTTAAAATCAAGCCTGGCTCCATTTTTAGGTTGTAAGCCAAATTCATGCTTTAACGTTCTATTATCATTTTTTAAGGTGCGCTTTTTACCAAGAGGCAATTTTTTACTTAAGTGTTGTTTTAGGGTGCGCGGAAATAATTGGGGTTTATGTGGATTGTATGTTCTTTGGGGCATTTTAGGACTAGGTAGTTTAAATTTAAACGTCGCTTGGTCAGAGGACGCATTTAAGGCCCCAAAAAAGTCTTACGTTTCGGTAGGGCCGGACGTTTATAGTAACTATTACCTAAATGGTGATATAGGAGTTAATGGTGATAGTTATGCTAATGGTGGCGTTGATGTAAGTAACTACGCCGCAAATGAGGGTAGTACCCAAAACATTTTTAGGGCGAAGGCTTCAAAACCGTTAGCTCTAGCTTCCACTAAAGCCCCAACTACTTCAACTTTTAATGCGCCTAGCAACAGCCCTACGGTAACTCAAGTGGATAAGAGTGGATTATTAAAGTATTACCAAAAAGAAGGCGTTTTAGGCCAGGTTTCGTCAGGAGAGCTGTTTAACCCTGGAACTAACAATAATGAAGCTGCCAGCTTAATTGAAGCACAAGCTACGTTCTTAGCTTTAAAAGAGGAAGCTAAGAACGAAGGGATATTAGGTTTAGGTAAGACCCAAGTTTTAAGTGCGCGTGAAATTGCTAAGCAAAGTATAGAGGCTCTCACCGCCAAAGAGCCTACAAGTGGAACTAATACTTCAAGTGACGATTCTCAACATCCTAATGATAGTTCGTTACCCGTATGCACTAATACGTCACTTCCACTTGAACGCATTTATAAATGCCAAGCGCCCATAGCGCAACGTAGCTGTAATCTTGGGCATCGGCTGTTTGCCCAGGCTTTAACTCCTATAGCTAACTTTTCTCAAGGCGGGAGTTTTGATTATAAGGACTTTGAGACTCAAACCCCTGGCAAGGGCACTTTTAGGGTGGGAGATTTAACACCAGAGCGCGGGAGGTGCAAAGTCTTTACGACGAGTCGTACTTTTATTGTTGATAGCCCGGAGGCAATGCTTGGTTTATGGTTAACTAAGCTAGTTTATAAGGATTACGTGCGCCTGTCATTTAAGGTTGAGAATGTACCTACAGGTTATTATGAAGGTTTATTAGGTGTGAGTTTAAACCAAGGTCCTAAAAGCTTAAGTTCAAGCGCATTAGGGCAACCAGCTTTCAATCATGAAGCGGTTTTATTGCTTGAACCTAATGGTTATCTACCACCTATAATTCCACTTCCTAAAAGGAACGGAAAAACAGTGTGCTATGGTGATGGTTTAACTACGCAAACACTTAAGCGAAATATTTGGCCCGAAATCATGGCGCAAGTACCATCAAAGTTTAAAACCACTCCTTTTATGTTGACCATAAAAATTGAAGTCTCAGTAGTGGGTAAGGGCTATGCATATGCAGATTTTGCTTTTGCTTACGACCTAGGCCAAATTTTAAAAGTTAATGATATTCCAACTTCATCTTTAGCGTGCTTAGAAGAAGTAGCCACTAAGCGGGCGCTTCAAGCTACATGTGTTTCAAGTTATGCGACGGATGGTACTTACGTAAGTGCAGGACCTGGGGCTTTTAGGAATCCTGATACTAGTTTGGAGCCAGACCAAGGGCAATTTATAAAAAAGGATCAAATACCACTTCCGTGCGAACTTACGGCGTTAGATGGTTCTCTTAACTTGCTTGATACCATTAAAGCGCGTCCAGAATGTAGGTTATGGCAAATGTATTACGATGACCATGAACTTAACTTAAATGAAGCGAGTTTAGAGGTTCAATCTTACGTAAAAATTGCCCCAAAAAACCAAGCGCTAGAGGCTCAAGTTCAATCGAACGAAATTTCTACGGGGCAGGTTCAAGCGAGCCAAGTTCAAGGGAGCCAGGTTCAAACGTTTCAAAGTAATTCTATTGATAAGGCGCAGGATTTACCAGCATGTGCTGCGGCTTGGCCACAAAATTACCATTGTGTTGAGATCGAACAAGAAATCATTGAAGAGCCCGTAAGTAGCTTTGCGCTTATTGATTTAGACGCCCAAACTAATCCTAATTTAAGGGCTTCTCCCTCAACGGTCCCATTATCGACTGCATCTCCATCCGGTTCGCTTGCTGGGGCCGAGCCTCAAAAAAGGTTGGTTAAAACCTATGCTTGCACTTTAAAGTGCCAAGCAACCGAGGCCCCGCCAATAAAAGTGGATGAGTTTTTGGTAAAGGGGGCGTGTCACGTGGTGAATAAAAAGGTTACTCAAACACAGCACTACCTAAAAACGCAGGATTTCCCGTGTGAAGAATTTTACGACGAACAAACAGGGTATAGCGATAATTGCGCCCTCTATACGCAAAATCCCAATTGCACGCAAATCCAAAGTACTTGTTTAGATGATGATAGCGCACGCCTTAGTGTTGATCATAATGGCACGGAGCTCATGACCGAATGTGGCTTAAAGAGTGTGGTTTATCGATGTAAAGAACCTCAAATTTTAAAAGCAGGTGATTTTAAGCAAGAGGTAGTCTGCGCTACTCCATTAAAAGATGAAGTACCATGTTTAGGACTTGAGTGCGTAAGTGATGAGCTACCTACAATTACAGCACAAGAACGGTCCAACCGTGGACAAGCTCTTGGGGGAATTGGGCTGATGGCATATATGCAGGATGATATGAATTGCCAAGCGGGAGTTTGTCAGATTTTTACCGGCCAAGATCATACTTGTCGGTGTGGGATTAAAGGGAGTTTTGATTGCTGTAGCATAAAAACTCAGGTTACAGCTCAGGATTACATTCGACTCTCATCGTATATCATGACACTTGAAGCCGCAGCTGAGCTAGTTAAACAAGAAGTGGCGGATTTTGGGAGTTGGAGTGCAATTGGCGGTGGGATTGGTGGACTTATAAGCTCAGAGCTAGATTCCTTAATAGGAGCTTATGCCAAAACTGGGTTAGAAACGGTGCGTTCATCATATTTACAAAAACTAAGCACTAAAACAGCAAACCTCGTGGAGCAGTTGTTTGGCAAGGAAATGCGTGATCGCATCTTTGTAGAAGGGGCAGCAGGCAGTGCTTCAAGTGGCACAACATTGCACCCAGATGTTTTAAATAGTGCCCAAGGGCTCATGCAGGCTTATGTTGCGTACAAGCTTGCAGTCGCAGCTTATGAGGTCATAACCGCTTGCCACACGAATGAATACGAAACTTCGATGCGCCTTAATATGAATAGTTGTTTGTATTTACGAAGTGAATGTGACCACAAATTGTTAGGCCGCTGTTTAGTGCGCAAACGCCACTATTGCTGTTACAACTCCCCATTAGCCCGTATCGTCATGGCGGGCTTAAAAGACCAAGGATATGCCGGATCGGACTGTGGGGGCATTAGTGTGGCGGAATTACAAAATTATGACCTCGGTCTAATTGATTTTAGTGAATGGAATAATATGGTTAGTCAAAGCCAACTTTTACCTGCCCAAACAAGTAATCTTGATACCATTACCGGAAGCGGGAGTGCGCTTAATACGGGAACTCGGGCTGATGCGGCCATAAGGGCGCAAGGGCGAGTTTTGGAACTTGAGACTACTGTTAAAAGCTCCAAGGAATAAAGAAAGGAAAAAGAAGGCTTGGGCTCATAGAGAAAATAAAATAGGAGTGAAATTTTAAACCAAGGTTACAGAATATTTATAACGCAAAAAAATCCACCTTAAATGAGTAGCCCTCAAAGAAGGTGGATTTTTAATTATCGTAAAACGTTAGGGTCTATCGTTCTTAGTACAAACGAATCCAACTATTACGCATCATATTTGGCATTGAGGAGGCGGGAATAGAAATTTCACCAATACCACTTTCTGCGTTATTTGGGTTATCATGCGTACTGTGCAAAACTAGATTACCATTATGTAGGGTGACGGAAAGTTCGTTACTAAGGCCAGCCATAGATGCTACCACTTTAGTTTTTCCTGTTGTAGGATTAATCACATAAAGGGTAGAGCTACCACCTGCTTCACAATCTGCCGCTGCTTTAGGGATGGAGGTTGTGAAGTATACGTTTTGTCCTATGGCTAATGGAGCGCGATAAAGACGTTCACCATTGTATGTACCATGAGTATCAAAAGGTTTGTACCAGCCCTTATTGTACTTGGCTCGATCTGTGCCACCATTGTCGACAAATGTCCAATAGTCCTTGCAAAATGAATTTGTATTGGTTGAATCTAAAGATTCATTGTCGCAATCAGATTGTTTTACTAACTTATACAAGTCGTTTTCAGTAAGCATTACATCGGCAGTTGCAGCTTCATTGCTATCACGTTTAATAGCGTAAATTGCATTAATAGTATTTTGAGATTCCTTGGTTGCATCAAACGGAGTCCAATATGAACCGGTCCCAAAAATTACAGTATAACCAATACCATTAAGTTTGCTAACGGCAGGACGAGCTGTAATTGGTTTGTTACTGCTACCTGTATAGAATATTTTTTTAGGTAAATAACTCTTTTTATCCCCGGTGATAGAACAATCTTTCGAGTATTCTAGAGCCACACCCCAACAATGAGGTTTGCCACTTACTTCACCATCGAGTTTAATTTGGTATAAATACCCGTCGGTGTCTCCAGCATAGAGCGCTACAGGTTCTACGCCAGTAGAAGACTGGTTAGCATAAATCTCAATTGGGGATATAGCACGGTGGCTGTTTGCCGGTTCACTATACTCAGACTCATCTGATTCATTGAGTGATTTATTGAGCTCAATTGCAGAAACAATTTTTGGAGTGTTGGTATTTTCTGAATTAAGAGCATCAACTACATAAACCCCAGGAGTTTTGGCATCATAACCACTTGAGTAAATCAAGTAATCATTTGTAGCTGTGGCGTAATACACTGGGGCTTCACGGAACTTGCCAACAAATGAGGAAGTATTTTCAGTGAGTTCCCACTTATAAATCGAATCAAGGTTAACACTTGTCGAATTTGACTCAAAGAATTGAGTGATATTTAATAAGTACCCACCTTTATAGTTCAGACCTAAGCTACCGTAGAGATAAACATTACCATTACGTATAAAGTATTTTGGAGTTGAATCTACAAAGAACTCATGACCATAATCTAATTCTGAGGTCTTAATAATACTTTGCTGCACAGCGCTTGGAATGAAGGAGAAAAGAGGGGTGCCGTCGTCGCCAATAAGGTGCAACATACCATCATTGGCTCCAACTGCTAAAACAATCTTCCCTCCAACCTTTATTACTGCAACGTCAGAGTTTACGATATCGCCAAGGACAAATGGAGTTTTTTCATCATCCTTTAAGCGTTTACGTAAAACTATCTTGTCTGAATCTTCTTCAAGATCTTCTGCAGTCCCTTCATGGTCGTGGTTACCTAAAAGCCAATCAATAAAATAACGAGCTTTACGGGCATTACCTGGAGCAAAAAGCTTAGTTAAATTAGTTTCCTCTGTGCTTTCGAGGTCTTTATCTACTTCGACTTTAATTAGTTTTTCTTTTTCTGGATCATAGGTTGCAATTAAACGGTCATCAGGATCGACGGCAGCAAACGTGTCAGAAGCTTCCCATTCAATGCTATTTAAGTTGTAACCACCGTCAGCCGCAACTTTGGCTTTATAGATATTGCCGTACCAATTTGTTGGGTTATAAGAAGTTGCGTAAACTGCAGTACCTTCTGTCGTGGTTGTGGTAGCAGGCACAAATGAAGAAGATGAGTGGTTGCCAGACAAAAGCTGTTTAATTAAGAGATTTAAACTCTTACGGAATTGAGCTGGATTATGCACATAAGCAAAGTTGTCCTTTGGATCCGCATCAGTGTTTTTAATCTTATCTGCTTTGATTTTAGGACCACCGGCTTGAGCTGCGAACCATAATGGAGATTTTAACCACACATCATTAGTTGAAGAGCTAGTGGATACCTTGAATATACGGCTAGAACTTATAATACCTTTTCCATTGTTATCTTTTTTGACACGCACTTCATCACCAAGTAAACGCCATGAATCAGGACTATCGGTAAGGGTGAAGAATTTGCCGCCGGCATATTGCGAGAATTTATAGCGTGGCATGTAATATACCGGCACACAATCGTCACTTAAGGTGTGTGAGTTAGAAGCATCACATGCATTTCCTGAGTTATCCCCGCCTAATTTAAGAATGTTTGTATAGTAGTTGTCTATACTAGTGTTGTCAAAATAATTAGAGGTTGTTGGATCATTAAGTTTGGTCTTCACAATGCAATCTAAAAAGCTTGCTTTTTCCTTGCCTTCGCATGTTGAAAACGCGGCATCACTAATGTAATTATCTAAAGCATACAAGTTGCCTTGTAAGCTACTTTGATCATCTTTATTTTTTTCGTGTTCAAATATATAGTCATATTTAGCTAAGTCGATATAGGTTCCGCTATAATCGACCCCAGTTATGGTGTAACCAGCATGTTGAACAGCATAGCCATCGGCGTTTTCGTTAGTTAGTATTACCTGAATATAAGCCGAGTTGCCACTTTTGTATACTTTGTATTTGTAACCAACAACCCAGTCCATGTCAAAGTCTGAACCGTATTCGAAATCTTCAAAATTTACATGGAACCACCCTTCGCTATTTTTCACGCCATCTTCTTGCACGTTGTATTGTACGTAAAAACCTGCAATTTGGTTAGTGGATTGGTATTGGTAATTATCGTTTTGAGAAGCATCATCTTCGCTAGGTTTTGTTATTTTAGCTGAAGCTTCAGCCGGAGTTTTGGCTAAAGGAAGCAATCTTACATAATAGGTAGTACCACTAATGTTTACTGGAATTTTAATTTCAGCAACATTTGGTTTCATCGCCAAAATAAAAGTTTGCATGTTGAAATCAATGGTTTTTTCTTCGCCACTTTTGGTGGTGTATGTGTTTGAAAGCGTGGTGGCGCTATCTGAATCACCACGAAATAGTGCAGCTACCCCTGCAACATTGTAAGAGCCATAGCTAAAAGCTTGGGTTGGGGCCAAACCAGTCACTTCACTTAAATTACTGATGTATTTTACTGTTGGCATTGCTTTATAGCGTTGTTCATCATTGGTAGCGTTTGAATTTGAGGTGAGGCCAACCAAGTATTTACCTTCAACGTTAAATTTACTTTTGAGCTTGTCGATAATTTGGGTAGCGCTAGAAGAATAGGAGCTACTATTAGGCACATTGGCATTAATTGCATCAAAGGATGGCGTTTCATCGGAGATCACAAAACTATATGCTTTAGCGCAGTAGTTATCTTCGTTGTAAGGGTTTGTTTGTGGAACACATCCTAGGCCGATACTATCTTCGCGAGCAGAACCATAAGGTGCTGTACGTGCTGTACCTTTTTCGACAGGCTTATTTTGAAAGTAATTACCGCTTTGATAGAGTAACTCCGCAATAGGATTACCCCAATCGCCACAAGTTGTAAATTTTGTTGATGTATTGCTATTCATATCTTTAAGAACAGCTTTTACCCCACCATCTTCTGCGGAGCGACTGCAATCTGGATAGTTATGGTTGTCGTTCGTAACATCGTAGCTGCCTTTAACATTGCCAGTAATGCCAGTAAGGTTATGTTTGTATATTCTAAATTGGTCTAAAGCTCCAGCAAAACCGTAGCGTTTGCCAGCGTTTTCTTTATATATTAACGCCCCTGTTTCTTTCTCATACTCATCATTTTTATTGCTGATGTTATCGCGAAGCAAGGCACCACTACGATTTGAATCCCAACCGCCTGTAATCAACCCAAATAGCATTCTTGGGTTTGTACCCATGCCATATTTTTGAATGATGCCTTCAGGTTGGTAGTAGTTAACGCCACTCGAGGAATATTTAACACAATTGTTATTGTATGTGGAAACGACTGTCGGGTTACAAGCAACAACTGACAAGGCATAGTCATCTTGTCTAGTTGTAGTATGTTTTAAGGCCCCAGGTTTTCTAAAATTCTTCCCAGAATCACTTTGCTGGCTAATCCAATCCCATAGAGAATCTTTATCATTTGGTGAATCTTTGCTTCCAGGGATGTTGGCGTTAGTACTTTCCACAACCTTTAGCCAAGCAATATCACCTTTAGCGTTAAAATTAGCAGGATAAACCCCAAAAAAGAATGCGTTGTTACCGGAATATGGAGTGATTTCAGAAATATCGATTTTTGGCTTGTTACCGAAGTTTTTATACATATCGTTGGCAAAAACTTTCCCCCAAGCATTCGAGTCAATCACGGTTTGGGTGTGTTCAAGAATGGCACTCTTATGGTTTTCGTTATCGTTATCGTTCCAATTGTAATAATCCTGGACTTTTTTATCGGTTAATTTTCTAGAACCGCCATACAACGCCATTTTAATAACGTCTAAGCGTGAAGAGGTAATGTAGTTTAAGAAATTACCGAGCCATTTAGCATTAGAGTCAGAAACGCCCTTACAAGTATAGACTTTTTGTTCTTGATCTGTGGTAGTATTTGCTTGGGCAAGAGGAATCCATAATCCATCATCTTTTCCTTTTTTATAGTCGTAACATATGTCGCTACTATACATCCCTTCGTAAATAAACTCAGGGTGGTAGTAGGTATAAAGGTCACCCTCATCGTTTTCGATTAATGGGGTGTAATCGGAATAAGCTGCAGTAAATAAATTATGGTCTCGTCCCATTACAAACATGACATTAGGAGCAGCAGCATTGATCTTAACCCCAAGAGGTTCCTTAGACGGAGATTTATCAGCTGTAGTAGTGTCTGTAGCCAAAGCAAAATTTGGGTAAAAAGAAGCCGATAAAGCACATAATGTCAATCCTATATGCCAGGCTAATTTAGAAATTCGCAACATATGTTTCCTGTAATTATTGTTTTTAATTGTAGAAGAAGACCATTGTAAAAAAAGATAC
>ERZ1026876.1207-NODE-1207-length-13273-cov-19.942276_pt1 | contig 13273 bp, 10 predicted proteins | sample MGYA00380168_ERZ1026876 | MGnify/ENA primary metagenome ERZ1026876 (study PRJEB33269, sample SAMEA4719804) | human gut metagenome | biome: human-associated habitat; feature: organic feature; material: feces | place: Cameroon | collected 2013-10 ... | reverse complement strand
CTGTTACCTATCCCGAGATCGCTGCTATGCAGACCCGCGCTGTGATCAAGGCTGCTCTGAACGTCTCTGCTGAGACCGGTCATGTGATCACCCCGCACATCATGATCCCGCTGGTCGGCGAGGTCAAGGAGCTGAAGTTCGTCAAGGACGTTGTGGTCAAGGTTGCTGACGAGCTGATCGCTGCTGCCGGCGTTGACATGAAGTATCAGGTCGGTACCATGATCGAGATCCCCCGTGCAGCCCTGACTGCCGGCGAGATCGCCAAGGAGGCTGAGTTCTTCAGCTTCGGCACCAACGACCTGACCCAGATGACCTTCGGCTTCAGCCGTGATGACGCTGCCAAGTTCCTGGGCGCATACTACGAGAACAAGATCTACGAGAGCGATCCGTTCCAGCATCTGGATCAGATCGGCGTCGGCAAGCTGGTCAAGATGGCTGCCCACGACGGCCGCGAGACCCGCCCCGATCTGGGTCTGGGCATCTGCGGCGAGCACGGCGGCGATCCCACGAGCGTTGAGTTCTGCCACAATGTTGGTCTGGACTACGTCAGCTGCTCTCCCTTCCGTGTGCCTATCGCACGTCTGGCTGCTGCTCAGGCTGCTATTAAAAAACCGAGAGCGTAAGGTTTTTATAGCGAATTATCGCTAAAAATCAAGCATAAAATAAGGCTCACCGTCAATTTTGGCGGTGGGCCTTATTTGTTTGCTCATGTATGAGATGAATCGCGTTTAACACAGGGCTGCTTTCCAGAAGCATCACAGATACACCTCCACGGTCAGGTCGGTCCACGCTGCACGGCGGAACTGGTGGGGCATTTTGTTGGCTTCCCGGTAACGCTTGGCGGTTTCAAAGTCGATGGTGAAGGTAAGGATGGGCTTTTCCGATACAGCCATCAGATCGGCGCGCTCCTCTTTGGACTTCTTGCAGCCGGTGTTCAGCTTCCAGCGGTAGGAGTAATCGGCAATGGGGGTGATCACTTCAACGAACTGGTCGATCAATTCGGGAGCAAGACGGGCACTGTGCACATCGACCTTCTGAGAGAGAAAATCGTAGATCGCTTTCATGTCCGAAGAAACCGTCTGGGGTTCGGGCACAGGGGAGAGGGCTTTCAACTCCTGCTCTAAGCGGGCAATCTCGTCATCTGCCTGTTTGCAAAGGGCTTGATATTCTTCTCGTGGCAGTTCGCCGTCTGCACGCATGGCAGCGTAGTTCAGCTTGCGCTTTTTGATTTTTTCGATCTGGCTCTGAATCGGTGCAGCGGACATTCGTGTGGCGGCTTTTCCGTTCTGACAGCTTTCGATCATCTTGCAGGCACGGAGAATGGCTTTGTTCTGATTGCCCCAGACCTTTTCAAAGATCTTCTTCGCCATCAGTTCCAGCTTCCACTCCGGGATAGAAATGGCATCACAACTGAGCTGTTCGGTCATGTTGTGCTCCAGAACGAAGGAACGGGTCGGGTTGACGGTTCGCATATTGCACTGGTAGCCAAAGACTGGCGTTCCGTCCTTCAGTTTACGCCAGTTGAAAATGCGGTAGGAAGAACCGCAGCGGCAACGAAGTTTTGCGACCCATAAATATTTGGTGCTGTCAATGCCCTTGCGTCGTGTTTCTCCATCAGGAAGACGCAGATTGACAATACGGCTTTTACGGATGCGCTCACATTCATGCCAGAGGGCTTCTGATACGATGGGTTCGAAGTTGCCTTTTACATAGACGAAGGAAGTTTCGTCCAGATTGTTGATGCGCTTCTTTTCAAGATAGTTGTTGACCTTGGACTTGTTGTAGCAGATATAGCCCATATACGTTGCGTTGCGAAGAATGCGGCTGATTTTTGTACAGGACCAACTGACGTTTCCGTGCCCATCCTTACGTCCCAGCCGGGAAAGTTCATTGACGATCGCCTTTTCCCCGTAGCCTTGAGAATAGAGCGTGAAAACCATTCGTATGGTTGCAGCCTGTTCCTCGTTGATAACGTATGTACGGTTGACCTTATCCCGGTCATAGCCGATAATGTTGCCGCTGCCGTAAAGCACGCCGTTCTGTCGGCTGATCTTCTGCCCGGCAAGAACACGCTCTGAAATCTTGCGGCTTTCCTCCTGCGCCATGGTTGCCATGATGGAAAGCCGGAGTTCGCCATCGCCGTCCATCGTCCAGATGTTGTCGGATACGAAAAAGACCTCAACGCCGAAATTACGGAGTTCACGGGTGAGCTGAAGGGTATCGACGGTGTTGCGAGCAAAGCGGCAGACCTCACGTGTAACGATCAGGTCGAATTTTCCGCATTTGGCATCGGAAAGCATTTTCATAAAGGCCGGACGCTTTTTGGCGGAGGTTCCGGTGATGCCTTCGTCGATGTAGCGGTCAACGACCTGCCAGTTGGGATGATACCGAAGCTGGTCATCGTACCATTGCATCTGGTTGCCAAGCGCATCGACCTGCGCTTCATGCTGGGTGGAAACACGACCGTAAAAGACAATGCGGCGGTCACGGTCTTTGTCCAATGGGAATTGCCCAAAGTACATTCTTTGCGTGATGTTCATATCGTTGTACCTCCTTTGCCCGTAGTATAGAAGATTGCGAAGGGAATATACATCAAAATGGTTGATGTGTTCAGTGGCTCCGTACACCTTTATTCTTACTATTATAAACTAAATGCAGAAGGCGGTGTGGAGAAATGGATCCCGTATGAATATAATTTGTATAGGAACATTTTGGTGACCTCGTCTTCGTTTGACAAAGCTTTCAATGATACATATAAAGGATTTATCAAACCGCAGAGCGAATATCCGGACGCATATAGCGATACTTTTTATATCAGTCAGAAGCTGTCTAACAGTACAGGAAATAGAATTCTGGACGTACTCAACGATGCTTTTAGTGATGGCTCTAGCGAGTGGGTCGGTTATAAAGGCGGTTTCTTCAGCTATAATGACGATGCTTGTGTTCTCGTCACGGCCAAGGGAATGAGCTTTTCTGAGTCGGGTGATTACTCCTTGACCTATGTTGATTCTGGAAAGACTACGACACTTACCGACAGTAGAGGATTTGAGCGTGAAGCTGATATTTACTATGCATACAATACGGACGAATTTTCTGAAGCATATGAAAATCTCAATACAGTTGATAATGAGATTGCAGACGAATCAAGTCTGATTTTTGAGTTCCTTATGGGCAATGAGAATTACACGGATTGGCAGTAAAGGTAAGGAGAGATAATATGCTTTTGGTTGTCGTTGTTGTGCTAGTGATAATATTTTGGACTGCGCATGACTTTAAAAAAGCTGGTGCAGAAGTTGTAAATGAGAAGAACATTAGAAAGTATCTTGACCACCTTGTCAACGACAACGGATGGACAAAGAGCGGTGGACTTATTCCAACCTATACATCTCCTTGTGGCAAGAAAGGTTGCTACGCAGATTGGGAGAGACAGATTTATGCCTGCCATCATAAGAAGAAACTAACAACCGCAGAAATCGCTGCATTTTTTGAGCAATTCCAATAATTTACATTGGAAGAGGCTTGGAGATACAAAGAAGAGCAGGATAATTCGGGTAGCACAGTAAGCTATAAAAAGACCTCCGCTTTCGTTTGCGATAGAGAGCGGAGGTCTTTTACTTTCAGAAAAATACCTATAAATTAATTATAAGAATAAAATTTCCTGAATACTGGAATAAAAACCGAAAATGAGCTATAATAATAACAGAAAGGAGTTGAAAGAATGCTTTGCCAGTTTTCTTTTCAGAATTTTAAGTCTTATAAGGATGAAACAACATTTGATTTCCGTGCAATGGCGATTCCGGAGTTTCAAGATGCATTGATCCGACAGGAGAAAGCAGAAGACTTACTTCCGGTCAGTGCAGTCTACGGCCCCAATGGTGGCGGTAAGACGAATCTGCTTCAGGCATTCTTTTGCCTGATTAACCTTGTTGTGAAGCCGATTCATGCATTGGAGAAGAATCGGCAGCCAATGATTTTCCAGCAGGGCAGCAGTGTGGCTCCCTTTATGCTGGATGAAAGTTCTGCGAATGAACCTACGATTTTTCAGGTGTTCTTCCGTGTAGGCGAGAAGGAATACCAGTATTACATTGCGCTCAAGGAAGAAATTGTCTTTGAGTCTCTTCTGTGGCGTACACTTGGTGGTAAGAAGACAGGACTGATTTTTGAACGAGACGGCCAGAAGATTGAATTGGGTGCAAGTATCAATAAGGCAAGCATCAACTTGGACGTCAACCCGAAGATGCCGTATCTTTCTTTTTTGGCAATCAACTACAATATCCCTGTGATTGCAGAAGTGCAGAATTGGTTTGAATCCTGTATTACACAGAGCTACGCAAACCCCAGAGCAGAAAACATTGTGCTGGTGTCCAAGAGTGAGACGACTAAGGAAAGCCTGATTCATGCGCTGAATGATGTAGGCATTGATTTGTCTGGCTATCGCTATGATGAGGATAGCAAGCACCTGTTCACGCAAAGAACGATCAATGGCAAGGTCTATGAGCTTCCATTTGAAGCGGAGTCGGATGGAACCAAGAAGATGATAGCGGCTTTGCCGGTTCTGATGGTAGCATTGCAGGAAGGCCGCACAGTGGTTGTGGACGAGCTGGACGCCAAGCTGCATCCGAAGCTGCTCCGGTATGTGATTCAGATGTTCAAGAACCCGGAACTGAATAAGAAAGGCGCACAGTTGCTGTTCAGTTCTCACGACCTGACTACGATGAAGAATACGGTTTTCCGTCGTGATGAAATTTGGTTTGCCGCAATGAATGACAATCATGAGAGCGAGATTTATTCGCTTTACGAATTCCGGCAGGAGGACAATACTCGCGTTAAGAGCACAGCGGCCTTTGACAAGCAGTATCTGGAAGGCCGATATGGTGCAGACCCCTACCTTTCTAATATGCTGACAGGGAGGGATTGGGCATGAGTCTGAAACCTCCGAAAAAGAGTGACCTTGGAAAAAGCTGGATGAAGAATCGCCGTGATAAGGCGAGGATGATTCAGCCGGAATACCACTTGATTGCATCTGAAGGTACAGAAACCGAGCCGCAGTATTTTGGCGCAATTCAGAAAATCATCAATGCTAAGTACCGTGATAGAATCCAGCTAAAGGTAGAGGGCATTGGCGACAATACGGTGAATCTGTTGATGAAAGCTCGTCAATACGTTCAGAATAACGGCATTGTGTTTAAGCACGTCTGGATTGTCTATGACACAGATGATTTTCCGGCAGAAAATATCGACATGGTAGCACAGCTGTGCGAAGAATACAATGCACAAGGTGAGACGATTTACCATGCTGTATGGTCGAACCAGTGCGTAGAACTGTGGTATTTGCTGCATTTTATGTATATGGATACTGATATTGATAGATCTCGTTACTGGCCGAAGCTAAGCGATTGGCTGAAAAACATTGGCGCAGGGAGTTACGAGAAGAACCGCCCGGATATGTATGAAGTGCTGTGGCCTTACATGGACATTGCGATTGCCAATGCAAAGCGATTGGACAAACAAAATGAAGGACGGAAACCCTCTGAGTCAGCACCCGGAACGAAAGTTTATGAACTGGTTGAGATGTTGAAGCCTTATCTTTCGGACACACAGTGACCATTATAATAGAAGGATAATTATGCCTTCTCAAAAGTAAGTTTCTAAATGCCTATGGATTTTCCAATGGAATCCATAGGCATTTTTTCTGTAAAGGATGGAAGAATCTTGTTTTATGAGTGGCGGGACGGTATAATTAAGTTACAACTATGAATATGAAAGGCAGGACTTCTGTGAAGAAGATATTCGCAAAATATAAATGGCTGCTGATTGCGCTGCTTATGATTTCAATAATCGCTGTTCCGATGGTGGTTAATACCCTCTTTAAGTTTTCTAGCAATTTTTCGGCAGAGTGGTCGGCAGGAGATGCGCTTTCCTATGTTTCTGGATTGCAAGCTTTGCTGGGTACCATTATACTTGGCATTATCACTGTTGAGCAGGGACAAGACGCACAAGAAGTCAATAGGCGCTTAAGCGAAGAAAATAATAGGCTCCAAAAAATAATGGCACAAAAACTTTTACCTGCTGTGAAGCTAACAAATCCATCATGCAAACCGACAGTGCTTCATCGTGGAGCGCTGTCGTATGTGCCACAGTCCAAACAGTTTAGAATTATTCGGTCTTACTATGGAGATTCCGTACAACATGAAACCAGTGAGATTCGAGTGAATATTGATTCCTTGGTTGAAGAAATAAAGTATATTAAAACAATAGAATTTTCATTGCAAAATATTTCGGAATCAATTATTCGGCATATTCAGGTGGATAGCGTTGATATTGTTGGATTCCAAGGCAAAACAGAGTTAGTGGAGTGTCGAAACTTTGGGCAAGGAGGAATAGGAACGCTACTCGCAACGGGTGATTCTGTGGATGTGAGTCTGAAATTGTATTCCAATAATGCTATTTATAAGGAACTTTGGGATGACGATTTGGCTGGAGTGGCTGTTGTGATGCATTTGACCAATACTACGATTTCTGGGACAACATTTTCGGAATATATTGAATTTGGAATGCAGAATAACGGCCATTATCATATCAACTATGGAGAACCCCTCAAGCAGACAGGGCAAGTGAAGCTGGATTGACTCGAACGCTCTGTAATTTTGGCTGCTGCCCAGGCTGCCATCAAGACCCCCCGTAAGTGATTGCGTGAGCGCTTGAAAAAGCACCAATAAACAGAATGAACCGCCCCGGTTTCCGCAATGGAAGCCGGGGCGGTTTTTTATACAAAAAAGAAATCGTTTTTTTGTAGCTTTAATGAATTTGCGCAGAGTCATTGACAGCAGAAGGGCAGAAGCGTATCTTTGGAACAGAAGGCGGAACAGGGCTATAAATAGCAGGTTTCTTTACCTTGCGAGGACACTTTCGTTTTGATGAGGCACGACCCGGTGTACCGCTTTTTTCATTTGCGGAGATAAAATACAAAAAGTACGGATTATAGTACACATTATCTGCTATGCTCGGTACACGGAAGGCACACACCGGAAAAGGAGCAAAAATGCGCTGGACGTTGAATAAAACAAGGCTTTTGGCCGGTAAAACGGACCCGGAGAATACCAGCCTGTGGCTGCCGCTCTGGATGCACCTGTGGGACACGGCGGGCATCATGGAGCGGCTGGTCCGGCAGTGGCTCCCGGAAAGTGCAAAACGGGCCATGGGCTTTGAGTGCGAGGAAGTGCTGCTCGCCCATGCCCGGTTTCTGGGCGGAATCCATGATATAGGCAAGGCTACGGTAGCCTTTCAGGCAAATATCCTGCGCACTCTGCCGGAGGCGCGGCAGCGGCTGGAAATATTGACGCCACTGGACTGTCCTGAACAGAACCGCCGGGAGTCGCCGCATGCCCGGGCGGGAGAGGCAATCCTGCTGTGGGATGATTGTCCCGGCGGGATAGCCTCCATTGTGGGAGCGCATCACGGCAAGCCACAGAGCTGCGCGGCGGTCGATGACCAGTTGGAGTGCTGGGAGAGCAACTACTACCCCAAGGGACAGGAAAAGATCTGGCAGGGCTTTTGGACAGAACTGCTCATGACTGTTTTGCAGGACTGCGGCTTTGATGATACGGCGGAACTGTACGACCTGGATCCGCAGGAGGAAGTGCTTCTGACCGGACTTCTGATCATGGCAGACTGGATCGCCAGCAATACGGAATACTTCCCCCTGATCCCGGTGGAGGAGCTGGGCAGCATGGAAGACTACCCGGCGCGGGTGGACAGGGCTTGGGAAAAGCTGGCGCTGCCCTTCCCGTGGGAGGCACAGCCGGGCATCGCCGACCCGCAGGAGTTTGCGGCGCGGTTCGGCTTTGTGCCTAATGCGGTGCAGAGGGCTGTTCTGGAGGCTGTGGATACCGCAGCGGAACCGGGTATCCTGATCTTGGAAGCACAGATGGGCGTGGGCAAAACCGAGGCGGCGCTGGCCGCTGCGGAGATCATGGCCAGCCGGTTCGGGCTGGGCGGTGTCTTTTTCGGGCTGCCCACACAGGCCACGGCAAACGGCATCTTTCCCCGGCTGCTTGGCTGGGCAGATACGCAGTCTGAGGAGACGCTGCCGCAGGCTATAAAGTTGGCGCACGGCATGGCGGAACTGAACGAGTGCTATCTGCGGCTGCAGGGGCGCGAGGTGCAGCTGGAGGAGGACGCGCAGGAAGAGCATCAGGTGCAGGTACACCAGTGGTTTCGAGGAAACAAGCAGGCACTGATGGCAAACTTCGTGATTGGCACAGTGGATCAGCTGCTGCTGGCGGCACTTGCCCAGAAGCACGTTATGCTGCGGCATCTGGGACTTGCGGGCAAGGTGGTCATTATTGACGAGTGCCACGCCTACGATACCTACATGAACTGCTATCTGGACCGGGCACTGGAATGGCTGGGCTGGTACAAGGTGCCGGTCATTCTGCTGTCGGCCACCCTGCCTGCCCGGCGGCGCACAGAGCTGGTCGAGGCCTACCAGCAGAAAAAGGCTGCCCCGGACGCCCCATGGAAAACCAGCTGCGGCTATCCGTTGCTGACATGGACGGATGGCGCAGAGGTAAAGCAGACGGCCATCCCATCGGACGCACCCGGTCAAACGGTGCAGATAACTACGCTCACAGAGCCGGAGCTGCCCGCGCTGCTGCGCCGGAAACTGGTCGAGGGCGGCTGCGCGGGGGTGATCGTAAACACGGTCAAAAAAGCGCAGAAGATCGCGCAGCTGCTGAGGGAAAGCCTGCCGGACAAAGAGGTGCAGCTGTTCCATGCGCAGTTCCTGATGCCCGACCGCGTGGCGCGGGAAAACCAGCTGATGGCACGCATTGGCAAGGGATCCACGCCGAAGGAACGGAACGACCTGATCGTGGTGGGCACGCAGGTGATGGAGCAGTCGCTGGACATTGATCTGGACGTTCTTGTCACAGAGCTTTGCCCCATGGATCTGCTGCTGCAGCGCATTGGACGGCTGCACCGTCACCGCCGCAGCCGTCCCGCTCCGTTGCAGCAGGCCTGCTGCGCGGTGCTGGACACCGGGGAAGATGCCTTTGACGCAGGCAGCGAGGCGGTATATGGGCAGTGGCTGCTCTGGCGTACCCGGAAGTTTCTGCCCCGGAGCATCCGGTTGCCGGAGGAGATCTCTCCGTTGGTGCAGCGGGTCTACGGCTGGGAGCGGGAAGCCCCCGGCGGGGCGCAGGGCGAGGAAATGCGCTGCATATATGAGCAGACGCAGGAGAAAAAGAAAGCACGCGCCGAAGCGTACCTTGTGCCGCAGCCGGAAACGCACCGGCTGGCGCAGCTGAATACGCTGGATGACTGGATGCAGAACGAGGGTGCCCATTCCGACCCGGCAGCGCGGGCAGCAGTGCGGGACGGCGACCCTTCGGTAGAGGTGCTGGTAATGCAGTGTCGGGCAGACGGCAGCATCCACTTTCTGCCGTGGCAGGAGGGCGGCAGTGCCGTAGCTGCCGACAGCCCGCCCCCGCCGGAAACGGCACTAAAGATCGCCCGGCAGAAGCTGCGGCTCCCGGCGGTGTTCGGCAAGGCGTGGAAGGTGGACAGGGTCATCCGGGAGTTGGAAGCGGATAACCGCAGCCGCCTTGCGGCGTGGCAGCTGTCGCCGCTGCTGCACGGAGAACTGATCCTGCTGCTGGATGAAAACCTGACTGCCCGGCTTGCGGGCATGGAACTTTGTTATGACCGTGAAAACGGCCTGTATTACCAAAAGGAGGAGACGGATGAAGGAAATTGAATTCAACCTGCTGACCGAACCGTGGATACGGGTGCGGCTGCGGGACAACACGGTGCGGGAGGTGTCCCTGACCGAGGCGCTGGTGTCGGCGCAGGATTATGTGGACCTTGCGGGCGAGATGCCCACCCAGAACGCCGCCGTGTTGCGGCTGCTGCTGGCGGTGCTGTTCACCGTGTTTTCCCGGGTGGATGCAAAGGGAGAGCCCCGCCCGCTGATGCAGAGCGATGATGCACTGGAGCGCTGGAGCGCGCTGTGGCAGCTTGGGCATTTCCCGGCAGAGCCTGTCCGGGATTATCTGGAGCAGTGGAAGGAACGGTTCTGGCTGTTCCACCCGACACACCCCTTCTGGCAGGTGCCGCAGGCAAAGATCGGCACGGAATACGGCGCAGCCAAACTCAACGGTGAAATGTCGGAAAGCAGCAATAAACTCCGGCTCTTTCCGCTGTATGCGGGGCAGAGCAAGGAGCAGCTGAGCTATCCGCAGGCGGCGCGATGGCTGCTATGTGTGAACGGCTATGATGACACCTCCGCGAAGCCAAAAGGAAAGGGACTTCCGTCCATAGGAGCCGGGTGGCTGGGCAAGATCGGTTTTATTCAGGCACAGGGCGAAAATCTGTACGAGACCCTGATGCTGAACCTGACGCTGCTGCGCGACGGCCGGGAATGCTGGGGCGAAAGCAAGCCCTGTTGGGAATTGGAAGCACCAAAGAGCGCGGAACGGACAGAAATTTGCTGCCCGGATAACCCGGCACAGCTGCTCACCCTGCAATCCAGAAGGCTGTTGCTGCACAGGACAGAGGAAAATGTAGATGGGTTCTCTCTGCTGGGAGGAGATTTCTTTCCCAGAGAAAACGTCTTTGCCGAACAGATGACCATCTGGCGCACGATGCCAATCAAGAAAAATGAACCGGTGGTGTTTGTGCCCTGCCGTCATGACCCGGCCAAACAATTCTGGCGGGAGTTCCCGGCGGTCTTTTGTCAGGACAGCGGGCATCGCCCGGGCGTTGTATGCTGGATCGAAAAGTTGCAGGAAAAGAGATTGAAACTTCTGGACCCCCGCAGAAAGGTACATTTCCGCATCTCCGGTGTCCAATATGGCGATAAGGACTTCTTTGTAAATGATTCTTTCAGCGACAGCCTGACCTTTCAGGCAGGGATTCTGGATGAGATAGGGCGCCCATGGCAGAGCCGGATCGTCAGAGAGATCGAGCGCTGTGAACAGACAGCGGCGCTGATCGGGCATTTTGCACAGGAGTTGGCAATTGCCGCTGGTGACCGGAATGAAAATGCAGGCGGCGTGGTTCGTGCACAATTCTACTTTGCGGTGGACCAGCCTTTCCGGCAGTGGCTGCAGGCAATCGACCCGGAGCAGGACGACCTGGATGAGGCAGCGCTGCGCTGGCAGGCGCAGGCGCGCAGCATCGCAGAAAAGCTGGGAAAACAGATGGTGATGGAGGCTGGAAACGCCGCCCTGAAGGGACACCGCATTGTGGTGGATAAGGACAAAAAGACCGAGCGCACCATTCTGTACACCTCGCCAAAGGCCTATGATCGTTTCCGCGCAAGGCTTTGGGAGATCTATCCCAAAACAGAACCATAAAGGGGGAATTGTATGAAAACACAGGACGTCAAACTGTATGCGGCGCAGCAGCTGCACAGGCTTCAGGCTCTGCCGGACAACCAGCGGCGGGCAGAACTGGCAAAGCTGCGGCGGGGCATCGGTCACGCACCCGGAGAGCTGCCGGAGCTGTGGGGGAGTTTTTTGCTGGAAATGCCGGAAAGCTTTCAGAGCCGCAGCGGCCCCTCGGCGGCAGAGTGGGCGGTCTACCTTGCCCTGACCCTGTACGCCGTGCATCAGCAGGGGAACGACCGCCCCATGAACTGCCCCGGCAACACGCTGGGGCGTGCGGTGCGGCAGCTGGCAGAGCGGAACAGTGCCGGACAGGACTGGACCGAAGCCAGTGTGCTCCGGCGGTTCAATGCGCTGGTCACCGCAGAAGAAATTACTGAGATCAGCCACCATCTGCGGGGCATGATCCAGCTGCTGAGCGCGGCAAAGGATGGCGGCATCCCGCTGGACTATCCGCAGCTTGCGGCAGACCTGTATGAATTGCAATGCACCGACCCGCGGTATGCGCAGATCCCCGCCAATGTCCGTCTGCGGTGGGGACAGGACCTGTACCGCGACCCGAAGCCTGCACCGGAAGAGAAAGAAAAGGAGAATTGACCATGAATAAGCGCCTGTATGTTGATTTCCACATTTTGCAGACCGTCCCGCCCAGCTGCATCAACCGGGACGATACCGGCAGCCCCAAAACAGCCGTGTACGGCGGTGTGCGCCGCGCCAGAGTTTCCTCACAGGCATGGAAGCATGCCATGCGTGCAGCCTTTGCGGAGAATGCTCAGCTGGACGTGGGCAAGCGCACCAAAAAGGCCGCAGAACTGGTAAAGGAGCAGATCCTTGCACTGGCCCCGGAACTGGATGCAGACAAGCTGGCAAAGAAAGCGCTGGAGAATGCGGGCATCAAGTTCGATGAAAAGAGCAAGAAGGATGATACGGTCACCAAGGCGCTGTTCTTCATGAGCGTTGCGCAGGCAAAGGCGTTGGCAGAGCTGGCTGTGGAGGGCTCTGCGGAGAAAAAGCAGTATCGGGATGCCCTGAAAGCAGCGCCCTCGATGGACATGGTGCTGTTTGGCCGCATGGTGGCAGATGACCCTTCTCTGAACTATGACGCCGCTGCGCAGGTGGCGCACAGCATCTCCACCCATGCCGTGCAGAACGAGTACGATTACTTTACCGCCGTGGATGACTGTCAGGCAGAGGACAACGCCGGTGCGGGTCATCTGGGCACGGTGGAGTACAACTCTTCCACCCTGTACCGCTATGCCACGGTGAACGTGATGGAGCTGGTAGAACATTTGGGTGCAGCGCAGGCAGCGGAAACGGTGCGGGCTTTCGGCGAAGCGTTCCTCTTCTCCATGCCCACCGGCAAGCAGAACACCTTTGCAAACCGCACTCTGCCGGACGCGGTATATGTGACCCTGCGGGAGGATCAGCCGGTGAACCTGTGCGGCGCATTCGAGCAGGCCGTGCCCCGCAGCGCACAGGGTTATGCTGCGCCTTCCAAGGCAGCACTGGCGCAGTATGCGCAGCAGATGTACGGCAGCTTTGCCGAGGCTCCGGCGCAAAGCTTTACTGTAGGCAGCGGGCTGGAGGTGCTGGCTCCGGCGCAGACGGCAAAGGCCATGCTGGACGCACTGGAAAAGGCTGTCCGGGACGCGCTTGCCGGAAATGAGGTGGGGTAATGGCAACGCTGTTGCTTCGGCTGGCAGCGCCTTTGCAGGCGTGGGGCGCGGACTCTAAATTTGAGACCCGCAAGACGAGCCGGGAACCCACCAAGAGCGGCGTGATCGGTCTGCTGACGGCAGCCCTTGGACTGCGGCGGGACGAGCGCGAAGCGCTGACCCGGCTGACCGGGCTGCGGTTCGGCGTCCGCGTGGAGCGGGAAGGGCAGC
>ERZ1026876.1206-NODE-1206-length-13281-cov-11.316498_pt1 | contig 13281 bp, 16 predicted proteins | sample MGYA00380168_ERZ1026876 | MGnify/ENA primary metagenome ERZ1026876 (study PRJEB33269, sample SAMEA4719804) | human gut metagenome | biome: human-associated habitat; feature: organic feature; material: feces | place: Cameroon | collected 2013-10 ... | reverse complement strand
CAAGATCAGTACAGCCTTCAAAAGCCATACTTTTGATAGAAATTATATTTTTGGGATTTTTACACAAGAAAAAGACCATCCGAAGACAGTCTCTTTTTTGCAAAATGAAAAACTATTTCATTATGAATTCAGCATATTCCTCGTTTATGAATTTATTGCATTCGTAATGGAAATTTGCTTAATATTTCAAAAGCTACTCTTCAAAATACAAATCACAAGCCAAATACCTGTTGCGATTGACCACTTGAATGTAAGTCCAAAACACATTGTAATCAGCTTAATAATTCCACAAGTTACAATCCAACTAAGACCATAACAAACTGCTAAGATTAAGATTACAATGATTGCGGCTGTGCCACAACAGATTGCGGCTGTGCCACATTTAGTTAATTTGTTCTTTAATTTTTTTGCTTTTTCAATAATTCTCATATTCTGTTCCCTCCATTTTTCTTTTTTATATAGAAAGTATGAAATTTTTTTTTGAAACGATATTTTCGACTACATAAAAAAGAGCCTAATATAAAGGCTCTTTTGTAAAAAACGACATTCTGTTCATCTTATAACTGCAAATGTTCGACAATTTACATTGCCATTTGCAGTTTTTCCATACACATCTTTTCCGAGCATATTGCTGTAAAACGTATAGGTGTATCTATCTGCTGTATTCCATCTGTTTCCTCCTATTATACCCTGTACTTGACATTAACGTAGTTGCCATTGTATTCATCCCATTTGTAGTCTACGCATTTGATTCCCAGAACCCTGCTTAATATTTCAAAAGCATTCTGTGTTGCGTCTTCTAGTTCAACAGCGCAGTTTTCAAAACCATACTTATCCATATACATTTCAAACCCAACTGGCGGATTTCCGTCTATCATTGCATTTCTTACGTATTGATTGTAAGCTTGGTCAAAGTGCTCGTATCTGTCTACTATTTTCATCCCTGCATTCACAGATGCAAGGATGTCGTTAAGGTCTGCTATCTTGATGCGGACCAGATGGATACATTCTTTTTCGTACTTCCTAAATATCTTATTTACCATACTCTTTTTTGTTCCTCCTTTACTACCAGCTTCACAGATTCATCTTTTTCTACAAGAGCTGTCATCACGTATACATCTTTTTTCTGACTATGCATTCTTATCTTCGGATTGTAAGTACCCTCGTATGATGCTTGTACAATACGAAACTGCTCTATTTTGACGATATAAGCAGTGTTCAGGAATATGTCACGTCCATCCCAACGTCTGAACTTGATTATTCCGCTGTAGGTTTCAAAGAATCTGTCCGGTACAGGCTCAACGTACTCATACCAGCTTGTTTAACCCATGCCGCCGCAGGTCATTTTGACTTCTCATGATACGCTTGTAGACAGGGCCGCTATTTTACTTATCATTTTCCGTGTACAGACGAAATTCATTGTTCTGGCGAGGACTTCCTAAGTCCTCCATAATTTCTTTTGTCAGTTCTACCCTTGTTCCATTTGCCATTTTTTTTCTCCTTTTTTCTTTTTATTTATGTAGAAAGTATGTTAGATTTTTATCTATTCTGATTTCTCTCTCTATATATAATTTGGCAAAAAAAAAGAAACCGACGAATCGGCTTCTTTAAAAAAGGAGGGATGTTTACATATTTCCGTCTTGACATCCTCCCACGGCTTGCACCATGGGATTCCTTAGATTCCTGGCAGGAACACCCGGCCATATAGACAAGGATATAGCTGCCGGTATTCAGGATTTACGTCCAGTGATTTCATACGAAGTGTATTACTTTCTTAGGGACGAGGGAGTGATGCCGGACCCCTTTTTTATTTTGGCAGCAGGCCGTCTTCATAGGCAGCAACTGCATTGTTGCTCATGCATCTTTCCCTGTTGTAGCCGCTCATTTATTATCCTCCATTTCTCTTTTCTGTAAAAAGAGTATGTAAGATTTTATGCTGGCGGGTAAAATTCTATATAAAGCGCCTGTATGCACAAAAAAAGAACACTTGAAAAACTTTTGTTTCTCAAGCGTCTTAAAATTTTGTCAGATAATATTATATTTCGCAAATGCCGGGCTCGTACTTTGCAACCGGATTCAGCTTAAATTCATTGGCAAGATGTTTCTGATTAATCAGCTCGTCAATTTCTTTATCTCCGCAGGTCTCATTGCGGATAAAGGTATCCAGCTGCTCATACGTAAATCCAAAACTGTCTTCATCCGTCTTTCCGCATAAACCGTCTGACGGTGTTTTGTCAACATACTTAGACGGCAGACCAAGATAATGTCCAATGGCGCAGACTTCAGACTTTGTCAAATATCCTAAAGGAGCCACATCCCCATCGCCATCGCCGCCTATCGTAAAATAGCCAACATAATCTTCAGAATAATTACAGGTATTAATCATCCTACCATTATCGCACTGACAGACCGCCCTTATCATCTTTGTGCGCTCTCTTGGCGCAATATTCTGCCTGCACTGCTCTGTAATCTCAATTCCACAGTCCTGCAGCTGCTTGAAACTGGCCTCAAGTGCCGGTCTTATGTTAATGGTATAGTTTCTGATGCTCAAGAGCCTGCATACTTCAATGGAGTCGTTAATATCTGATTGTTCTCCATCCGGCAGCATTACGCCAATAACCCTGTCCGCTCCGAGGGCCTTTACGCACAATGCCGCTGCTATTGTACTGTCCTTGCCACCTGAAATGCCCAGTACGGCATTACAGCCTTTCCCATTTTCATCAAACCAGTCCTTAATCCATTTGATAAGATTTTCTGTCTGCTGTGCTGCATTGAAATTATACATACTATCTACCCTCCTTCATTCGCCAGTTTATACATCTCTGAAGATAATCCACGTAATCCGGGTTTTTGCACATGCCTTTGCCTGGTGTGTCAGAAATCTTGGCCACGTCCATTCCGTTGCATCTTGTAGTTTTCATGACAATATTGAGTGCAGGAACATCTGTATCATTACTTAAGTATGTACCGATACCGAAAGCTACATTTGTTTCCTTGCAGAAATGTCTGTAAAGCTTGTCAGCACGCTCAAAATCAAGACTGTCGCTAAATAAAAGTGTCTTTGTTTTAGGGTCAATTCCAAGGCTCTTGTAATGAGCAATCATCTTTTCACCCCACTCATACGGGTCTCCGCTGTCATGACGCACTCCTGAAAAAAGTGTCGCATAGGTCAGCTGGAAATCACGCAGGAAACAGTCTGTTGTGATTGTGTCAGTAAGCGCGATACCGTTTAATACTCCATACTCCTTAACCCATGCATCGAGTGCATACCAGTTTGAATATGCCGGATTGTGTTTGTGATTGCCTTGTCCTGTACACATAATCCACTCATGAGCCATGGTGCCTACAGGTGTAAGCCCGTACTTCTTTGCAAGATACACATTTGATGTGCCGACAAACTTTGATGAACTATGCAGGGTGTCGTTTAAATGTGCGAACTTCTGCACTGCAAGCTCCTGCGCTTCAGCAGAAAGTCTTCTTCTGAGACCAAACTCTGAGAACGTACCTGCGTACCAGTGTCCGTTCTTTAAATTCTCATACTTTGCATCCAGACGCTTCTTAAAGCTGTCGAGCAGCTTATCATAGTCATATGCCATTCTGAAATATACTTCATTTACAATGGCAAGTGTCGGTATCTCATACATTGAAGTGTTGAGCCATGTTCCTTTTGCCTCGATAGACAAGCCGCAAGGTGCATCTGTTCCTATCTCAAAATCCTCAAAACGCGGCTGCCAGAGACGAAGAAAATCAACATAAGAACCTTTGATCCATTTGATATTGTCAAGATATGCAAGCTCATCTTCTGTAAACCGAAGCTTACAGAAAGCCTTAATCTGTTCTGTTATCTCCTGCACCATCTCCGGTGTAAAATGCACATCCGTATTTCTGCATTTGAATGTCCATGTGGTCTTGTAATCCGTAAACTGATGGAATATTGTCTGACCCATCGAAAATTTATACATATCAGTCTCTAAAAGACTTGTGATTATCTGGTTTAATTTCATGATATTCTCCTCCCATTTCTTACGCTATTAGTATGTCAGAAACCCTTTTGGTAAATAGCTTTCTATATAATATTAATCTGAATCATCTTCATTGCTTCTATTGCTGTATTATGACTTTCAGGCGTTACGCAGGCGCAGGCATTTTCTATTACGAACACCTCTGCGTCTTTACAAAATGTCTTCGCAATCGCCACGTTGCTGATTACGCATATTCCTGTGCAGAATCCGCAGAAATAAATCTCTGTATCGCTGTTGTCATATCCCGCAAGCAGTTCGCCAAGCTCTTTGCTGCCAAACGCCGGCTTATCAATATAAGTCATATCATTACAGTCAACTCCGCGCTCCTTCATTGCATCTTTAAGACGAGCGTCTACTTCCCATCCGTTTGTCCCCTTAATACAGTGAGCTATCGGAAGCTTTCTTCCCTCCTGAGTATTCAGATAATTTTCATCATGCGTATCCCTTGTGAATATCACATCATCATATTTTCCTGACCTGATTTCATCTGCAATAACATTTGTTGCCACGTTACACTCCTTGTTTCCAAGAACTCCTGTAATAAAGTCATTCTGCGCGTCCACTACTACTAAAATTTTCTTTGCCATAATCATTTCCTCCTACATCATATAATCATCATTTGTTGCATCCATAAGGATTTTTCCAAGCTGCTTTAAATCCTTCCACATCCATCGCGGAACCAGATCCTTAACTTTGTCATAATCTTTCTTATACAGCAAATCTCTGATCATTGTGCTTGAAATTTCAATATCGCTTCTGCCAAGGTTTCTGATGGTTACATTCTTTAAAATATCATCTGTAAACCAGTTTTCCGCAATCTTCGGGTCGTCGTTGTAATAGAATGTAAAGCTTTTCTCCCCAATTTCATTAGCTATGTTGTAATAGAAGAAAGAACCCCATTCTTTTACATACTGGGCTGCATCTTCCATGCTCCAGTCCGATAAGGTCATAACTTTTACATCAGCACCGCTTAAAGCCTCTTCCTGTAATACGTTTTCAACAAGCCTTTTTCTGTATTCGATTGGAAACGGATTTCTTTTTGTATAGCTTTTGTTTGCACTGCCTATCACAACAAGCAGGTTTTCACACTCTGATGCGGCCTGTTTTATCATGTTCAGGTGTCCGTTATGGAATGGCTGTGCCCTTGTGAGTATCACACCGTTTTTATATTTCTTCTGCACTTTAACCGGCTTTTGCTCACTCATGTTAAGGTCAACATATCTGTATACGGCAGCTGGTTTTCTTCCAACAATAGGTCTCTGCGACTTGTCAAGTGAAACAAGCTGTCCTGCAATCTTCTCACGGAATACCTTTGGATGAACTTCCTTTCCTGAAAGAACTTCAAACACCCTAAGCAGATCCGGAATGGTAAACTCACGCGGCACGAGATTAAACATGATACCCGTATACTCAGCCTTATTCCTTATCCTCATAAGTCCTTCCAGTATAATCTGGTCATGGTCAAAAGCAAGCTTTTCATCTGATACGCTGACCGGAATGAAATTTTCCACCGTAATAACACCGTTTTTGAATTTCTCAGACTTAAGAGAGTATTCAATTTTAATCAAGTCGTTTGCAAACTCAAGTTTTTCATCTGCAAATTTCACATCGAACCATCTGGCATCCTTTGCGTCATCTCCTGCAACAGCAGCCTGCTCATATCCATATGGAAGCAGTGCAATGTATGCAATATCAATAATTCTCATACGAGGATCCCTGTCCGGCTGGCTCATGGTATAGAGCTGCTCAAGATAAATGTCTGTAAGACCTGTTTCCTCTTTAAGCTCCCTGCACGCTGCTTCATATGCGGATTCCTTTATATTAATAAATCCGCCTGGAAGCGCCCATTTGTCTATCTCCGGATGAGCCTTTCTCTTTATCAGCAGCACCTGCATACAACTTAAGTCTTCCTTCATACGAAGCACCATCATGTCAACTGTAACCGATGGTCTGTCATAATCGCCCGGCTTATATTCTGCTAAAAATTCCTGTTCTGTTAATCCATTTATATCTACTTTATTCATGTGTTTAACTCCTATAATTACTTTCTGCGCTTTTTATATTTACTTTATGTACTTATTATAGTAACTATTAGTAACTATGTCAAGTACTTTATAGAATTAATTGTATTTTTTCGAATTCATTGTGCTTTCACAGCCTGTCTGCGGGAGACGCCAGTATATGAGTTCAAAAAAAGAGGTGCATTTCTGCACCTCTTCTGCCTTTTCTACATGTTCTCGTAGTCGAAGCTTTCATCCTTTGAATCAGATGGAATCTTATTCTTTTGCATTTCTGCTGCGGTTTCTTTTACCGCATTTTCAGCAATTTTCTCGCCAAAGTCTGTTGCCACGTTAATATTGTTATTAACCTTGGCATCATATGTATTGGCTTTCATGACTTCTGTGAGGTCAAAACCTGTAGTCTCTTTTACAGACTCAATGGTTTTAGCAAGAACCTGCGGAACATTGTCACTTATGGCAGACATTCCACTGTCTCCTGCGCCGCCAATAATAGAAACTTTGTCAATACTCTCAAGTGGCTTGGCAATAGCTTCTGCCATCTGCGGAAGAACCTTGATAATCATCTCTGTCATTGCAGCCTTGCCATATTTAGCCATAGCATCAGCTTTCTTTTCCATAGCTTCTGCCTCTGCAAGACCTTTTGCTCTGATACCTTCTGCTTCTGCTTCATACTGAGCCCTTGTTGCCTCAGCGGCCTGAAGCTTTGCAAATTTCTCTGCTTCCGCTCTCTTTTCCTGCTCGTACTTATCAGCATCAGCTTTCTGCATTCGGGCGTATTTCTCAGCATCCGCCTGTTTCTTCACCTCTGCGTCAAGAGACTTCTCACGGACCGCAATCTCTTTCTCTTTGATCTCAGCCTCTTTCTCCTGCTTAGCAATGTTTGCGTCAGCGGTCGCAATCTCGATAGTTTTTCTCTGTTCCTGCTCCTGAATCTCATAAGCTGCATCAGCTTCAGCCTTTTTGATGTCTGACTGTTTCTTAAGCTCCTGCTTTTTGATTTCCAGTGCATTGTTCTGCTCAGCAATAGCTGTTTCAGATGCTACTTTTGCATCGTTAGCCTCTTTCTCAGCATTTGCTTTTGCTACAGCAATATCTCTCTCGCTTTCAGCCCTCGAAATCTGTGCAGATTTTGAAATACTTACAACGCGGTCGATACCAAGATTCTCGATAACATTACCATTGTCAGTAACGTTCTGGACATTGAAGCTTACGATATCGAGTCCCATTTTCGCCATATCAGGCGCCGCATTCTCCTGGACCTTGTCTGCGAACTTCTTACGGTCCTGCACGATTTCCTCAAGTTTCATCTGACCGATAATTTCTCGGACGTTACCCTGCAATACATCCACAACAGAATTTCTGATGTAATCTTCATTCTTGTTAAGGAAGTTGCTTGCGGCAAGCTTCATCTTCTCCGGATCCATGCTGACCTTGACTTTTACGGCCGAATCAATGTTGACATTAATGTAATCATTCGTTGGAACCGACTCTTCAGTTTTTACATCCACTGAAATCATCTTCAAAGTAAGCTTATCAGTTCTCTGTAAGAACGGAATCTTGATTGATGACCGTCCGATTACATACTTCGGCTCCTTCTTAAGTCCACTGATGATTACTGCCGTATCTGTTGGTGCCTTGACATATCCTGTAATAAGGATAAGAACAATGACCACCACAATGGCTGCTGCTACAAATATTAAGTTGTCCATGTGCATTTTTCTCCTTTTTTTTAATGGATTTTTTTATATAATATTCCTTATTTGAACTTTGTCCAAAAAGGAAATATTAATCTGTTATCATGATAATATCAGTGTATTCATAATCACTGATGTCGGCATATCCATACTTAAGCAGCTCTTCAACAATATCATTGCAGTTGAATCTGCTTATACCGACAAACATCAAACCTGCATTATGTGGCATGCCCTGCTGCGATACCGACAGCCCACACCTGTAAGTATTTCCAAATTCATCTACCTCATCGTCAGGCTTATTATCAAACACCTTGACTTTATGCCTGCAGTAATGTGCATTTGTTGCGGCAATGACCACGTCGGTACTGCCCTGTTTGAATTTTAGTCGCATGCTTTTTTCCTCCCTGTATCCTCATCCGAATATCTTCTCAAATCCGCCCTTCGTATAGTTGTATTTTTCGATGATTTTTTCCTCATACTTTACAACATACGTTTCAAGCTTCATTTTTACGGCTGTGTCTATCATATTCTTTGTGCCTCTGCTGTCAGCTTTAAAAAATGCTATCAGCACGCCGTTGCAGCCCTTCTTCATGGCATATCGTGCCATTTCGCCATTCCTTCTTGGTCCGGCCATCTTGCCGTAACGGCTCCAGTCAGCCGGAAATCTGGCAACAGCCATTCCTTCTTCCTTTGCATATTCCTCGCCCATCTTATCAGTTCCACGGCAAGTACCGCTGATTATGGTTGTACCGCTTGCCGGAATACGCGCAGTCTTAAATATCCACCTGCAGACTTTATTTAACCTGTTCTGGTCTGTGAATTCCCTGCTTCCTGCTATTATCACTCTGTTTTCAGGCATCATACGACATCAGCTCCTTTTCTAAGACACACGCACGCCCCGGGTGGAGCATGCGCACGCTGCTGAAATTCTTTCGGATATGCCGGCATCCCGCTGTCGAGACCGGATACCGTCCGGGGAACTACTTCAGCTAAACCCGCGTGCACCCGGAAGGACTCGAACCTTAACTGCCTGCCAAAACCAGACATCCGGATACGATAAGCGGCGGACCGCCTGGCAGACACAACTATACGTACACGGCATTGAAAACATACAGCTTCATGTCTGTCATTATAAGTATGATAGATTTTATGTCTGTTTATGGCTTTCTATATAAAATTTTTCATATTTTTTCAGCCCGCAGTGCATAGCACATATAATACTATAAGGTCTTAATTTTTGGTGCACCCTTATCATCCTCTTTTTGGACACACAAAAAAAGAGGCACATCAGCTGCACCTCTCTTTTTTTAGACTAGGCTATGGCCTCATAGCGTTCTACCCTGCCCTGATGCTTCATGAAAGCATCAACATTGAACCAGAATGCCTTTACGCCATATTTATGAGCGAGCATTTTTCCCTTAGCTGCCCATTTTTCGACTTTCTCTTTTGTGATCTCTGTCGGAAGGTTTTTCTCGTCCAGGCTGTAAATCATACATCCAGAACCGTTATTTGAGCTTGGCATATACTCATATACCGGCATATACCTTGTTGAGCACTCTGCAAACTGTATGAACAGAATGCTTTTTCCTGTGCTGATTACAGCGTATGGCTCTATGTCAAGCCTGTCTGCTCTGCTTATGAACACGTCGTACTCCGGCGCCTCCTTTTTGAGATTTTTTAAATCCATGACGAGCTTTGCCCGTCTTTCTTCTCTTAATGTCATAATATTTCCTCCCATTTTCTTTTTTTATATGGAAAGTATGTAAGAAATTAGAAAACTGAAATTTTTATAGCTACATGCACGGTCGCCAGAATTTTAGGTACACTGCTTCATTTGATTTTTTGCGCAGGATTTTTCAAAAACAAAAAAACATACTAATGATATACAAAAAATTGACTATGAAAGGAATTTTTATATGGAAAACAACAGCCCTTATTATAATCTGCCCGAAGCTAGTGCAACACTTGTTGTCGGCGCTTCCGGTTCAGGAAAAACACAAAATTTTGCAAAGCCTGCTGTTTTAAACCGTGGTCTGTCGCTGCATAAGCAGTCATTTGTCATTACGGATAAAAACGGCGAGATACTCAAAACATGTGCTCCTGCGTTAAAAACAGATGGATATGATGTCATGTATCTTAATCTCACAAAATCATCGCTTGATGGCATTGATGCAAGGGCGTGCCATTATAATCCATTCGCACACATTCAAACCAACTACGGATTAAGTTTCGTCGTAGATGCATTTTATAATGTAATTACAGATGAAAATGAAAAACATTCCTTCTGGACAGACGTTGAAAAACATCTTCTAACTGCACTGCTTGAAGCAATGCGTATTATGAACCTTGCTGACTGGAATTCTGCCGGAAATCTCTTTCTGCAGGTGGCTGAATTTTTGAAAGCCGCACCGGCGCATGCTGAAAACAAGCTTGCAGAAATTGACAGTCTGTTTGAGAAAATCGGTGAGATTAATTTTTCGTGCACTGCAAAAAAAGAATATAATATTTTTTCAGATTCGACCCCGGCACATGTAAAAGACACCATTCTTCTCTCCCTGAGCAGCAGGCTATCTGTCTTTGAATCTGATTTCTGCAAAAACCTTATGTCAGACGACAACATTGATTTTTCGGCGCTTAACAATGGAAAAACAGCATTTTTCATCATAATATCTCCTGACAGCAGATACACGTTTTTTACTCCAATGCTTCTGCATCAGCTTTTTATGTTTTTCCTTAAATCCCCGAGTCCAGAACATCCTGCACGCTTCATTTTGGATAATTTTGCCGACATAGGGTATATATCAGGTCTCTTTACATGCATGGGGGTTTCCGAGCGTTTTAAGATAGACATTCTGGCGCAGTCTGTCAGCCAGATATGCACATTATATGGAAGGAGTATTTCTGAGCTTAGAAAATATTTCGATACCGGCGTCTGTTTTAGCTCATGTTTTAAAGAAGATGCCCAGTACTTTGAGAGTCTGTCTAAGGTTAACATTTCTTCAATGCCAAAAGACAAATGCCTGGTCTGCATGAACAACTCAAAACGCTTTTCAAAGAAGTCTTTTCTTGCTGAAAAAATATCCGCGCAATAATCAACCACACAAAAAAAGGAGAACAGAAACTTCTGTTCTCCTCTTTTTTATGGCATTATTCTTTTCTGTTCCCTGATTCTGGCCATTAACCTCTTGGCTGCATCTTGAGCCTCGTGGCATTCGTATCTGCCGGTGTCAAGATTATATCTGTTATGCCTGCATTTTGCACAGGCACTCTCTGGTTCTACACAGTATATGCTCATATCAGTCTTCCTTTCCAACCTCGATGATCAGCGTATGATCATGTATGGTCATGTATTCGATCTCACGGTCATAAAGCAATTTCAGCGGAGTCTTGTTGTCCTTATCGCTTAATTTTGTATCATATACCGGAGCATCGAGGTCGTTCCATGTAACGTCTTTGCTGCATTCGTATATCGCAAAATTAGCATTGAAGTCGAATTCCTGATTGTTCAATATGTCTCCAACCATCAAATGCTTCTTTTCCCTGCATGCTTCTTTAAAGACATCATCCACTGTGACGGTTCCCTTTTCCTGTCTGCTGTACCATCTGCACAGCCTGCCATCACCGTCATCTTTAATGCTTATGACAATGTCATCCAGCATTGGAAGCTCCATGTCATCGCCTCTCGATGCTTTTCGACGTATTCCAGCAATAAACATATCCTTATCTTTCCATTTGCAGGTTATATAACTCTTATAACTCTTCTTACAGTTCTCCATCATTAGTGTCAGCATGTCTTTGTTCCTCCTCTTCTCTTAATGCACGATGTACATTGACATTCTTCTGCCGCCAGTACATCGTATGGATCTGCTTCATCCACAACAAATGTGTCGATGTTGTAGATAAATCCATGACTTCTTACAGTCCTATCATTTTTGCCCCAGTATCCAAGCTTTTTCATGCCTCTTACCGAGCCTGTTGCATCAATGTTTGCATGGCAGCTGTAGCCTAATCCTGTCGAGCCGTCCTTAATCCATGCAATTCCGTTCTTTCTGTCCCTGTGCAGTTCAGCGCATGGACCTACATTTCTAACAAATGTGTTTTTCATTTTACTTTTCCTCCTGATACACATAGATTCTGACCGGATAATCCTCATTGCCATATGTCGTGTCAACCATTATCCTGTAGCAGTCAGACATAAGAGGCTTTATGAAATACCTCTCATTTGCTCCTTCGTATGTGGAAGCCATATGTTCCCTCATCGCCCAGCTGCAGCCTCGCGGAAAATTCCTGTCAAGTTCATTGATAATGTTTGTAACACCACAGATGTCCTTTTCTGACACATGACACCCTTTGTCAACAAACCATCTTCCGTACCAGCCATTCCTGAAATACAGGCGGAAATAGCCAATACATTTTCTGCCGTTAATGCCGCCGTTTTTTGTATCATCGTTTTCAAAGCCAAGCACGCATCTGCTGTCATTGACATAACCCTTAAGGTCAACATCATCAAGCTCGCGCGGGCATCTGAACAATTCCTGATACTCGCCGCCGAAGCATCCGTATACAATGCTGCATACAGCCGTCTGAATCAGCTGTGTCTTATCTACTTTACTCATTGCTGTTCCTCCTTTTCATCAATAATTTCTCCTGCGCCAAGGTCATGAAGCCACTTAACGAGGTCGTCATCCGACACAGTGAAATCTTCTGCCGAGTACGGATACATGTTACAGGTATCATCTTTCACAACTTCCGGTGAAAAGTTCTGGATGCCCGTATAAAATTTTGGCGAGAAAATTACTAAAAACTCCACCAGTTCCTTTGCAAGAAGCATTGGACTATGTTTTTTCACAAGTTCCTCAACCGGCAGTCCGACTTCCTTATCCAGTCCGATGTACTTAAGCATATCGGCCCATGGAAGCCACGAGTCGTCGAGGTCAATATAACAAAGAGCCGCAAAGTTCTCATCACCGTTTTCTCCAAACTCCGTGTTCAGGTAGAACACATCAAATGTATTCTCAAGGGACTCGTGGTCCTTAAGCTCCTCCTCGCTGAAATGAGGCTTTACAAGACAGCCGCCATAAGCAAGAAAATTAATGTCTCCCATGTTTGTCCATTCTGTTTTACTCATTGTCTGTTTCTCCTTTCTTCTCAACAACTTCAATACATTCTGATAAGTACCTATTAAAGCTTCTGCCAGTAAGAACCTCAAAAAGCTCGCCGACTGACTTTTGGTCTACGGAATTTTCATATATATCAAAAATCTCCCCGGACACTCCCATTCTTTCAAGAAGACAATTTTTTTCGCCTTCGTTCATAATGCCCAAAAGAACGGCATCGCAGTCCAGTACAAACGGACCGTGCTCCATCATCTTCTTTATTTTTTCAATTTTTTCATACGCTGTATAAATAGCGCTCTCCTTTTCTGCCATATTCAATTTCCTCCATTTCTCTTTTTCTGACATAAAGAGTATGTTTGAAAAATGAAAAATGACATCAAAAAAAAGTCCCGGGAAATACGGAACCTTTCATTATTAAAAAATAAAC
>ERZ1026876.1205-NODE-1205-length-13286-cov-6.026302_pt1 | contig 13286 bp, 10 predicted proteins | sample MGYA00380168_ERZ1026876 | MGnify/ENA primary metagenome ERZ1026876 (study PRJEB33269, sample SAMEA4719804) | human gut metagenome | biome: human-associated habitat; feature: organic feature; material: feces | place: Cameroon | collected 2013-10 ... | reverse complement strand
GGACTTGCTTTCACTGCAAGCAGTGAAGAAGAGTGGTGTTTCGCAAATGCGAAACATGAGTAAATAATTAATTACCAAGTTCTTGAAGCTTTACAAACGCTCCAAGCCTCTCATCCATGCCGCGGAAATCCTTCTCGGAGTTCAGGAGCGACACGCAGACTCTGATCCCCTCACGGGAACTTCTTGTCGAAACCATGGTGATCGCGCAGACTCCGCAGCGGAGCAGATTCAGAAGCAGCTGGCTGCCTGTCATTTCCTTGTAGCCGATCGTGAAGAAGAAGCCGTCGCTCACATCCTCGTCCAGATCCTTTTCATACACAAGGTGGAAGCCATGACGAAGGAATATCTCCTTGGCCCTTGTAGCCCTGCGGCCATATTCACGCATCTCGCCCACGAAGTCATATTCCCCGTCCGCCGCCGCTCCGAGCATTTTAGCAAAGGCGTACTGAGCGGAATGTGAGCAACTTGACGAGTTGACATAGATGTATGTCAGAGAGAAGTTGTCGCCAAAGCGGCCTATGCCGTAACGCTCGCGAAGGGCGGGATACTCACGATTGAAGAGTTTGTCGGAGATCGCCACCATCGCGATCCTCTCCCCGGCGTAACTGAATATCTTGGATGCGGAGATCATCAGCACGCAGTTGTCGGTGTAGCGCGCCACCGTCGGCTGGAACGGAGGCTGGAACGGCACCGAGCGATCCTTCCGGAAATCCATGCAGAGATAGGCCATGTCCTCAAGGGCGATCACATCATACTTGGTGCAAAGTTCTCCGAGATCCTTGAGTTCCTCCTCCGTCAGGCAGCACCAGGACGGATTGTTAGGATTTGAATATACTATCGCGGCCACTCGTCCGTCCCCGAACACATCTTCAAGTTTCTCCCTGAACGCCTTGCCTCTGAAATCATAGAGATCGAACATCCTTGACTTCACGCCAAGCACCTTGGCCTGGCCATAATGCGACGGGAATCCAGGATTCAGATAGACGACCGTGTCTTTCTCCGGATTTGCCTGGACACTTTCCAAAAGGAGGTTGTAGCATCCTTGCATGGAGCCTACCGTCGGCACGATCCCTTCCGGGGAAATGTCAACACCGACAAAGGCCTTGATGAAACGGGAGCCGTTTTCCTTCATCTCCTTGATTCCGCAGGCCGGAGGATAGACAGAGGCCACGCCGTCCTCCAAGGCGCGCATCTGCGCCTCTACGCCGATTCCGCAGGCCTTCAGGCCAGGGATACCGAACTCCAGATGGACGAACTTTTCGCCGGAGATCCTTTCCAGCTCATGGGACACATTGACGCACTGACGGATTGTCGCGTGACCTATGTCAGCGATGTCAAGACTCCGGAGAACCTCATCTACAACTTGTCTGGAAACCGGTTTCATCTCGAGAAGTTCTTGGAGGCCTCAAGGCCGGCATTGAAGGCAGCGATGTTCATTTCCACCACCGCGTCGCCCTTGCGGGAGAACACGCTGGCGATACCCTCGCGGAGCTTCTCCGGCTCAAGTATCTCCATGACGGCAGCCGACGCTCCAAGAAGAGCCATGTTCGAGCTGCGAGGCGATCCCGCCTCCTTGGCTATGGCGTCGCAGTCCAGGGTGATGACGTTGCCGACTTTCCGAAGCTCAGCGGTGATCTCCTCGACAGGAGGATAGTTCGGAATGTTCACAAACGGTGTGGAGTTGGTCACTATCCAGCCGCCCTTGGAAAGCCACGGCAGGTAGCGGAGCGCCTCCATCGGCTCCAGGGAGAGGATCAGATCGCACTCCCCTTCCGGAATCAAGTCGCTCCAGATCGTGTCGGTGCTGATGCGCAGATTACTCTGCACATCCCCGCCTCTCTGGCTCATGCCATGCACCTCAGCCTGTTTCAAGTGAAGGTTCTGGTCGAGCGCCGCCCAACCAATCACTGTAGCGATGGAGAGGATCCCCTGTCCTCCAACGCCTGAAAGTATGATGTCTTTTTTTGCCATAACTGTTACTCCTTAAATCTATTTGCGTGCCGCGGCGGCGTGGCGCTTGGCGGTCTGTATGCACTCGCGGCGGCAGATGATGACCGAAACGCCGCTGTAATTGATCTCCTCGTCGATGACCTTCTCCATGTCCGGATAGTTTTTCGGGAGAGGAACAATGGTTCTTATGTGCGCAGGATCGACTCCAAGCCCCTTGCAGATCTCCTCAAGTCGGCCTGTGCCGGCGGAATCCTGCCCTCCGGTCATGCCGGTAGTAAGATTGTCGGAAATGCAGATCGTGACGCTCGCCCCTGCATTGACACAATCCAGAAGACCGGTCATACCGCTGTGGGTGAAGGTCGAGTCACCGATCACGGCGACAGCCGGCCACACGCCTGAGTTGGCGGCCCCGAGCGCCATCGTGACGGAAGCACCCATCTCCACACAGGTCTGGAAGGAGTTGAACGGCGGCATGTAGCCAAGCGTGTAGCAGCCTATGTCGCTGAACACACGGGCCGAAGGGGCATATTCCTTAAGTACCACATTAAGTGCGGTGTAGAAGTCGCGGTGACCGCAGCCCTGGCAGAGTGCCGGAGGGCGTGGAACGGTGACCTCTGATTTTGAATATGTCTCCGCAGGCGCAAGCCCGAGAGCCTTGCGTACGCTGTCCGGATTCAGTTCGCCCGTCCTCGGAAGAGTGCCGTCCAGACGGCCTTTGATGATCCTGGCTCCCTTGGCCTCCGGATCGTAGAGGATGCCGCGGAGACGCTCCTCGATCAGCGGCTGTCCTTCCTCCATGACCAGAATGGTGCCGCACGACTCCGCCATTTTCCTGGCGAGAGCCTTAGGGAACGGATAGCGCGTGACCTTGAGGACCGGATAAGGACATCCATCCGGATAATTCTCCATCAGATAGTTATAGGCGATGCCGCAGGCAACGATACCCATGCTGTGGTCGGTCCCGTCAACATAGCTGTTGTCACTTGAGGCAACCGAGTCCTTCTCAAAGCCGATCAGTTCACCGGCCAGTCCGAGAATGCGCTTCCTGGCGTTGACCGGGAGCGTCACCCAATTCTTCTCGTGAGCCTCGTCAGGGAAGTGAAGCTCGTTCTCCCGGCGGATCTCCCCTGCTTCCACGACAGCCCTGGAGTGCGCCATGCGGGTGGTAAGCCGCATCAGTGCAGGAATATGATTGGCCTCGGAATAGTCAAACGCCTCACGCACCATGTCATAGGCTTCCTGCTGGTTGGACGGCTCAAAGCACGGCATCATTGCAAAGTCAGCGTAGAATCTGGAATCCTGCTCGTTCTGCGAGGAATGCTGCGACGGATCATCGCAAGCCACGACCACAAGACCTCCGTTCGCTCCGGTCACCGCGGAATTGACAAAGGCATCGGCGCACACGTTCATCCCGACATGCTTCATGCACACGAGCGCGCGCTTACCTGAATATGAAACGCCAAGCGCCGACTCCATCGCGGTCTTTTCATTGGAAGACCAGTCGCAATGGATTCCGCGCTCTTTGGTAAGAGGGTGAGCCTGGATGTATTCCGTGATCTCAGTCGAAGGCGTGCCGGGATAGGCATACACGCCGGAAAGCCCTGCATGCAACGCTCCAAGAGCCAAAGCCTCGTCACCCAAAAGAAGTTTCTTTTCCGACATAACTTATAGCAGTTTTATAGTTTTTGTGTTATTACGGCTACAAGTTACGAAAATTCTTAAATATTCAAAAATTTCTTTCAGATTTTAACACATCCCGACCACTTATCCGCAAATCCTTAAATCCGCCACCCACGCATGGAAGGTGTGCCGGCAACGGACATGGCAAGACAAGCGATTTAGCGTGTCAAACTGGATGAGGTTGAGCATTCAAGCCGGAAGGATGGCGGGGTGGTACTCATTTTCTGCCGGAGAATACTCTTTGAGGGAGTTCCATCGCTATGATTATGCCCAGGACTATCGCGATGGCGGCCTTGACGGCGGTGAAGCCGGCTGAGGCGGAGAGGAAGAACTGGCTGGAGACAAGGTAGTAGGTGAACCAGAATATTCCGGCACCGGGGACGAGCGGGAATATTCCGCAAAGGAGGTAGACGGTGCTTGGGCATCTGTCCTTGACTGCGGTGAAGCGGGAAAGGATGCAGATGACGGTGGTCGCAGCTATGATCGAGACTGTGGGGCCGAAGTGGCAGAATCTCGTGAGCATCAGGTAGATGACCCAGCCGATCGCGCCAATGGCTCCTGCGGAGAAGTATTGCTTTCTCGGCGCGCCGAAGAGGATGGCGAAAGCGAAGGTCCCGATGAAGGCGGCGAGGCACTGCCAAAGGATACCTGCGGTCTGAGGGTTCACTGTCATCCCGCTGAGTTTGATCATCCCGCCGAACAGCCATCCGTCGGCCACGAAACTGATGCTGACACCAAGGGCTATGCAGATGAAGCCGAGCATGGCGTCCGTCAGCCTTGTAAGGCCGGCGATGTAGTCGGAGTTCGCCAGATCCCTGACACCGTTCACGAACGGAACTCCCGGAATCAGAGGCATCACGGCACCAATGATGATGTTGCTGAGACTCTCGCCGAAGCCAAGACGGAAAGAGACGAGACACAGGACGGTGGCTACGAGGGCATTGCAGATGCCGCCGACAATCTTCGACAACGAGCCGCTTACGAAGAGGCAGAAGACATAGAGGAGGGCTCCGATGACGAAATCGGCGGCGCAGTCCATGAAGCCGCCACCGAACACGGCGCAGAATCCGGCGGCTCCGAAGGCCGAGCCGAGAATCTGTTCCCAAGCGGGCTTCGGAGGGGCGGTCCTGATCGCCTCCAACCGCTCGCGGGTCTGGGAGAGAGTGTGTTTCCCGGCGGCGATCTCATAGCTCAGCTTGTTGACTTCCACTACCTTGGAGAGCTGTATTCCACGTATGGGAATGAATTCCACGTTGGCGTACCTACCAAGCGAGCCGGTTGTGAATATGCCGTTGCTGAGCACGAAGAAATGGCCGGAATCCACCCCGTAATGCGAGGCGATCCGTTCCATCGTGTCCTCCACACGGGAGATTTCCGCTCCGTTCTCAAGGAGGATGTGTCCGGCTATCGAGGCGACTTCCAGAACCTCGGTCGTGTTTTCTGTCTCAACCATAGTGCAAAAATACAATAAATCTTTTAGAAACTATGCCGGAGGTTTATGGTTCAGACTCTGTTCTTATGCATCGGCAGCCTCAACATTAGACGGGAACATATTCACCGTAAAAGCCGCCCGCGGAGTCGCAAATGTGACGCTACGGGCGGGATTCGCCGCAAACAGCGCCAGCGGAGTCACGGTGGATTCTCCGGAATCAGACGCGCGGCGGGCTATCGGTCAGGAATTCTCCTCGCGCGGCGGTGGAAGAGCCTTTTTCTTACGGAATATGACCCTTTCGTTCATGAAGAAGTTCAGGCCACCGGACACGCACAGCGCCAGCAGGTTACACCACACGACATTCCACTTGAACATTTTCTGTATAAGAAGCAGGAAGGCCATCTTGACAAGAAAGGCACCGACACAGGAGAGGTTGTAGCCGCCCAGGTGACGGAAAAACGACCTTGCGGTACGGCGCGACACCCTGTCCTTCCAGATAAGGAAATAGGCCACGACGAAATTGGTCACGGCGGCGCACTCGAAAGAGATGGCCGGCGAGATGATGTACTCGCCCACATAAGTGCTGAAAAGCCACTTGGAGCAGACCCAAAGCACGAAAGTGTCCACGATCGTTCCAAGGAGGCTCGACGCGGAAAACTCGATGAATCTTTTACCTAACTTAAACCACTTTCCAGTCATCAGACTTGTGTTTCGGTCGGCAAACTTACACAAAATTCGTGAAATATGCCTTCTCCATGAACAAAAAGCCAATCTATTCTGTAAATTTGTCACATCCTACCAAGACAAAGAACGATGTCCGAAGAATTGAACATAGTCCGTGACCTCGCCGTGATACTGATCTCGGCGGGAGTGTTCACCATAATTTCCAAAGCCTTGAAGCAGCCTCTCATCCTGGGCTACATCCTCGCCGGCTTCCTCATCGGCCCCAACGTGACTTTCTTTCCTGGAATATCCAGCGAGGCCACCATGCACCAATGGTCGGAGATAGGCATCATATTCCTGATGTTCGGACTTGGTCTTGAGTTCAGCTTCAAGAAATTACTCAAGGTCGGCGTAAGCGCCATCGTCACGGCGGCGGTAAAATTCGTCGGCGTGTTCATTATCGGCTTCGTCACCGCACAGGCCCTTTCATGGAGCTTTATGGAAAGCGTCTTCCTCGGCGGACTCCTGTCGATGTCCTCCACGATGGTGGTACTCAAATCCTACGACGATCTCGGGCTGAAGAACAAGCCCTACGCCGGTGTGGTGTTCGGCACATTGGTGGTGGAGGATCTGATCGCCATCCTCCTGATGGTACTCCTCTCGACGATGGCCGTCTCCCAATCCTTCGCGGGCAAAGAGTTGATAATGAACATCGCCAAGCTGGTCTTCTTCCTCATTCTCTGGTTCCTCGTCGGAATCTACATCATCCCGACATTGCTCAAGAAGGCCAAGGAATATCTCAGCGACGAGATCCTGCTCATTGTCAGCATCGGACTATGCTTCGGAATGGTGGCGCTGGCCACGTCAGTCGGTTTCTCCTCCGCTCTGGGAGCGTTCGTGATGGGATCCATCCTTGCAGAAACTTCTGAAAGCGAGCATATTGACCGCATCGTAGAACCGATCAAGAACCTCTTCGGGGCGATATTCTTTGTCTCCGTCGGGATGATGGTCGCCCCGTCGGTGATCATTGAGCATTGGGGCATCATACTCCTGCTTGCGGTGATCGTCATCATCAGCCACATCGTGTTCGCAGGCGCTGGTATCATCCTTACCGGCAACGGGCTTGACAACGCCGTACACACAGGATTCAGCCTCGCTCAACTCGGAGAGTTCGGATTCATCATCGCCGGTGTCGGCTGCACGCTGGGCGTGATGAGGGACTTCATCTACCCTGTGATCATCGCCGTCTCGGTGATCACGACATTCACGACACCGTTCATGATCAAGCTGGCGACACCTTGCTATAATCTTCTGAACAAGAGACTTCCGCCGTCCTGGATCAACCGGCTCAGGCAGACGGACGACTCATCCGGCAGACACACCGCCGCCGAGAGCAGCGAATGGAAATCCCTACTTAACGCCTACTTTACCAGAATCATCCTCTACGGAGTCATCATCATAGCCATCTACATCGGATCGAAACTGTACCTAAGACCGGCGGTCGCCAGATTCCTTCCGGAACTTGGAGTGAATGTCCAGAAGATGATAGAGGTCGGAATAACCCTCATAGTGATGGTACCATTCCTCTTCGGACTCGGAGTGCACACGGGATCCATCAGCATGTCGGCCCCGAAGCTGCTGAAAGAGAAGCCAAGCAACATCTGGCCTCTGATCGGACTGATCCTGGCAAGATCCTTTCTCGCCGTAGGTATAGTGCTGGGCGTCCTCTCGTCCTATTTCGAGCTTGCCGGATGGACGGTGCTGGCCATCCTCATCGCCGGCATCATATTCATCCTCTTCGCCAGACGCTCCCTCCACAAGTACTCCGCCCTTGAGATGCGCTTCCTCTCGAACTACAACGAAAAGGAGGAGAACGAACGCCGTAGCAAGCCGATCGCGTCCTCCGTCAGCCAGAAGCTCGCCGACTACGACGTGCACACGGAGACGATGACACTCAGCCCGAACTCGACCTACGCAGGCAAGGCACTCAAGGACATTCCGTTCAGGGCGCGGACAGGAGCCAACATCATAAAGATCGCAAGAGGATCCTTGAATATCATCGTGCCATCCGGCGACGAGGTGCTGTTCCCGGGAGACAGGATGCTCGCGATCGGCACCACCGCGCAACTGGAGTCATTAAGGAATATGCTGGATTCGGCGATCATCCCTGAATCCGCGACCATGCGGTCGGGCTGGGGCTTCCGGATTGTCCCGGAGGTGCTTACTGAGGACTCTTTCCTGACCGGCAAGACTTTGCGCGGCATCAACCTCAGGAAGTATCATTGCATGGTCATCAGTGTCCTGAGGGACAATGACTTCATAACAAACCCGGAACCTGATTTCAGATTCCGGGCTGGAGACACTGTCTGGATCGCCGGCAACCTTGCCGAGCTGGAGACCGTCTAGAACTTCACGAATTCAGGATTGAGATACGGTTTCAGGTCAATCCAGAAGACCGTGACCTCGATGATGCCTTCAGCGTAGCTCGCGATCTCGTAAGGCTGGTAGTACCAAGTCACTCCCGCGCCTGACACACCGCAATGTCCATTAGGGACCAGGCCTTCAATGAACATCACACTTTCATTAATGTTTTCAACTCCCCTGTCCAACGCAAGCTTGGACTTGATCAATTCCGTTACCGGAGCGACATAGCCAGGCTTGAACAATTCGTTTTCCGTCACGATTCCTCCAGTCTTCAGGTTGATGATGTCCGGGATCAGATAATGCATTCCGTGGGCTCCGCCAAGGTAGTCCTCGCTGTACACCTGGTAGGTCTGGAGATCCATGAACCCTTCCGCGAACCTTCCCTGAACGGTGTAGTACCATTTGCAGGTCATCGCCGGGTCATAGTAATGGTCGAGTTTCATCTCCTTGGCATAGGCAACGGCATCGTCGTAGACACTACCCGCCTCCCTCTGGTAGTTGGCCATCAACGTGTCCGACACGGCATCGGAAGCCTCCTCCACCGAAAAACCGTCATATTTCTCTCCGAAACAAGCCTTTACGATAGAGTTGTTGATCTTCTTCTTCAAAGCGTTGCCGCCCTCGAAGCTCTTGTAGTACTCGACAGAATGAACTATCTGCACCGAAGCGGAGTCGCTCTGCGCGAGCGTCTGCTCGTAAGTGTTGGCAAAAGTGGCGACCTCAGTCTCATTGTCAGAACAGGAAGCCAAGGTCAGTGCCAGCGCGGCGACGGCGAATGGTAAAATTCTCTTATTCATCTCAAATAGTATTTGGTTTTAGACAAAGATAGATATTATTCTGTAATTTACTAAATTTGCAAAGTATTATGGAACGAACTATCAACAGACTGAAAATGAACGGCTGGCTGGCACTTAGCCCGTTGGCTGTTTTTCTTGTGACTTATCTGGTGTCATCGCTGGTGGCGCGCGACTTCTACAAGGTGCCGATCGCCTCGGCGTTCCTGATCGCGTCGGTCTATGCGATGCTGATCACGAAAGGCACTGTGAGTGAGAGGATAAGCATATTCTCAAGCGGCGCGGGCAACAAGAACGTGCTGATGATGATCTGGATCTTCGTGATGGCGGGGGCGTTCGCCACCACCGCCAAAGCGATCGGAAGCGTGGAAGCGACTGTCAATCTTACTCTTACCATTCTGCCGGGCAAATGGCTGCTCGCCGGGCTGTTCCTGGCGTCGTGCTTCATCTCGATGTCCATAGGCACCAGTGTGGGTACCGTTGTGGCCCTTGTACCGATCGCATCCGGAATCGCCGGCCAGTCCGGCCTCTCATTGGCGATGCTCACCGGACTGATTGTCGGCGGAGCCTTCTTCGGCGACAACCTGTCCTTTATCTCCGACACGACCATCGCCTCGACCACGACACAAGGATGCTCCATGTCGGACAAGTTCAAGGCCAACATCTGGATCTGCGGCCCGGCGGCGGTGATTGTCACGATCATCTATCTCATCATCGGTCTCAACCACGGAGCCACCCCGGAGATCGGGCAGATCGAATATGTCAAGCTGATCCCCTATCTGACGGTCATCGTGCTGGCGCTGTGCGGGATAAACGTGCTTGTGGTGCTTGGCATCGGTCTGGTCCTGAGCGCCGTGATCGGATTCCTGGACGGGATGACGTGGCTCGGATTTCTCGGCAGTGTCGGGGACGGAATCGGCGGAATGGGTGAGCTGATCATCGTGACGATGCTTTCCGGCGGGATGCTGGAGCTGATCAGGCATAACGGAGGCCTGGATTTCATCATCCGCGGCCTTACGAAAGGCATCAAAGGCAAACGTGGAGCCGAATTCAGCATCGCCGGTCTCGTCGGACTGTCAAATCTCTGCACGGCCAACAACACGATAGCCATCCTGACAACGGGAGACATCGCCCGCGACATCACCGGAAGATTCGGCCTTGACCCAAGGAAATCCGCCAGTCTGCTGGACACGTTCTCCTGCATCGTGCAAGGCATAATCCCCTACGGAGCGCAGCTGCTGATGGCCTCAGGATTCGCCGGCATCGCGGCCACGCAGATCATCCCGTGCCTCTTCTATCCATTCGTGCTATGCGCGGTGGCATGTCTCTCGATCATATTCAGATTCCCAAAACGATACTCATAATGGACAGGACATCAAAAGTGACTTTCGTGACACTGGTCGGTTCGGTGGTCAACATCGTGCTTACGGTCTTCAAGATCCTTGCGGGGATCATGGGGCGTTCCACGGCGATGATCGCCGACGGTATCCACTCGCTGTCAGACCTTTTGAGCGACATCATCGTGATAGTGTTCGTGAAGATCTCATCCAAGGGAAGAGACAAGAACCACGACTACGGCCACGGCAAGTTCGAGACCTTCGCAACGCTGATCATCAGCCTGATGCTGATTGTCGTGGCGGCGAACCTGATGTCCGGCGGCATAGGGAAGATCAAGGCCATCCTTGGCGGAGAGCAGGTCAGCTCGCCTGGTATGATAGCGTTCTGGGCCGCCGTGGCCTCAATAATCTTTAAAGAAGCGCTCTACCACTACACAATCATCCAAGGAAAAGCCCTCAACAGCCCGATGATGATCGCCAACGCCTGGCACCACCGTTCGGATGCGATGTCCTCGATCGGATCGCTGATCGGCATCGGCGGCGCCATATTCCTTGGAAACAAGTTTGTCATCCTCGACCCGGTCACCGGCTGCGTCATCAGCATATTCATCTTCGTCATGGCGGTGAGGATGTCCGTGCCGGCGATCAAGGAACTTCTGGACGTGTCGCTTCCGGACGAGGTTGAGGAGCGGATCGAGGCGACAGCCAAGACTATCCCCGGAGTCATTGAGCTTCACGAGCTTAAGACCAGACGCGAGGGGCCGGGAATAATCATGGAAGGACACCTCGTCCTGCACTCCGACATCTCCCTCAAAGAAGCCCACAACATCTCCAAGAAGGTCGAGGAGTCCCTCCGCAAGGAATTCGGCCCTGAGACCCAGATCTCCCTTCACCTTGAGCCGGAGGACGACGCAGAGTAAGGGGAATCCGAAATATTCCTAAACTTTCAGGGCGCGCATGGCGTTCAGGACAGCGAGGACGGTAACGCCGACATCGGCGAAGACGGCCATCCACATTGTGGCGATGCCAAGGACGGCAAGGACGAGGACGAGAAGTTTTATGAATATGGCGAAGAAGGTGTTCTCCCTTGCCAGGCGAAGGGTCTTGCGGGCGATCTTCACGCCAAGGGCTATCTTGGATGGCTTGTCATCCATCAGTACCACATCGGCGGCCTCAATAGCAGCGTCGGATCCCAGGCCACCCATCGCAATTCCAAGGTCGGCCCTTGCGAGCACCGGAGCGTCGTTGATGCCGTCACCTACGAACGCAAGGGTCTTCCCTGCCGGCTTTTCCTTTAGAAGCCGCTCAAGCTCAGCTACTTTACCGGCAGGGAGCAGTTCCGCCCTGAACTCGTCAAGACCGACTGCCGAGGCAACATATTCACCGACCTCACGCTTGTCTCCGGTGAGCATCACCGTCTTGGTCACGCCTTCAGCCTTAAGAGCCTTTATGGCATCTGCGGCATCGGCTTTGATTCTGTCAGAGACCACAATGTGTCCGACGTATGTTCCATCGACGCTGACGTGTACGATCGTGCCGTTCTTCTCACAAGGTTTCCATTTCGCTCCGGCAGCGTCCATCATCCTCGTGTTGCCGACGCAGACAGTCTTTCCGTTCACCAGCGCGCGCACTCCTTGGCCGGCGACCTCCTCCACATTCTCCACCGAGCATCCGTCAGCCTCGCCGGGGTAGGCGTTCCTCAGCGAGATGGCCACAGGGTGGGTGGAATATCTCTCCACGTGCGCCGCAAGATGCAGAAGCTCCTTCCCGTCAATCTTTTCCGGATGGACGGCGGTCACGTCGAACACGCCTTCGGTAAGTGTGCCGGTCTTGTCGAAGACAACCGTTCCGACTTTGGCCAAAGCCTCAAGATAGTTGGAACCTTTGATCAGGATTCCTTTGGATGACGCTCCGCCGATGCCACCGAAGAATGAGAGCGGAACGGAAATCACAAGGGCGCACGGACAGGAGACGATCAGGAATGTCAGAGCCCTGTAGAGCCAGGTGGCGAAAGTGCCGCCGAAATCTCCGGAGAGGACTGGCGGGATGAAAGCCAGCACCAATGCGGCGATCACGACAACCGGGGTGTAGATCTTTGCGAACCTTGAGATGAAGCTTTCGCTCTTGGACTTGTTCTCGGAAGCGTTCTCGACAAGGTCAAGGATCTTGGATGCGGTTGACTCACCGAAAGCCTTCGTGACTTTCGCGCGGATGACTCCGGTAAGATTCACGCAACCAGAGATAATGTCATCGTCTTTAGATATGCTCCGTGGAACGCTTTCTCCGGTCAGGGCCACGGTGTTAAGGCTTGAGGTTCCTTCGAGGACTACTCCGTCCATCGGGACTTTCTCGCCCGGTTTTACTACGATTGTCTCTCCGACTTTGACTTCTTCTGGATTGACTGTCAAGACTTTCCCGTCACGTTCAACATTGGCCGTGTCCGGTCTTATGTCCATCAATGCCGAGATTGACTTGCGGCTCCGGCCTTCGGCGATGTCCTCGAACAGTTCTCCGACCTGGAAGAAGAGCATCACGAAGACAGCCTCGGGGAACTGTGTCTCCGCTCCGGGAAGGAACCCGATGCAGAGAGCGCCAATGGTGGCGATACTCATCAGGAAGTCCTCATCGAAGAAGTCACCTTTGATGATTTTCTCTCCGGCTTCAAGCAAGGTGTCGTAACCAGCGATGAGATAAGGGATTAAATAAACAAAGAGAAGCTGCCAGACACAGAGGTCGAGCTTCTTCTCCACCAAGACTGCCACGCCCAGGAGCGCGGCTGAAAGAATGATTCTCGCGAATCTGATTTTGTTTTCCTTTTCCATATTCTTTCTTTGACTTTGATTTCAACGGTGCAAAGGTCGATAATCATTTCTGCAACTTGGTTGCAAATTTTGGTTTGGTCAAACCAAAATTTGCAACATATACCCCCCTGCACCCCCTTTGGAGGATTTCGGCCTATGGCCGGTCGGCAGAAGCCGACTTGTCGCTTCGCTCCTGTCATTCTAT
>ERZ1026876.1204-NODE-1204-length-13301-cov-8.716896_pt1 | contig 13301 bp, 10 predicted proteins | sample MGYA00380168_ERZ1026876 | MGnify/ENA primary metagenome ERZ1026876 (study PRJEB33269, sample SAMEA4719804) | human gut metagenome | biome: human-associated habitat; feature: organic feature; material: feces | place: Cameroon | collected 2013-10 ... | reverse complement strand
ATATTCGAGGAGCGTCGCGACAATGCCAGAACGCAGTTCTGGCATATGAGCTGTCTGCGCGGACAGCGATGAGAATGTACAAGAAGAAGTGACAGCCATGAGTATTTCAAATTATATATGGCAAACACTGTCATATTAGTGGTATAATAGTTAATGTTTTCAGTATTTCAGGTTCAGTGATATCTAAGGCAATGAGGCTGGAATAATATATAACACAGAATAGGGAGAAAATTATGGGAAAGAAAATTGCCAGAATTATAGGCAGAGTATTACTGGTGGTACTTGTTACTATAGTAATGCTGGTGGGAACTTTATTCATTATGATTAAGAGAATATGCAGCGATTCAGCACCTGCAGCCAGAAATCTTTTTATATCAACAGTTCTTGAATCAGGTCAGATGAAGTTTCTGGCTTCGTGGTTCTGTACAGATGCGCAGATTAATGAGGTAATTAATGCTAATAAGATGGAGTCGATGGATTCAGATATTGATACATCTCTTATTAATATATCGACAGACACAGATACACAGACGGTTGACAATAACGGGGAAGTAGAGCAGTTTGATGGGAATGGAATAAGAATGGTTGAGATTTCAGGAAGGTCATTCTTTGGGAAAATGCTGATTATAAAAGATCCGTCACAGGTTAAGGTCGGAACTACATACCCATGGGGAGATTACGGTAAGGAGCTTCATGAGATTGTAAGCGGAGCAGGAGCCGTTGCAGGAGTTAACGGAGGTCTGTATGTTTCATCAGGAAACAGAGGCGGCTCACCACTTGGAATTGTGGTGCAGGACGGTAAGATTACATATAACAGTCCTTCAGCACTTTCAGGTCTTTACTTAATTGGACTTAATAAGGATAACCTTTTAGTTGTTAAAGATATAGATGGTATGTCGGCAGCAGATTTTGAAAGCTATGTAAATGAAGCCGGGATCAGGGATGCTGTTGCTTTCCAAGAGGAAAGCTCTGATTCTAATAATCATTTTGTTCCGCTTATTATTAACAATGAAGCAAGAGTATTAAAAGGTCAGGGAAGCGGGGCTAACCCTAGAACAGCAATCGGACAGAGAGCTGACGGAGCAATACTTCTTTTAGTTACAGATGGAAGAGGTGCTTCAGGACATCTTGGTGCAACTGCGTCAGACCTGATATCAGTCATGCAGGAATATGGAGCAGTCAATGCAGCCAACCTTGATGGCGGAAGTTCTTCAACAATGGTATATAACGGTGGCTATGAGATGACAAGCGTAACATTTTATTATCAGAATTCATCATGGAAGCTGCCAACAGCATTTGTTGTAATGCCTAAGTAATTGGAAGGAGAACTGTGTAGATATGAAAAATAATACTAAGAAGTCTATAAATATAGGCAAAATCAATATACCATTAAATTACTGGACAGAGCTTGCCGTATATGCAGTGATTCTTCTTATTCTTGCAATCTGTATGATTGCATATACAGGTTCATGCCTTAAGCAATATGAGAATTCACAGTCGGACAAGGTAATGAATGATTTCCTTAATGACTTTACAAAGATGGCTGCTGATAAGACATTGGCTGATAATATTGAGCTTCCAGCCAGCAGTGAATTTGAGGGAAAAGATACATTTGTCAATATGTACATGTCCGAATTAGATGGTACAACTGACTATACATATAAGAAATCAGAGAGCAGTTATAATACAGAAGAGCCTATGTATGACATATATGCTGATGACAAGAAGGTTGCCAGAATGACTCTGGAAGCTAAAGATCAGCATGTTGTTCTTGGGATACTCACAGTGTTTGACTGGAAGGTTAAATCAATTGAGCCTGTATTTTCAGCAAAGACTAACGATTATACTGTATCAATTCCGGAAGGGTATACATTTGCAGTTAATGGAATAACTGTGTCAGATGATTACAAGACGGGTAAGGTTATAGAAAATCCTGATTATGTGAATGTTTCGAAGTATGTAACAATGCCAAAGTCAGTAGAATATAAGCTGACAGGATTTGTCAATAAGCCGGAGATTAAGATATATAATGCATCAGGCAGTGAAGTTACTGCAAATGTAGATGCTAAGGGGAATGTATCTGTAGCTGCAAGTGGCAATTCTGCCGATATGCCATCAGAAAGAAAAGAAGAAGCTCTTAATATGGCAAAAATATGGGATAATTTCCTTACTAATGATTTAAGCGGTTCAGGTCATGGACTTGCAACAGTGCAGCAGTATCTTATTGAGGATTCGTATTACTGGAATCTTGCAAAAGATTATGCTTCAAGTGCAGATATAACATTTATCAGTGACCACACATTGTCAGGAAATCCGTATACAGGAGTGACAGTTGATAATTATATTGAATATAATGATGACTGCTATTCATGCCATATTGCATTTACAAAGAATATGACACTTACCGCAGGTGGTGCGAGAAAAGATGTTATTGATTCGACATTCTATTTCGTGAAATATGATGGCAGATGGGCGATTGCGGATATGATTGCGACTACTAAGTGATTTATTCCCCGCAGAAGTGAAGCCGAATATTAAGAAAAATGTGCAGGATGTCAATTAAGGGGTGTCCTGCACTTGTCATGTGTGCTACAATGATTATTGAGAAGAATTATCAATAATGATTTGGGCAGATTATTTAGAAAAGGAAAACACACATGAAGTTAAATGAACTTAAGATTGGACAATGTGCAAGAATTACCTCAGTTGGCGGTGAAGGCGCATTAAGACAGCATTTTCTTGATATGGGCGTAATTCCCGGGGCGGAAGTTACGCTTGTGAAACTTGCACCTATGGGTGATCCAATGGAATTACAGATACATGGTTATGAACTGACACTTCGAGTTGCCGATGCAGGAGAGATTACTATTGATCCTATAGATGAGCGTACAAGAAAACACGAAAGACCAGACCGAATATATAAGTCTGACCATCCGGGACTTGGTGAAACTGGTAAATACCATGCTAAGGGAGATGGGGAAAAGCTTCCTGAAGGAACAAAGCTTACATTTGCATTGGTTGGTAATCAGAATTGTGGAAAGACAACTCTGTTTAATCAGCTTACCGGTTCTAACCAGCATGTCGGAAACTTTCCGGGTGTTACAGTTGACTGCAAGAGCGGTATGATTAAGGGACATGAGAATACATCAGTAACGGATTTACCGGGAATATATTCTATGTCTCCATACAGCAGCGAGGAGATTGTTTCAAGAAATTTTGTGCTTAATGAGAAGCCTAAGGCGATTATTAATATTGTTGATGCAACTAATATTGAGAGAAATATGTATCTTACAATGCAGCTTTTAGAGATGGATGTGCCTATGGTTCTTGCACTCAATATGATGGACGAGGTAGTAGGCAATTCAGGTTCTATTGATATTAATGGCATGGAAAATATGCTTGGAATCCCGGTTATTCCTATATCTGCTGCCAAGAATGAAGGCGTTGATGAGCTTATAAGGCATGCACTTCATATTGCAGAATATCAGGAAAAGCCGGAAAGAACTGATTACTGTGATGAGAATGATTTCGGAGGAGCAGTACACAGATGTATACATGCAGTAATTCATCTTATAGAGGATCATGCAAAGAGAGCTGATATTCCAGTAAGATTTGCAGCAAGTAAGATTATTGAGGGTGACCCTCTTATATTAAAACTGTTGCAGCTTGATGAGAATGAAAAAGAAATGCTTGAGCATATTGTACTTCAGTTGGAGAATGAGAGAGGTCTTGACAGAAGTGCGGCAATTGCGGACATGAGATTTACATTTATAGAGAAGATATGTGAAGCTAATGTTGTTAAGCCTAAGGCAAGTAAAGAAAGAATACGAAGCCAGAAGATTGATAAGATTCTTACTGGAAAATATACGGCAATACCTTGCTTTGTAGCAATTATGCTTGCAATATTCTTTCTTACATTCAATGTGATTGGTGCATTTTTACAGAATGTTCTGCAGATGGGTATTGATGCACTTACTGGCGTTGTTGACAATGCACTTGCAGCGGCAGGGGTGAATAAGGTTATTCACAGCCTTGTAATTGATGGAATATTTGCAGGTGTTGGCTCTGTGCTTTCGTTCCTGCCGATTATTGTTACACTGTTTTTCTTCCTATCACTTATGGAGGACAGTGGTTATATTGCAAGAGTTGCATTTTTTATGGATAAGCTGTTAAGAAAGATTGGTCTGTCAGGAAGAAGCATCGTTCCTATGCTGATTGGATTTGGATGTACTGTTCCTGCAGTTATGGCAACAAGAACACTCCCAAGTGAGAGAGACAGGAAGATGACAATTCTTCTTACCCCATTTATGAGCTGTTCAGCCAAGCTGCCAATATATTCATTCTTTGTAAGTGCATTTTTCCCGGGAAAGGGTGCATTTATAATGGGTGCATTATATTTCTTTGGAATTATTATGGGAATTCTTGTGGCATTGCTTTACAAAGGAACATTGTTTAAAGGCGAAGCTGTTCCTTTCGTTATGGAGCTTCCTAATTACAGACTTCCAGGCATGAAAAATGTTTTGCAGTTATTATGGGAAAAGGCCAGGGATTTCTTGCAGAGAGCATTTACAGTTATATTTGTTGCAACTGTAATTGTCTGGTTTTTACAAAGCTTCAATCTGCACCTTAATCTTGTTACAGATTCAAAGGACAGCATACTTGCACTTATTGCGGGAATAATAGCCCCTGTATTTGCACCTTTAGGATTAGGTGACTGGAGAATATGTACATCTTTGCTGTGTGGTGTCATGGCAAAGGAAAGTGTCGTATCAACAATGCAGATACTTTTCGGGACAGGCATACGGGCAGCACTTTCAACAGCCGGTGCAGCCGCAATGCTTGTATTCAGTCTTCTGTACACACCTTGTATCGCAGCAATTGCTTCAGTAAAGCGTGAGCTTGGCGGAAAATGGGCTGTTATAATGGTTGTATGGCAGTGCCTGATTGCGTGGGTGATGGCATTTGTTGTGCATGCTGTTGTGATGCTATTCTAGAAAGCATTTATTTCATGTGACATTACTGGTGAAAATGTGGTAAAATAGCATAAGATTATGCTAAAAGCAAGGAGCGACGGGTTATGAAATACATTTTTACTAATGGACATATCCTTGATGGAACTAAGGATATGAAAGTTTTAGATGGTCATTCTGTGCTTGTTGAAGATGACAAGATTACTGGTATTGTGAAGGGTAACACTGTACCGGACGGTTTTAAGGAGATTAATCTTGAAGGTAAATACCTTATGCCGGGACTTATTAATATGCATGTTCATCTTGCAGGCAATGGAAAGCCACAGAAAAAGCAGAGAGATAATGAAAAAACTGTTAAGATGCTTATGGAAACAGCACTTTCAAGGGCAGTGACATATAAGGTTGTAAAGGATTTTGCAAAGACTGAGCTTATGAGTGGTGTTACTACTATAAGAACTGTCGGAGGTCTGGCTGATTTTGATACAAGAGTAAGGGATGATATAAGAAATGGCAAGGCTGACGGACCAAGAATACTTGCAGCTAATGAAGGAATTTCTGTACCAGGTGGGCATATGGCTGGTTCAGTTGCGGTAGCTGCTAACAATATAGATGAAGCACTTGTTCAGGTTGATATTGCAAAGAGTCAGAATGTTGACCTTATCAAGCTTATGATTACAGGCGGGGTGCTTGATGCCAAGGCTAAGGGCGTGCCGGGTGAACTTAAGATGCAGCCTGAGATGGTAAAGGCAGTGTGTGATAAGGCACATGCGCTTGGATATAAGGTTGCGGCACATGTTGAATCGCCAGAGGGCGTAAGGGTTGCACTACAGAATGGCGTTGATTCAATAGAGCATGGAGCAAAGCCTGATGATGAGATAATACATTTGTTTAAGGAAAATAATGCGTTTCTTTGTACAACATTATCTCCGGCACTGCCATATGCGCTTTTTGACAGAAGCGTATCTAATGCGTCAGAGGTCGAGCAGTACAATGGTAATATTGTGTTTGAGGGAATCAAGGAATGTGCCAAAGCTGCAATTGCCAACGATATTCCGGTTGTACTTGGCAATGATGTGGGATGTCCATGGATTACACAGTATGATTTCTGGCGAGAACTGTATTATTTCCACAAATATGTTGGCGTAAGCAATGCATTTGCATTATACACAGCAACTCTTAACAGCGCTGTAATGGCTGGCATTGGGAATGTGACAGGTTCAGTTGAAGCCGGCAAATGTGCTGACCTGATTGTGACTAAGAATAACCCGCTTGATGACCTCAGGGCACTTCGTAATGTAGATTTAGTCATGGCGCGTGGCAGATTGTACAATAATCCGAAGTTCAAAACGAAAAATATTGTCACTAAAGAACTGGATAAATTTTGCGATTTATGTTAATTTTATTAAAGAATTTTACTTAAAGGAATAAGATTATGAAGATAGGATTTGATAACGACAAATATTTAAAAATGCAGTCTGAGCATATTAAGGAGAGAATTGCCAAGTTTGACAATAAGTTATATCTTGAGTTTGGCGGAAAGCTGTTTGATGATTATCATGCTTCAAGGGTTCTTCCAGGATTTAAGCCGGACTCAAAGCTTCAGATGCTTTTGCAGTTAAAGGACCAGGCAGAGGTTGTTATTGCAATAAGTGCAGAAGATATTGCAAGTAATAAGATTCGTGGTGATTATGGAATTACTTATGATCAGGAAGTATTAAGACTTATAGATGCATTTACGGAATATGGACTTTTTGTAGGCAGTGTCTGCATCACTAAGTATTTCCAGCAGCCAGAGGTTGATAATTTTATCAAGGTGTTAGATGCACATGGAATTAAGAATTTCAAGCATTACAAGATTGCCGGATATCCTAATGATGTTGCCAAGATTGTAAGTGATGATGGTTACGGAAAGAATGAATTTATTAAGACTACCAGACCACTTGTAGTTGTTACTGCTCCTGGTCCTGGAAGCGGAAAGATGGCTACATGTCTTTCACAGCTTTACCATGAATATAAGCATGGTGTTAAGGCTGGATATGCGAAGTTTGAGACATTCCCAATCTGGAATATTCCACTTAAGCACCCTGTTAATCTTGCTTATGAGGCAGCGACAGCAGACCTTAATGATGTCAACATGATTGATCCTTTCCATCTTGAAGCATATGGAAAGACAACAGTTAATTATAACAGAGATATTGAGATATTCCCTGTACTTAACGCAATGTTTGAGCTTATTGCAGGAGAGAGTCCATACAAGTCACCAACAGACATGGGAGTTAATATGGCCGGTAACTGTATTGTTGATGATGAGGCATGCCGTTATGCTTCTAATATGGAGATTATCAGAAGATATTACAAATGTTTATGCGACCAGAAGAGAACTGGTGTAAACAGTCAGGAAATATATAAGATTGAGCTTTTAATGAATCAGGCAGGAATCACACCATCTTCAAGACCTGTTGTTAATGCTGCACTTGAAAAGTCAGCAAAAAGCGGTGACAAACCGGCGGTTGCAATTGAGTTGGAAGATGGAACTATTGTTACCGGAAAAACAGGTGATTTGTTAGGTGCTGCGTCATCAGCATTGCTTAATGCATTAAAGCAGCTTGCTGGAATAGATGATTCAGTTGACCTGTTATCACCTGAGTCAATCAGTCCTATCCAGACTTTAAAGACTAATTACCTTGGCAGCAGGAATCCAAGACTTCATACAGATGAGATACTTATTGCACTTTCATCATCAGTTGTAGCCAATCCTTTAGCTGATAAGGCTTTAAAGCAGATTCCTAAGCTTTATGGCTGTGATGTTCACTCAACAGTAATCCTTTCATCTGTTGATAAAGATACATTTAAGAGACTTGGAATGAACCTTACATGTGAGCCTGCATATGAGGAAGAGAAGAGATTTCATAAGAATTAAGTAATGTATTATATTTTAGCGTTATTCAGATAAACGACCTACTAACGAATTTCATATGAGCGCGTTAGTAGGTCTTTGTATTTGTTAGAGAAGCATGATAAGGAAGCCGATTCGTGAAATTGGACTTTTTAGTGGAGTGAGGCACAGAGGAAGTCCAATTGGGTTGCTGAAGTCTGTCAGATTGGATTTTATAGTGGCGGTAAGTCATGAGGAAGTCCAAAAAGGAAGCCGAAGCCTGCCAGATTGGACGTTGAGGCGGTGGAAAGGCATGTAGAAGTCCAAAAGCCTTAGCTAGACATGAAAGATTGGACTTTGAAGTTATGCAAAGTCAATAATAAAGCAATCTGAAGTCCAAAACTCCGAGCCAGTGCAAAAGAAAGCTAATTATTCACAAGTTATTTTTGTTTGTATCATCTATATATTGAAACTTGACAAAATGAGGGGGAGGTATATTCTTAATTAGCAGAGCAGTTTAAATATCTGCTTAAATTAATAAGAGGGTATAAAGGATAATGAGAAAACAAGTTTTATTAGGTATGATGATGTTTGCAATGGGAGCAAGTCTTATTGGATGTGGGAAAAGTGAAAATAATGTAGAAACTAACACACCAACTGTAGTAAACGAAAGTAATGCTGTTGATAAATCTACAGAGGAAAAGACAGAAGCTAAGGCAGATACATCGTCTTGGAATAAGAGCAGTATTGGAACAAAAGGTAGCGTAAAGTATCCAACTGATTATTTTAATACAAAAGATGTAGGTGAATTTATCTATAGAGGAAATAATCCTGACTATACAATTGTAATTTGTCCGGCTTTAGAGAGTAAAGGGAAAGAATTATCGGCTTCAACATATGATGAAATTTTTGAAGATGCTACAAAAGTATTGGGAAGAAACTATTATAGAAAGGGTATCTTTAAAAATGCTGAGACTTGTAAAGATGTAAAAATTGTTACCGAAACAAAGAAAGAATGTAAAGTAAATGGACATGATGCTTTTAATTTTACGGCTAAAACAACAGGTGCATCTAATAATAAAGAGCGTTATGTATATGGGTATCTTTCATGTACTCCAGAAGAACCTTTTGTCGTATATGGAATTGAATTAACAGATTCAGATTCAGACGCATTAAAGAAAGAAATTCAGACAGAAGTTGATGCAATTATGAATACATTTGAAACAAAATAAAAAGGAGATTATGCTATGGGGAAAAAGTCAGATTAGAAAAATAATCCGTTGACACACATAATTATATTTGATATTATTTATCAAGTAACTTAATATTCCATGAGGGAGTAGTTAGCGCGTAAGTGTGATTTGTCAACATTCTGATTATAATAGAGAGTATAATCTGGCAAATCTTAAATAATGAGACTCATGTATATCAATTATTTTCAGTGTGCAATATCACTGAATCTGGTTGATATACATGAGTTTTTTTATACCCCTCGGAAAAAGAAAAAGCAGAAAAATAAGGAGATTTATATGGGTAATTTTATTAATAACGCGCCATTTGCGCTTGTAATTGTGTTACTGATTATTGGATTTGTGCTGCTGATTAAAGGTGCAGACTTTTTCGTGGAAGGAAGCTCAAGTGTAGCAAAAAGACTGCATGTTCCGTCTATTATTATTGGACTAACAATAGTTGCAATGGGAACTTCGCTTCCAGAAACAGCGGTCAGTGTATCTGCATCAATTACAGGCAATAATGAGCTTGCAGTAAGTAATGTAGTCGGTTCTAATATATTTAACCTGATGGTTGTTATTGGCGTGTGTGCAATGATTGCAACAGTAAATGTTGCAAAAGAAACAATAAAAAGAGATATTCCATTTTCACTTATCTGTGCTGGACTTTTATTGCTTTTAGGAATCCTCGGATTTGGTGATAAGTCAGGTATGACACTTGGACATTTTGATGGTGTAATATTTATTGGTGCATTTGCAGGATACATTTTTTACATGATTAAGATTGCACTAAAGGCAAGCAAAGAAGGCAAAAAAATCGAGATTGAGGGCGGTTCTGATGAAGATATTAAGTTGATTTCAGTTCCGCTTAGTATTCTGTTCATTATTGGCGGTGCGGCTGCGATTGCAGTAGGCGGAGATATTACCGTAGACGCTGCCTCAAGGATAGCGAGTGACCTAGGAATGAGCCAGACACTTATTGGGCTTACAATAGTTTCAATAGGAACATCACTTCCAGAGCTTGTAACTTCAATAGTTGCAGCCAGAAAGAACGAAGTCGATATGGCACTTGGTAATGCGATTGGTTCAAATGTATTTAACATACTTATGGTACTTGGTATTGCATCAGCAATCAGTCCAATCAGCATAATTACAGAAAATATTATAGATTTGTGTGTGCTTATTGTATTTACAATATGTGTATGGATATTTGCCGGAACAAAGAAGAAAATCGGAAGAATCGAAGGTTTTTCAATGGTTGCACTTTATGTGATATATGCAGTTTATATCATAATAAGATAAATGAGGTAACATACAAATGCTGTTGTTTTTAAAAGTGTTTTTTACTGAATTCATAGCTGAGATGGGCGATAAAACCCAGCTCATGCTTATTGCTCTTACTTCTAAATATAAGTTAAGAGATATTATATTAGGAACTGCTGTAGCAATTCTTGTACTTAACGGACTAGCTGTTTTAGCAGGTGGGCTTGTCAGTGAATTCATTCCTGACTGGCTTATAAAGACTATTGCAGCACTTGCGTTTCTTTATTTTGCTGCATCAACCATTGCCGGGGATGATGATGACGAAGAAGAAGGCAGCGGCAAATCAAAGATTAAGTTTGCACCACTTGCAGTTTTCTGTACATTTTTCATTGCAGAGCTTGGTGATAAGACACAGCTTACAGCTATAACATTTGGTGCTAATGAAGGTATGAGTGCAGCTCTTGTTGTATGGATAGGATGTTCGATCGGACTTTTTGCGGCTGACATTCTTGGTATGTTAGTCGGATATCTGTTAAAGAGCAAGACTCCGGAGGGACTGCTTAATACACTTGCATTCGCAATATTCTCGATATTCGGTGTATATACACTTTATCAGGGACTTAAACTTATAAGGGCATCTGTCTGTCCGATTCCGGTATGGACAATACTAATAGCTGCAACTGTTGTTTTTGTTGTTATATGTGTCTGTCTTTTTATAAGAAGAGAGAAGAAAGAAATTAATTAAAATGAAAGTAATCGTATCATTTTTTATGTGATGCGATTATTTTTTTTGTAAATGTGTCGATATAATAATTAGAAAAGTCAAGGAGGACTTTATCCAATAAATTTTTGTTCAAGGAGGAATGAATTATGGTAGTGTATATTCAGGGAATTTTTCCCAGATAGCCGGTTCGTATGCAGATACAGCGGCTGTTTATTCTAAGTCAGAGACAACTAAGACCGATGAGACAAGCGGAAAGAAGAAAGTCAGTGGTCAGACTATCGGTAATCCCCAGTTAAGCGAGAAAGCAAGCAAATATTATGAACAATTAAAGAAAAAGTACTCTAATATGAACTTTATTCTTGTAAGTGAGGATCAGAAAGAGAATGCCAAGGCTAATGCTGCAGGTTATGCTAATTCCAATAATATGGTTGTACTTATTGATGAGGATAAAATTGAAAGAATGGCTTCTGATGAGAATTACAGAAAGCAGTATGAAGGAATTATTGCAAATGCTGCCAGTGGAATCTCACAGCTTGCAAGCAGTCTTTCAGCAACAGGAACTAGTGTAAAGGGCTTTGGAATGCAGGTTAATGATAATGGTACAGCATCATATTTTGCTGTGCTTGAAAAGTCAAGTGCTGCACAGAAGGAGCGTATTGAAAAGAAGGCTGCAGAAAAGAAAGAAGCTAAGAAGACAGCACAGAAGAAGGCAGAAAAGAAAAAGAATGAGGAGCGGCTGGAAAAGAAACGTAAAGAAACCGGAGATGTCGATGATACTGACAATACGGAGACTGTAACAGTGACAGCTTCATCAATAGAAGAGCTTCTTGAAAAGATAAAAGACCAGGAACAGCTTTTCTTAAGTGATACAGTAAAAACTCCACAGGAGAAGAATGTGGGGCAGAATGTTGATTTTTCTGTATAATGTCAGGGGGTGTGCCTAGTGATATTATCAGGAACAATAGCAAGTACCGTACAATTGCAGATGCTTAATAACAAGTGGATGCAAAAAAAGGAATCTGGCAATGTTTTATCTAAGCAGGAGTTAAATGAACGTTCTACATGGACATCTGAACAGTTTATGATTGCTGATTTTCAGGACCAGTTAGAACATAATCGTGAAGCAGAGAAGCGCCAGAAAATAGATAATAAGATTATGTCAGGTGGGAGTCTTTCGCCAGAGGAAATATCTTATCTTGAAAAGAATGATCCTGTTGCTTTAAAGAAATATCGTGAAACTAAAGAAGAAAAAGAAAGTTATAAGGAAAAACTGAGACAATGCAAGACTAAGGAAGAGGTTGACCGTGTAAAGCTGCAGAAGCTTGGAGAACTGGAGAGTTCATTAAGCAGTATCGTCAATGACCCGGCAATACCTAAAAGTGCCAAGTTAGCGAAGGCCCAGGAAATACTTGCAAAGACTAACAACATTGAGGCTGCACATCTTGAGTTTGTAAAATCCGCAGATTATCAGAGTATGCCAACTGATGAAGAAAAGAAAGAACAGGATGCAGCAGATAATGATATATCAGATGAGATAACAGACAGCGAGAAAGCTGATAATGCTGAACTTACTGACGCTTCCGAAAATACACAGGATAAAGCAGATAATGTAACTGATGATAATAATAATCAGGTTTCTGATATTAAAAATCCGGATACTATGGATACAAAAGCATCTGAGAAAACATATGAAAAAGATAATCGCAAGAAAGAATACAGTACAGAAATTAAGAAAGTCAGCCGAAAGCTTAAGAAAGGTTTTGAGGCGGCTGACATGCATGTTGACATAATTGTATAATAAGGTAATCACTTCGTTAAACTGCAATTTAGCGAAGTGACTGAAATGTGTACTTTACTACTGTAACGAGCAATTTTTAAGTAAAAGAAGATGATTTCAAGGATTTTCCAGACGAAATTAAAGACCAATTTAGGCACTTATTTGAATAACTGTAAAACGCCGATAAATCCTGATTTATCGGCGTTATTTTATCTATTATTATCTATTATCGACCTTTTCTGGATACATATCATGGTTTGCCATTCTGTTGAATGCTATCTCCTCCCATTTTGTTCCAGGTTTTCCATAATTACAGTAAGGATCTATTGATATTCCTCCTCTCGGAGTAAATTTCCCCCATACCTCTATGTATTTTGGATCCATAAGTTTTATCAAATCTTTCATGATAATATTCATACAGTCTTCATGAAAATCACCATGATTTCTGAAACTGAATAAATAT
>ERZ1026876.1203-NODE-1203-length-13323-cov-3.730404_pt1 | contig 13323 bp, 15 predicted proteins | sample MGYA00380168_ERZ1026876 | MGnify/ENA primary metagenome ERZ1026876 (study PRJEB33269, sample SAMEA4719804) | human gut metagenome | biome: human-associated habitat; feature: organic feature; material: feces | place: Cameroon | collected 2013-10 ... | reverse complement strand
GCTATAATATATCTACACTCAAAAAATGTTTTTGCAGGCAGATAATATAAGGAAAGGAGCGTTAAATTTGAAAGAGGAAAAAATTCTGGGCTATATCAGACAGATATCGGCAACGGTAGATGCCCATTGCCGCACAACGAGCGATAAAATGGAGCTTACGCCTATGCAGTGCTTCTGCATAGTGTATATCCACGAAAACAAGGGCAGGGATTTCTGTTCGACCGATCTTTGCGATATTCTCGGAACGTCCCGTGCGTCCGTTTCGCTTCTTTTAAAAGGGCTGAAACAGAAAGGGTATCTTCAGATGATATCCGTTGAGGGCGATGACCGAAAGAAACAGCTTGAGCTTACGCCGAAAGCTGCCGAATTCACCGCTTTTCTCAAAAAGGATATGGACGATCTTGACAAAGCATTGCTCGAGGGTATCCCAGCCGAAGATATGCCAATAATCAGCCGCGGACTTAAAATTATGCTCGCAAATATGAAACAATATCAAAAAGGAGGTATGTGCTGTGATAAAAACACTTATGGCACAGATCAAACAGTATAAGAAAGACACGATACTGACACCGATCTTTACTGCGCTCGAAGTTCTGTTTGAAGTAATCATTCCGCTCATCACCGCAAAGCTCATCGATGACGGCATTTCGGCAGGAAATATGTCCGCGGTTGTAAAATACGGCGTTATTATGGTGATCGTTGCATTTCTGAGCCTTGGCAGCGGCGTTCTCGCAGGCAAATATGCTGCGACCGCATCGACAGGCTTTGCCTGCAACCTTCGTCATGCTATGTATGACAACATTCAGCGGTTCTCGTTCTCCAACATCGATAAATTCAGCACAGCCGGACTTATCACCCGTATGACAACGGACGTTACGAACATTCAGAACGCTTTCCAGATGCTTATCCGAATCGCGGTAAGAGCGCCTTTCACGCTTATATGCAGCCTTATAATGTGCATCGCCATCAACGGCGAGCTTAGCCTTATATTCCTTGCTGCACTCGTTATCCTCGGAGCGGCTCTTTTCCTTATCATCGGAAAGGTTTCAAGGATATTTGAAGTCGTATTCAAGAAGTACGATGACCTCAATGCAAGCGTTCAGGAAAACGTTTCGGCTATCCGTGTTGTAAAGGCTTTCGTCCGTGAAGACCACGAAACGACCAAGTTCAAAAACGCATCCAACTCAATTTACAAGATGTTCGTCAAGGCAGAAAGCCTTATCGCCCTCAACAGCCCGATAATGATGTTCGTTGTTTACTTCTGCATCATTCTTATCTCCTGGCTCGGCGCTAAGTTCATCGTTGCCGGCAGCCTTACAACGGGCGAGCTTACATCGCTGTTCTCCTACGTTATGAGCGTTCTCATGTCGCTTATGATGCTTTCGATGATCTTCGTTATGCTCACGATGAGTGAAGCGAGCGCAAAGCGTGTCGTTGAAGTTATCAAGGAAGAACCCGACATCGTTAACCCCGAAACTCCCGATACAAACATTGCTGACGGACGCATCGACTTCAACCACGTCAACTTTGCTTATGCTCACAGCAGCGGCGAAAATGTTCTTGAAAATATCGACCTCCACATCAATGCGGGTGAAACTATCGGCATCATCGGCGGAACGGGCTGCGGCAAATCGAGCCTTGTAAACCTGATCAGCCGTCTTTACGATGTCACCGACGGCAGCGTTTACGTCGGCGGAAAGGACGTTAAGTCCTACGACCTCGAAGCTCTCCGAAACAGCGTTGCGGTAGTTCTTCAGAAGAATGTTCTTTTCTCGGGAACTATCCTTGACAACCTCCGCTGGGGCAATGAAAATGCCACCGAGGAAGAGTGCCGCGCTGTCTGCAGGCTCGCCTGCGCAGATGAATTCATCGAACGCTTCCCCGACGGATACAATACCTATATCGAGCAGGGAGGAAGCAACGTTTCAGGCGGTCAGAAGCAGCGTCTTTGCATCGCAAGAGCGCTCCTTAAAAACCCGAAGGTGCTTATCCTCGATGACTCGACAAGTGCGGTCGATACTGCGACCGATGCAAAGATCCGTGAAGCCTTTGCCCAGAGAATACCCGGAACGACAAAGATAATCATTTCACAGCGTATTTCCTCCGTCAAGGACGCTGACAGAGTGCTTGTCCTCGATGACGGCAAGGTAAGCGGCTTCGATACACACGAAAAGCTTCTTGAAACCAACGAGATCTACAAAGAGATCTACGATGCACAGACAAGCGGCAGCGGCGACTTTGACGCACCTGCGGCTGACTGACGGAAAGGAGAGATCAATTTATGCCGGGACCACACGGAAGACCCCCAATGGATATGAGAAATATGAAGAATATGGACACAAAGTCCCTCGGACGTGTTTTTTCATATCTTTTCAAAAACTATACAGTACACCTTATAATCGTTGTTATCTGCATTATCATCACGGCGATAACGACACTTTACGGAACGCTCTTTATGAAGAGCCTTGTCGATGATTATATCACTCCGCTCGTAAATGCAAAGGCAGCAGGACTTGAACCCGACTTCGGACCGCTCGCAGGAGCTATCCTGAAGCTTGTCGGAATTTATGCAGTCGGCATTGTTACTTCCTATGCTTACAACAGAATAATGGTAAATGTTTCGCAGGGTTCGCTCCGAAACCTCAGAAACGACCTTTTCTCGCACATGGAAACTCTCCCGATAAAGTATTTCGACACCCACGCTCATGGCGATATAATGTCTATCTACACGAACGATATCGATACTCTCCGTCAGCTCATCGGACAGAGTATCCCACAGCTCATCAACTCGACTATCACAGTCATCATGAGCTTTGTAAGTATGATAGTGCTGAATATCCCGCTCACGATTCTGACGATCTTAATGATCGGCGTAATGTTCCTCGTTACGGCAAAGCTCGGCGGAAAGTCTTCGACATTCTTCGTTAAACAGCAGAAAGACCTCGGTAAAGTTAATGGCTATATCGAAGAAATGCTCGAGGGTCAGAAGGTCGTTAAGGTCTTCTGTCACGAAGAAAAAGCAAAAGAGGGCTTCAACCGCATCAATGACGAGCTTCGCGTGAGCGCAGAAAACGCAAACAAGTTCGCAAACATTCTTATGCCGATAAACAACAACCTCGGTCATATCAGCTACGTTCTGTGCGCTATCCTCGGCGCAGTCCTTGCACTTTCGGGAGTGACGGGACTTACCCTCGGTACGCTTATATCGTTCCTCACACTCAACAAGAACTTCAGCCAGCCTATCACTCAGGTCAGCCAGCAGATAAACTCGGTAGTTATGGCTATGGCAGGCGCAAAGCGTGTATTCGACCTTATCGATGAAACGCCTGAAACCGATGACGGCTATGTTGAGCTTGTCAACGCAAAGGAAAACGCAGACGGAACTCTTTCCGAATGTGAAGAAAGAACGGGACTTTGGGCATGGAAGCACCCTCACTCCGAGGACGGAAGCGTTACCTATACAAAGCTTGAGGGACGCATCGTCTTTGACGGCGTTGACTTTGGCTATACCGATGATAAGATCGTCCTCCACGATATAAAAATCTCCGCAGACCCCGGTCAGAAGATCGCATTCGTAGGAAGCACGGGCGCAGGAAAGACCACTATCACGAACCTCATCAACCGTTTCTACGATATTCAGGACGGCAAGATAAGATATGACGGCATCAATATCAATAAGATAAAGAAAGCCGACCTCCGCCGTTCGCTCGGCATCGTTCTTCAGGATACACACCTCTTCACGGGAACAGTCATGGATAATATCCGCTACGGCAGACTGGACGCAAGCGACGAGGAATGTATCGCGGCGGCAAAGCTTGCAAATGCCCATAGCTTTATAAAAAGACTCCCCGAGGGCTATAATACAATGCTCACAGGCGACGGCGCAAACCTTTCGCAGGGTCAGCGTCAGCTCCTTGCGATCGCCCGTGCCGCAGTAGCCGATCCGCCCGCACTTATCCTCGATGAAGCAACATCATCTATCGATACAAGAACCGAAGCACTCGTCCAAAGAGGTATGGACGGACTTATGTACGGCAGAACGACATTCGTTATCGCACATAGACTTTCGACCGTAAAGAATTCCGACTGCATCATGGTACTTGAGCAGGGAAGAATAATCGAACGCGGTCCTCACGATAAGCTTATCAAAGAAAAGGGCAGATATTATCAGCTCTATACGGGAAAATCAATTGCAAATTAAGAATTAAATTCGGAATGCGGAATTCGGAATTATTTATATTCCGTTAATTCGCAGCAAAAATCGTAGAGGCGGATTCTATATCCGCCCGTTGCGAAAAACTATATTCCGGGTGAATTTTTCATACAGATATAATAATACCGCCGACCGTGTAAAAGGGATAACCTTTACGCGGTCGGCGGTTTTTGTTATTCTCAATATTTTCTTATGTCGTAAGAGCCTCCGCCGAGTTCGCAGACTTCGATCCCGCATTTCGGGAGAGCTTTTTTTATTGCCTTTGCGGTCTCGTCCGAGATGCCCGTGAAATCGAGCGTGAGCTTTTTGAGCTTTTTCAGCGTTGAGAGCTTCTGCATGTTTTTTATTCCGCAGGATGAGCCGTCCGAGATGCTCAGCTCCTTTATATCCATTCCCTCTATCCAGTTTACATTGAATGAGGCGTTATTGTTGTATATCTGAAGGCTGTCGATGTTCTCGCAGTCCTTGAGGTTTATCATATCCGTAAATTCGCTGAGCCATATCGAAACATTTTTCAGGCTCTTATTCCCGAAAAGGCGCACGTCATTGCAGCCCATGATAAAAAGATTTTCAAGGCTTTTCAGATCCTTTATAAAGGACATATCATACGTTCTGCCGTTGTTGATATCCATGAGCCGAAGTGTTTTAAGTCCTGCAAGGTTTCTCATTCCATCAGTGAAAGAGCTTTTTACATAGGAAAGTGAAAGCTCGTCCAGCGCAAGGCTTCCGATAAATGAAAGATCATCGTCGTTTGAGTCGACGGAAAGACTGCGCAGGCGGTTCATCTTGGTCTTGGCGGCGGCGCTAAGGTTGGTCGTGTTTCCCGAGACATCGAGCGTTTCGAGAGCGTCAAGCTTTGAAAGGAACGACATATCCGTTCTTTCCGAGGTGAGGGTAACAGAAAGGGAGCGAAGCTTTTTGAAACTGCCTATCAAAGCAGCATCGTCACCGCCGATGTTTTTCAGCTCCAGCGTTTTCAGCTTTTTGAGCCCTTTGAGCGGAGCGATATCCTTTATCGCAGACGCTCTTACATCAAGATAAAGCTCCGTCACATTTTTCAAGTTGGAGACGGGGTCTATGCTCTCGCAGACCTTATCCGCCCATGTGCTTGTGTAGCGGAATTTTTTCAGCCCCGTAAGCTTTTTCAGGAAGGAAAGATCCTCCGAACCGCTGCACTGGTGCAGACCGAGCCATACAAGATCGTCGAGCTTGCTAAGATAGGATATGTTGCTGACATCTGCCCTTATAACGACAAGGTTCTGCAGTTTCGGGAGCTTCTCCGCAACGGCTTTGATATCGACCGTATTATCCCCGACATAGTAATACTTTTTGAACGACAGGTCATACATCGTATCAAGGTATTCATATTCGCCCTTTTCGCCCTTTACAAAGCATATCTGCTTTGCGTTGACGGAAATTTTGTTGCCGTAAAGAACGACCTTTTCCGATTTGTCATTTTTTGCCGCAAAGCACCCCGACGGCAGAACGGTCACGGCTATCACGAGCGCACACAGCAGGCATAGAATTTTCTGCATTTTTATTACCCCCAAAAATAAATTTGTTATAACAAAATCTTATCACAAACGAAATATTTTGTCAATATTATATAATAAAAATTGAAATTTTTTATCTCTCTTTGAACGACTCGAAAGCTATGATATCACTCACGGTTTCCTCGAACCATTCTTTTCCGAAAGCCATTGTTGTGAGCCTTATGCGTGAATATCTTGCGGCATCGGCGAGGTCTTGGTCATCGCTTTCCAGACATTCTCTTATTGTGGGTGCGGCATCTGCGGAGAGGTCATCAGGGAATGTTGTCATCACGCCCTTTTCTATAAGCTTTGCGTCATACTTTGCGATAAGTCCGTCTGCGTTGCAGAAGCAGAGCAGGAGCGAGGCTATAGTTATTACAGCCGCACCTACGCTTGCCGCACGGAACTTTTTAAAGCGTGAAATTATTATAAGCACGAACACTGCCGCGAGAATGAACATTGCCCACGATGTATATACACGCTTTGAAGTCAGTCCGAAGCGGTCGATATAGAGGAGCATTTTGCTTTCGGCGGTCGCGATAAGGATAAGCGTGAACACCGAGAGAATGACTGTGACGGTTTTGAGTGCGGTATTTTTCCCGTCCCTGCGGCAGAATGCATTAACGGCGGCTATTACGGCGAGGTTTATAACTGCTACTGCACAAAGCTCAAAAAATCCTCTTCGTGCATACTCCGATGCGCTGAATTTTTCGGGGAGGACTCCGCCGAATGCGGAGATGAAATATCCAAGCTGTGAGAAGAAAAACAGCACATAGACTATCAGGAGCGGCGCGGTAAATGCGCAGACGAGGGCAGGCGGTGCAACGCGCATTTTCTCGTTTTTCGCTTCGTACAAAGCTTCGTCCGTGCGGAGCTTTCCCTTTGAGGAAACCGCGCCGAAGATAACGCCGAACAGCAGGAATGAAACGGGAAGACCGATGAGGAAAAGCCAGAACTCGGTAAGGCTTATGCTGTCGAAAATTCGTCCGAGCATATTCTCGAAGCCGTCGTCGGCGCTCATAAGCAGTATGCACACAACGACCGTTATCGGCAGTGAGAGCATAAGTCCTGCGACGGCATATCCGACATTTTTCGCGCCGCTCTTTCGGCGGAAAATTCCGCAGGCGGCTTTCGGGCAGGCGGTAAAATTGCGCTTAGGCACGCCGAAAACTGCTTCGCCAACGCTATGGAAAGCACTTTCGCCGAAGCCTTTCCACTCGGGATTGTTCAGTGCGAACGCCCACATCGCATAATATACAGCCGCAAAGCAGAACGCCATAAACCGTATAAGTCCGTTTGCGCTCACGCACGTTCCGAGGGCGAAAACTGCCGACAGAACGAAGTAAAGCTTTGATGACCTGCTCCCGTCAGCCTTGCGGAGCTTTGCCAATACTGCCGACAATATAAGCACTGCGATAAGGAACAGTGCGGCGGCGATTCCACAGCTATGCTGTAAGAAAAGCTTTATAAAGGTATAACCCGTGAAAAGAAATATCAGTGCAAAAACGCTCTCGGAGGTCGAGCAGAACGGCGGCTGTTCCGCAGGCGGAGTATCCTTTTCAGTATCGGCATTTTCGCTCGGTTCGGACTGCTCGGGACGCTCGCTCGGCTCAGCTTTTTCATTTTCGGGGAAAGTATTCTGAACTTTTTCAACATTTTCGGGATAATTTGCGGAAAGCTCATCGGGGGTCATTCTTCATCGCTCCTTTCAAAGTCGAGGATATCGCCGGGCTTGCAGCCGAGGATATCGCAGAGCTTGTCAAGGGTGGAAAAGCGTATCGCTTTCGCCTTGCCCGTTTTGAGTATCGAGAGGTTCGCAGGAGTGATATCAAGCTTTTCCGCAAGCTCGCCCGAGGAGATCTTACGCTTCGCCATCATAACATCAAGATTAACTATTATAGCCATTTAAGTCACCTTTCTTCAATATACTTGCTCGGTTCATATCGTTCCCTCATTTTCTTCCTGAATTTGCACAGCCTTTGCAAAGACGTTTTTCAGCACACGGATTATAAGTCCGAAGAAAGCCGCTGCTGCCGCAATTACGATGAAGGGATATGCCCAAATGCTGTAAACGGCGAGGACGATGCCGACAAGATAACAGCACCACGAGAGGATTCGGATAAGCTTGACATTTTCCTTGATGAAAACTTTTTCCCGACTTATGTTTGAGAGGAGCTTATTGAGGAAGAAAAGCGCCGTGAAAGCAAGCACTGCACAGGCATAAAAAGCTATGTAAAATCCCACGGGGTCAAGTCCCATATCCCACACCATTGCAAGCGGTCCCCACGACGATGATATGAGCGACACCGTGGCGTAAACAACTGCGGCGGCAAATATCACCGCAAGCACCCATACGATGACCCTTGAAAGCGTGAGCGACATTGTATCTGTCCATTTTTTGTTCTTCTTACTGTTCATAATAATGACCGTTCCTTTCTGTATGCGGGATATCACCCCAAGGTTTCTCCCTTTGACAGTATGATAGCACAGCGGATATCATTTGTCAATACCTTTTTATCGATAAACGATAATATTTTCTTGTTTTGCATAAAATCAATATCGAAATTCGGTGCTTTTTGCACAATTATTCGGCTGTACGCTTTATCGGACAGCAAAAGCTTGAAAAAAAGCGCCTTTTGTGATAGAATAAACACAAAAGGAGAGATCGGAATGGAAAATCAGTTTTACTCAATGCTTTCACGAATGAAGCTTATAAACCGCTGGGGACTTATGCGCAACACAAGGAACGAAAATATCTCTGAACACAGCCTTGAAACGGCGATGATAGCGCACAGCCTTGCGATCATCGGGAACACCTACTTCGACAAGAGCTACAACGCCGAAAGATGCGCTCTGCTCGGTGTTTTTCACGATGTTACCGAGATAATAACGGGCGATCTGCCCACTCCCGTGAAGTACGGCAGTCCCGAGATACGCTCCGCCTACAAGCAGGTCGAGGACAACGCGAAAAACCGACTTGTTTCGATGCTCCCCGAGGAGATGCAGAGCAAAATTTCGCCGCTTTTGTCTCCCGATGAAAATACTTCGGACGAGGAGCGGGAGCTTTGGCGTCTGGTGAAAGCCGCCGACAAGCTTTCGGCGCTGATAAAGTGCATAGAGGAGCGCGTGACGGGCAATTCCGACTTCATCAGTGCGGAAAAATCGACACTCCTCTCGATAGAGGAAATGGCAATGCCCGAGGCTGATTATTTCGTCAAAAATTTTCTCCCAAGCTATGGCAAGACGCTTGATGAGCAGGCTTAATACTAATTCGTAATGCGTAATTTTTAAGGGCATCACAATTTTGTGATGCCCTTGTTTTTTATTTACAGATATGGTATATTATGTATATGTGATATGATGCTGAACACCAATAAAACTGCAAACAAAAAATCGGTGCAAAAATCATATACGCGAGTTTTTGCTGTTCAGTATAAAAAATGTGGGAACGTGATAATTATGTTGAGCTTTTATCTTACACTCATAGATGAACCGAGCGATAAGGAAAAATTTACAGAGATATATGAGCATTACAAAGGCATGATGATGCAAAAGGCGATGTCGATCTTACATAGCTCCGCACTCGCCGAAGAAGCTGTTCAGGAGAGCTTTGTAAAGATAGCAAAAAATATTTTAAAAATTTCTTCTCCCGTTTGTAGTAAAACGGCTTCTTTTATCGTTATTATAGTTAGAAACACTTCTTATGATATTCTGCGCAGGGAAAAACCCGATAGAAATGTTTCGCTTGACGAAGAAATATCCGCAGAGAATATTGAAATGCCCGATATAAATGAAGTCCTTTCGACCGTTGGATTGAATTTCATTCTGGAAGTTATCAACGGAATGGACGACAAATACCGTGACGCATTATCGCTCAAATATCTGTACGGATAAAGCAATAACGAGATCGCCAAGCTGATCGGCATTAACGAAAAAAATGCCGGAATGCGCATTTACAGAGCAAAAGCTATTTTAAAAGCAAAATTGGAGGAGAATGGTTATGCCTTTAAGTAAGGGAGCGAACGAACGCCTTTGGGACGCTGTTATCAAAGAAGCACTGATCGAATCCATGAGGCTCGAACTTGACGAAGCGGAGCAAAATGCCGAACCGCACAGCTTTTCACCGCAGTTTGAGCATAACATGAAAAAATTGAGCAGGAGCATTGGCATAAAGGAAAAAAGCTGCGGCGGTAATGGGCATTTCTTTCGGCGGTCTGCTCACACAGCATGAGGTTTATGCCGCCGTCAGCAATGTTGTCAGAGATATATTTTCAACGCACGACAAATACACATATCAGGGCAGCTTTGATTCCGATGATATGGATTTTGACTACTCCATAGAGCCGGGATATATTCCCGAGGGGTATGAACTGCGAACGGTCAATTATCTGGGGAACGCAAAGCTTATGATCTATGAAACGGACGATGAGATAAAACTTTATTTTGATTACAGCTTTGCCGATGCTACTTCATTAACTGTTGATAACGAAAGACACAGCTATAAAGAAATAAACAAAAACGATACAACCTACTATTTTTATAAATCGGACGATGAAAATGATTACAGTATGTTGATATGGTATGATGAAAGACATTCTTATCTCATTACTGCACAACTTTCCGAAGAAGAAATTGTTAAAATTGCCGAAAATATAAAATCTTGAAAAATATTGTAGTAAATCGGATAAAATTGTCGTTTTAGTATATGTAAGGCAATTTTATCAAGGAGAGTGGTTTTTATAAAAAACAAAATAAAATACCTGATCGCATTAATGCTGTCGTGCTTTATGCTCGGAATGTTGTCGGTCACTGCATTTGCCGATCAGATACAGCCATGTTATTCCGACACAAACCCAACAAAGCTTTTATTGAGTTTTTCTTCCGGTAAAGCGACCTGCTCGGTCATGATAACGGGCGGATCGGGTACGACAAGCATAACCAACTGCACAATGACCCTTACCGATGACAACGGAACGGTAATAGCATCTTGGAGCAATCTATCTTCATCGGGAGACTCTTTATCTTCCATAAAGAAAGCATCGGGTGTAACCAAAGGCAAAACCTATACTTTAAGCGTAACAGCTACCATAAACAGAAACGGTTCAAGTGAAAATGTTTCCGATTCTGTAACCAGAACGTATTAAACAAAGATCAAATAATTAATAATTATAATTGCCTTACAAAAATTTTTTATGGGGAGGAGGGATAGAAGATTTTTAACTGCGGAATTTGCCGTTGAGAACTGTTTTGGGGTTACATCGGCATAGGTTACTGAATATTAAAAAGCAAGTTTAGAAGTTATTGTATAATCGAAAGGAATGGTTATTATGAAAAAAATGTTTAAAAAAGCAATTGCAACTCTTTTGGCTGTTACAGCTTTATCTGCGGGTGCTGTTAACGCATTTGCAGCTGACAGCAATGATTCGGTTTGTGTGACTTCCATACCACATACCCATGTATGCAGTAGCACAAGACAACAGATTGTCAATTCCACACCTGCCGGTTCTCATCAGCATCCGATCGAATATGATACAAATGGAAATGTTATTAAATTTGCTATTTGCTATTTGCGTGTAGATACTTACCAAATAAGTTCAATATGCGGAATTTGTGGTCAGGTTTGTTCGTCATATACATCAAATGTTACTGTTCATAGTGTCTGAATATAAAAATGACACCGATATACAGGCTGGCTTGAACAGCCTGTATATCTAAAAATCAAAACGTTTTATGTAGGTGAGAGTATGAAATCTAAAATTATATTTTTAATTATCCCAATCCTGCTTCTGTTTTCTTCATGTCAGGCGGACACAGAAAATACCGATACCGAAAATACAAAAGAAATGCTTATTATGGCTTATCCGTCAGAGGTTGAAGAATTTTATTTTAACAAATTTCAGCAAAGCGAATCCAATGAGCTGATAGCTATGTTCAATCAGGAAAGTGAGGACTTTATAATACAAAAGCAGGAATATGAATCGAATGATAAGCTTTTTATGGACATTCTGAGCGGACGAAGCTTTGACCTGCTTTATGTCGGCGATTGGCTCGATATGACATCGATGTACAATAAAAATATTCTCTGCGACCTGAATGAACTCATAGCTTCCGACCCCGAAATTTCCCGTGATATCTATGTTGAACCCGTCCTTGACGCTTTGGAGGTAAATGGAAAGCTTTATCAGATGCCACGTAATTTTAATATTGAATCCGCCGTTGTAAAAGCGGATAAATGGGACAACGATACCGATAATTCGATCGAGCATTTATGTGAAAAAGCAGAACGCCTTGGATATGAACTTCCGTTTGATCTTTCACCTTATTCATTCAGCTTTCCTTATATCGTTTCCTCTGAATTTATCGATTTTGACAACAGCACCTGCAATTTTACCGACGGACGGTTTGAAAATCTTCTTGTCATAATGAAAAAATTTACGGATTATTACGGCAGCGAAGCCATAAATTATCCGAATGGTGCTTCCGATCTGTTCAAAGAGAACAAGCTTATGATAATGTCTGCTTCAATTGCGAACTTTGATCATATCAAGGACTTGACTATGCGCTCGGGGGCAAAACTTAAACATATCGGACTGCCATCTGAAATATCCAATTATCATATAGCTATACCTATTGTATCATTTTCGATTTTTGGAAGTTCCGAAAACAAAGCAGGTGCATTTGAATTTATAAAATACTACACATCTTACAATACCTACGTTAATGAAAACCCAAGTGCGGGCGAAAATGTTACCAATATATCGTTTATACCTATCAACAAAGCAGCGCTTGAGTATGCGGCTGAGGATTCATTGAGCGAAAAAATGAATCTGTTTTATACGAATCTCGATGACGAAACGATAAAAGAATACCATGATGATATACTCGAGCAGATATATTCGGTAAACGGCGCAGGTACTTCTATTGGCTCGGACATAAAAAATATACTCACAGATGAGATACCATACTACCTGAGCGGAAACAAATCAGCTTCCGAGGTGTGCGAAATGATACAAAACCGAGTAAGCACATACTTAGCGGAAAAAGGCTAATTTTCGCGAACTGCTTTACACAGCAGTTCACATTAAAAACCACAGGGAGATATGCAATAATGAACAAACGAAATATTATCCTCGGCATATGTGCCGCCGATCTTCTTGCCGCAGTTATTATACTGATAGTCATTGCCGAAAAGCCTGTCAGCAGTATGTCGGTGATAATGCCCGCAATGCTGACAATGTTCGGTGTGCTGCTTTTCGGACAGAAAAGAGCAGGACTGAAAGGTGCAGAGCGCCTACTGCCTGCGGCTTGCGGTCTGTTTCTTGCGGCGGAATATGTTTTCCTCGAATACCGAATTTATGATAAGGCACTTGCGGATATTTTTCCGTTTTCAAATGTTATCAAAGGGCAGTGCGGAAATGTCCTGCTCGGTGTGGTTCTGTCGATGGTGCTGTTTTTGATAGGCTTTCTTGCGAAAAAGCTTCAGACAAATAAGTGAAGCAAAAAAATAAAATGGTTTGAAAGAAATCGACCAACCTTTCCGAGGCGTGCGAAATGATACAAAACCTAGTAAGCACATAC
>ERZ1026876.1199-NODE-1199-length-13367-cov-6.976638_pt1 | contig 13367 bp, 6 predicted proteins | sample MGYA00380168_ERZ1026876 | MGnify/ENA primary metagenome ERZ1026876 (study PRJEB33269, sample SAMEA4719804) | human gut metagenome | biome: human-associated habitat; feature: organic feature; material: feces | place: Cameroon | collected 2013-10 ... | reverse complement strand
CTGAGGAAAATGTCTTGCCTAAATTTCTGCTTGACAAAGGTCGTTTCATAACAGTGATTTAACTCAAGTATCCCATTTGAATAACCACAACAATCAGAATCTCCATGCTGATTAGGCGTTCGTTAATTCCAAACGCAGGCAAATTTAAATTCCCCAAGTTACCCATAAAATTAAATTCCCTAAGTTACCTACAAATTCTAATTCCCAAGTTACCTACAAATTAAAACTGCCACTAGCCATAGTTTAGGTACAGGGGGCTTGTGTTTTTAGGAGTTAGGCTTGGCGTATTTGCCATGCTTTAAAGCTGCTTGGCATTATTTAATTCTAAGCTAAAAATATTTGGAGGGTAAGTTATGCGTATTTGGCAAGGCTTTAAGAAAATTGAGACGTTTAATCAAATGGTTACCCTTAAATGCCTAGATAAAACACGTAAGCCCCCGTTTAAGATGTTTAGACCTCCTCTTATGGGGCTTAGACCTCCTTTTAAGGTGTTTAAATATTCTTATAATGCGCTAAAACTTACTGACAAAGTGTTATGGTTTTGGGCGGTATTTTTCTTGTCAACCTCGGCGCAAGCTGACCTTGAAGGGGAGCTTGATAAGATGTTTAATGATCTTCATAACACGACGCGACCTAAAGCTTATATGACGGAGCGCCGTGGGGTGATTTCCGGCGGAAGCATTGTCCAGCGTAATTACATTAGGGACTTAAACCCCATTACGATGACGGCGCCAAGAATTGAGGCAGGCTGTGGCGGGATTGACCTTTATGGGGGTTCGTTTTCCTATATAAATAAAGATGAATTTGTGAATTTTTTGCGGCAAGTAGCGCAAAACGCGCGGGGTTATGCTTTTTCTATTGCCTTAAGCTCGATGTGTGAGAAGTGTTTTCAGCATATGGAAACGCTACAGCGTAAGGTTATGGCGTTAAATACGTATTTTGGGAATAGCTGCCAATTAGCGCAAGGGGTCGTTAATGATACTTTAGGGGCCTTTGACCGTAAAGGTCTAAACGATGCTTCGCTGATTGGTCAATTTAAGGGGATGGGTGATCTTTTTGAGTTAAGTACCGATCCCGCACCCAAAAATGTTTACGCTAAAGCAACCGAAGCAAGCCCTGAATATACCCAAGAACTTGCCGGTAATGTCATGTGGCAGATGCTCTTAAAAAACGAATTCTTTAAGCGCGACCCCGCGCTGACCGAGGCGGTAATGAGTATGGTGGGGACCATTATTACGAGTAAAGACGGAAGTTTAAAAGCGTCAGCTCCTGGGGGACTTGTGACTTTAAGAGATCTAGTTGAAGGGGGCGCGGTTAGAAGTTATCACTGCGATACTTTAGATGAACAAGGGTGTCTTAATCTGTCGGTAGCACAAGCCCCTTTAAAGGGACTCGCCTTTAAGATAGAAGAGACGCTATTAGGGCCATCTTTAGATGGCACGCAAGGTATTGTGGGGAAACTCGGGCAAAACAATGGAGCCTTTAGTGCGGAAGAAATAACGTTTATTAATGCCTTACCTCCGGGGGCTTTTGCGCGTATTCGAACTCTTGCTTCCTTAAATGTCGGGGGCACAGTGTCTTTAGTTGAGGCGCAAGCGCGCATTCTAGCGCTCACGATGGTTAAAAGCATGGCGTTATCATACTTAACTCAAGCTGAAGCTTCCTTAAAGCTTTCGGGGCATGCCTATGCCCAAATAGCCCGTGAACAAATTAAAACGAGCCGCGAAAGCATTGAACGTGAAGCGCAGGAGTTGACCCAAAGCTATGGCACTAATAAAGACATTTTAGAATTATATGAACTATTACTTCGGGCAAGTCAGGTAAACACTTATCTTGAAAGCACCGCTTTAGAATAGTCTCTAAACTTTAAGCCGGACCTCTTTTATGGCATGTGGCTTTTTTTGTGGCATGTGATATGTGGCATATGGCTTTTATGGCAGTTGTGTATTTGGCACAACTGCCATTTTTTATCATGCGCCTTAAGGGGGTTTTAGCATTTTTGGCGCATACTTCCCTTAAGTTCAACCTAAACCACAGTGTGAATTGAGCGCTTAATATGCGTAAAGGCGCGCTCAAGCTAAAAATGGAAGACCTTAATTCCAACTAATTTTAGAGTTTGTTTAACCTTAAGCTTTAAGCGGTTTAGGTAAATTTAAGCTTTGGAACTTAAAACAAACTTAGGCTTTAAGTAGGCGGGCTGATAAATACTTTGGTTTTTTACTCTTGGCAACCTAAGCTCTATAAATTAGCGCCGGCTTAAGCAATTTAAATCTTCTTATGCGTAGCTCTCCTAAAAGCGTAGCTAGGCATTTTCAGTAATATTTTTCAGGGTTGCCTGAAAAATTTTAGTCCTGCTCTTTTTTAGCAGGTATGTACCACTTAGGTACGCTGGAACATCCTTTTAGGATGATTAGTCTGCTGCTCAAATTTTTGAGGCGGCGTTGGCACACTTTGGTGTGCATTAGGCTCTTTTAGATGAACTAAAAGTGCCACTGACGCATAAGGAGAAATAATCATGCGTTCAATTGAGGAACTCGAAAGTAAAAACGTATTAGGTGACGCCTTCCCTGAAGGTACTCGCACGGTGAGCTTAAACCGCACTTTTGATGGGGCCTATCCTGGGACCCGTAAAATTAGTGTTGGTAAGTATCTCTCATGTGATCACTTAATCCCTAAAGTTGAATCAAGCTATGTGTTTGATGCTTCAATTTTAGAAGGTATTATTGACTTTCTTGATGATCCTACTGGCGATGCTCTTTACCTTTACGGTCCTTCTGGCTGTGGTAAGACTTCTGCAGTACTGCAAGCCTGTGCGCGTCTTAAGTTGCCCTGCATTCAATTAACATTGAATGGTAGATTTGAGCTTAATGACCTTATCGGGCACCCAACGATTTTAAAAGATGAAGTATTTTTTGTGCATGGACCGCTCGCGCGAGCCATGAAATATGGATACGTTCTTGTTTTAAATGAAGTTGACCTTGCAGATCCCGGCGAATTAGCCGGTCTTAACGACGTACTTGAAGGTCGTTACTTAACGATAGTCCAAAATGACGGCGAGATTGTGGAACCCCACAAGAATTTCCGGTTCGTGGTTACAGCTAACACTCGTGGTATTACTGGGATAGGGCCTTTAGGCAACTATGCTGGGACTCAGGTGTTGAATTCTGCGTTTTTGGATAGATTTCGGTTTATAAGCTGTGGTTACCTTGATGAGCTTTGCGAACGCGCGATGCTTATTAAGGCGGTGCCTGAACTTAATCCGGAATTTGCTCATCGTTTAGTACTTGTGGCGCAAGAAGTGCGTAATTCCTGCTTTTCAATAAAGCAGACTCGCATACATATTAGTATTCCGTTTAGTACCCGTTCTTTGGTGCGCTGGGCGAAGCTTATTTGTATGTATGCTAATCGGATTGATAGTGCGGTAGATACGGCGTTAGAACATGCGTTTGCGGCTCGTCTTAGTGAAGATGAATCGACTTATGTGCATAGACTAGCAAAGGATACTATTGGAACTGATATTCCGGTATTTCGGGCTTAATTAAAGCTTGAAAATTAACAAACAGCAGGCTTTAGGGCCTGTTGTTTGTCCTTAATTAAAATGTTTAGAAATAAGGCTTTTAAAAGATTTTTACTAAAAGAGTTCTAAGGCGAAGTAACTTTTAGTAAAAAGGACTCCTTGTAAAAGAACTTTAGTAAAAATTCATAGTAAAAACTCATAGCAAAAGAGTTCATAGTAAAAAACATTTAGAGCCACGAACTCTAAGACTTGAGTTTCTAATAATTAAAAGACTTAAGGGAAGAACCTTACAACCTAGGTTGAACCTAAAGTCTTTAAGGCATAAGGAACATTGGCGGTTTTGCAAAAGCATTCTTCCTCAAATACGCAGATAAAACCAAGACCTGGTCTTAAATACCAGGTAGTAGGCGCAGTCGCTAGAACTTGCGGCCGCACTATTAGGTCGTTAAAAAAAATGGCGCAGATTTTTAAGGAAGAGCTGTTTGAAGAAAATACTACTTGCGCCTTAAATAACGCTAAAAAATCAACTAAGCCCCGGGCAACGGAGGCGGACGATGCTTTAAAAAAGCAATCTTCCTTTAGCTTTTACGATTGCGCGGGAGTAGTAAAAGTTCGCACGAGTGCGCAAATTCTACAAGAGCATCGTTTAATCATCGTGCGCATTTTAGAATTATTGCCCTTAGAAGAAGCTGAAGCGACCGATGTGATTTGGCCTTTTATCAAAAGCTTTGCAGACTACATAGGTGATTTACCAGCTTCGGAATGTTATCACCATTACGAACCATCAGGCTTAATGCGTCATAGCCTCGAAACAGCTTTGTTAGCGTTGCAATACGCCATGGATTTAACGGCTGATATTAGATTAACCCCTAAAGAACGCCGAGAAAATCTACGCTCCTTCTTATTGCTCGCTTTTGCTGGCGGACTTCTCCATGATGCCGGTAAGGTACTCACGGACCTTACGGTAAGTATTGCGTATGAAGCGCCAACTTATAGCGATAAAACTGTAGGTTCCACTCAGAGTGATGATGCTTTAAACCTAGGTAAATCAAACCAAGAAAAGAAGTTAGCCCCTAAAAACAAGTTAAACCCCGATAATAGGTTAAACGAAGAAACAAGGTCAAACCAAGTACATAACTTATATGCAGCCAATAATTTAGCCCCAAATAGCCATGTTTATGCATCAAACATGGCGGAAAATTTAGGTGCAAACGCCCAGAAAACTCAAGCGTTAGCCCCAAACCTAAAGCCAAACGAAGCCTTAAATACTCGCTTAATCCAAAGCGCGAATTCATGCTTTGAGTCAAGTTTTGAGTCAAGCGTAAATGAAACCGTAGATCCCGTGTCCCCAAAAAACAACGAGTTTAATCAAGGGACTAGGTTTGAAACCTCACCCGAAGCTTCCTCGGCTTACAGTAAAGACCTGGCTAAGGCTTGGGAAAAGTCACAAGAGCCAGGAACTTTTAAAGCGAAGGGAATCGCAAGAGCTACCTCGTCAAGTGAGAGCTTTAGGGCAAACACGAGTGAAGATGAAGCGTTTTGGGGATCGGTGCAGCCCAAAGCGATTTATAACTTTGGGGATGAGCTTACGCCTGGGCGCATGGTGTGGAATCCGGTGGCGTGTTCACTATCAGAATTTTTACAGCACTACCAAGCCCCAAAATACGGCTTTTATTATCGCGCCGGGCGCGGTAAATCACATGAGACTTTAGCGCAAATCATGGCTTGCCGCATTATCCCTGAAAGCTTCATGCACTTGATTCTTAAAGATACGGCCGGCGTTTGTGAACTCTTTACCGCTTTAACCGGCCAAGAAAAGGGGCGCCTTTATAACCTAATAAAAAAAGCTGATATCGGTAGCGTACTAGCGGACCTTGGTAGTCGCAGATTTGGGAGCTTGGTACCTGGAAGATTACCTGGGGCGTTAGAGCGTTTTATCTTAATTATTCAAGATAGGCTTCGTAGGTTTCCGGAACTCATTAATTCTCCAGAAGGGATTTTATTTATTGTGGGGCAAGAAGTTTATCTCTCCCTTAACACCCATGTGTATCTTGAGCTGTTAAGACCTCTAATTAAAGCCGGTCTAGCGCCTTCTTTTAGAGATAAAACAGCTTTTATGGAAGCATTGATAAATCGCGGGATTGGCGCTTACCGTAATCCCGGGGTCAAGATTGTGGTGTCCTCGTTTATAGCAACGATAGGTAATACCTTATATTTAAAACATGGTTGCCTCATTGAACGACCGGAGTATTTTTTAGGGGACGCCGTGCGTCCGGCGCCATTACCTTTAGTGCACCCTGAAATCTACCGTGCCTTTACTATTCTTTATGGTAAAAGCAAGTTACGTCTGCCCGATCCAAATTCCATCCCCGCAGGTGTTTTAAGTAACGACGGCGCTCGCGCAAATTTAAAGGGAAGCGTAAATGCTAATGGCATTCCTAATGATGCTCCAACGGAGGCACTTGCAAAAGAGGCTACCCCAAGCCACGCTAATCCGAACTCACTTTTTGCGCAAGAGTTCGTAAATGTAACGCCATCTGAGCCTAAAACGCGAGCCCAAAGAAACCTAGCAAGTGCTCAAGAACCTCATAACTTAAATACAAGTGCCTCGATGGCGTCTCCCCAAAGCGAGCAGGAAGTGCCACCAAGCGCTTCTTTGACAGAGGATGAGGATGAATATGAGGTTGGCGGTATCACGATTGCTGCGTGTCTTAAGCTTTTAGCGGGGGAAGGCATCTTCTTAGAAGGGGCGTTTGCCCCAAACTCTGCGCCCGAAACTCAAACTACTAGGGAGGAGCAAGGTAAGGAATCGGTTCAAGCCCAATCTCAAGCACAAGAAGAGACTCAAGCTCAAACTACAACAAATAACGGCCCATATGACGAACCAAATGACAAATTTTATGGCGGACCAAATGTCATCTCACATACCACGACCAATGATATTTCGAATGACCTTTCAAAAGGTACTGCAAACGATATTTGCGCCCCTTCAAACGATATTAACGAGCTTGCAAACGATAAAGCCAACGGGGGCCTTGACTTAAAAAGTAGTGTAGAAGAAGCAGCGGCGCATCTTTTAACTTCCATGGCAGTCATAGCTGACGTTGGGACAAAGACCAATGAGCGCGAAGTAACGGCGCCTACGCCTCAAGTTAAAGCGTGGGGAGACCAATTAAACCCGGCGGCATTTAATAGTGTTAAGGCGTCGTATGCTTTTGGGGGCCCAAATCAAACCTTCACTCAAACGTCTAATGTTGGCGCCCCTTGTATGAGCGTGACTTGTGTTAGTCCACCTGGTGTGAGCTCAGCTTGGATCGGGGGAGCGTGGGCTAAGGCCGATTTATCAAGTCAACCTATAACCCACGTAATCACGCCAACTTATGATTTTAACCACTCAAAACCAGCCGCTAAGGTTGCGGTCAATTTTTTAGGGCAAGCAATAAATAAGGAAGGAAATTATGGTCATAACACATGTAGTTATGGGGCTTTTAGTCATTATGGCGTTACTTTTGGTGGGGCTGGTGCTTATAACCTGGAGGCTCTAGAGGCGCCAAAATTAGCTTTCGTAAAGCTTCACACAATAGATATGCCTAAAAAGGAAGCGGGCGCTTATGTGCCGAGATCCTTGAATGAAAAAAATGCCCAAGAAACCTTAAAAGAAGCGCAAAGTATGCATGATGATTTGGTCATAAATAGTAAGCCCAAACCTCAAGATATTACTTTAAACGCATCCCTAATGAGTACGGATAAGACTTTTCTAAAGCCAAGCTCTAAGATTAAACCGCAAAGAGTAAATCAACTCAAGCCAAATCAACTTAACGAAAATCGACTTAAACTAAATCAAGCTAATAAAAATCAACCTAATAAAAATCAACCTAATAAAAATCAACCTAATAAAAATCAACCTAACCAAAGCGAGCAAGCAAAATCTACATTTAAGAATTCAGGCCCCAAAAATGAAAACGCAGAAAAAGCATTATTTATAGATGCCTTTACCAGCCTTTTTTTGGACCTTGAAGCCTTAAATCAAGGAAGCCAAGCTGCAAACCTAGGCGCGGAAGACTTAAAGGAAGCTTCGAACTCGAACCCTAAAAGCTCATGGCCTCAGGAGTTTTTTGCTTTGCCGTGTCATATGGGTGGGATTAAAGAGTTAGGAACTACTAATTTAGCCCAAAACCGAAAAGCTCTTTTTACGGAAAAACCGCGTCGCAGAAGTAAGGTTAAGGTTGAGCCGACGGGTATTTTTGCGCTAAAACCAACGCCTAGACACCTTACTAAAATTAGCGCCTCCATGGAAAATGAAACGAATAATGACGCTCAAAAAGAGACCGAACTTGAAAACGGGACCTTATTAGACTCAAGTATGAGTTTAGATGAATCATTAGCTAATACCCTGTTAGGCGAAAGTTTTACTCAAGATTTAAATGCGGAAGCTCTTGATTTAAAAAGCGTTAAAACTTTAGCCTCCCCTAAAAAACGAGGCCGTAGGCCTAAAGCTAAAACGGTTAAAGAAATAGATTCTTCTTCGGCGTTAGAGGACGGAGCGCCTGCGGCTAAACCACGTAAAAGCACAAAAACGTCAGCTAAAGAAACCGTAGCTAAGGCTAATACTACAACTAAAAATCTCGCTCTAAACCCCGAAAATGAGGAAAGCTTACCGAAAGTAAAAAGCTCCACTTCTAAAGCCGCCCAAGCGCAAGCAAAAGCTTTAGACAGAAGCGAGGATAAAACTTTAGGGGTAGGGGAAGAGGCTCTACAAGTGGCGACGCCACCTGTTAAGCGCGGGCGTGGGCGTCCGCGTAAAAATCCCATTGTAAAAGCTTAAAATTAAGTGTTTGCGCAGAACAAACCAAAAACTTAATCTTAGGCGTGAAGCTAGGAACTTCACCTCAAACCAAAACGTAAATCTTAGTCCTCCAAAAAAAGTAGAGTTACTTTATCTTGGTCCTTGATCACCTAATAAGATTGTTTCAAGCTGGTCTAAGCGGTCATAGAGTTTAAATTCCTCAATTGTAGGGAGTTTTCCAAAGCGCATAATTTGTTTGTGGCTTGAATCGTAGATAGGCCAAGTAAGATTAGAAGGCTTGTTGGCTTGATTTAAATTGCAGTTTGGACTCCCAACTTTAATAAAACAAATAAAGTGGCCGTGTGTTTCGTTTGCTACGCGAGAGGCTTCTTCGGAAGGTGGCGTTAGGAAGTTGTTAAACGTATATGGTAGTTCACTTGCGTGCGCAACACCTAAGCGTGACTTTTTATCTTTTAAAGGTGGATAGTCAAAGTGGTAGGCAAAAACTGTATTTGGGGCGGAGGTATTATCAAGAAATACTTTCATCCCTAAATTAAACATCATGTCCCCAATGAATTCGCTCGCCCGCATATAGGCGCTGTGGTGTTCATCGATAGGATAGAGTTTGGCGATGGCGTTAGCGCGGCGAGTCCCAAAATTAACTTCCAAAGCCGAGAGGAACTTTTCTTTTGTGATCTTAGGATCAGTAAAGGCGGTGCCTTCATTGGTATTGTAGCCAACTAAGAGATCAACTTTTTTAAAGCGTCCTTTTTTTAAGGCGCGATAAGGCTCTTTAGGGATGACTTTTCCATCAAAGTAAGGTTTTAAGAAGGAGTAGCTATTATGGAGGAAGCTGTAGTCATAAGGCACAAGTGATGCTAAGGTGGTTGGGTCTTGGTGTCTTAAAACCTCTAATCCCGCTTCGTTATCATGAACATGAAAGTGTCTTTCTAAGCGGGCGCTATTTTTAAAAGCGGTTTGTTCATTTTCCATGCTATCAAAACTTACAAACGGATAACTAAGGATGGTGCCACTTTCAAGGATGGCGCGGTTAAAGAGGCCGTTAGCTAACGGAGAAAGCATTAAAGCTGAGGCGGCAAAGCTGCCGGCAGATTCCCCGCCGATAGTGACGTTTTGAGCATCGCCACCAAAACTTTCAATATGGCTTTGCACCCATCTTAAAGCTTCAATCATATCAATATGGCTCCAGTTACCAGTGGTGCCATATTTATTTAAGGTGGTTTTAGAGGCATAAAAACCTAAAGCGTGTAACCGGTAATTAATGGTTACGAGTATAACGCCGTTTTTAGCAAAGGAAGTACCGTCGTAATAAGGTAGCGCGCCATCACCTGCGACATAAGCGCCCCAAAAAATCCAAACATAAACTGGAAGCTTAGAGTTCGGATCAATATTTTTCGGGCGATAGATATTTAAGCATAAAGAGTCTTCAGAAGTGTTTTTTAACGCCTTTTGTCCTAAAAAGCCTACTTGTGGCATGTGCGCACAAAATTCATTAGCCACAATAGCTATAAAGTCCAAATTAGAAATTTTTACTGCCAAGTCATATCGGATGACCACTAAGGGTTAACTAAAATTTAAGTTACAGTTGGGCTTTTAGGTAATTAGTTTTAGGATTTACTAGTATCTTGGCTAGGAGGCTTTAAGCGGTTATGCATTTAGATAAAACTCTATGGCTTCACACTTTAAGATCCGTGCTTCCTTTAAGCACGACGCTTCTTTTAATTCCCTGTGCGTGGCAAACGCGGGAAACTTTTTTCTTTTTAGGGCCGGCCATGATGCTAAGCGCAATTAGGACGGAGGAAGCCCGGGCTGCGTTTTTACGTAAAAGACTACTTCGGGGGCAAAAGTCTGGTTTTGAATTAAACCTCGCGCAATTAAAACAATATACCCGCTCAAATGCAGTTTATTTAGGGATCGGATTTATCTGGGAAAAGGAGCATACTGAAAAACTTCACGCCTTGTTAGAAAGCCATGGGGACATCGCCAAACCAATGGCGGATCCAAACAAACGAGGGCAACTCTTTATGCAAGAGTTAGCGCCCAATCAAGACCTATACATTCCCCTTGAATTTTTAAATGGCCATACTTTAATCGCCGGCACCACGGGGGCCGGTAAAACCCGCTTATTTGATGTGTTAATTGCGCAGGCGGTATTAAGAGGGGAAGCGGTAATAATTTTAGATCCTAAAGGCGACCGCGCTTTAAAGGAACATGCTCAAACCATAGCCTCCGAGCAAAATCCTAATGATTTTTTGTTTTTTCATCCGGGTTTTCCGGAAGAAAGTGTGGGCTTAAATCCGATTTTTAACTTTACGCGTACGACGGAGCTAGCTGGGCGTTTAGCCCAGCTAGTGCCCACCGCAAAAGGTGGCAATGATCCATTTAGAAGTTTTGCGCAGCTTACTTTAAACGTCATTATCGGAGGGCTCTTCCTAATCGGTAAACGACCAACTTTAAAACTTTTACGCTATTACGCTGATGGCCGCGTAATGGAGCTTGGTTTTCAGGCATTTCGTTCTTATTTAGAAGCCAAAACCCCAGCTAAAGCGCGGGAGGAACTGGTGGCTTTATTAAAATCCACCTCAAAAGTTCCTGGTAGACTACTAGCTACCTATAACACGTTTTACCGTAAATATACTCCAGTGTGTCCTGAGCTTGAGGCCTTATATGCTTTATGCCGCCACGATAGTACGCACTATGGCAAGATGATTGCGACTTTGATGCCACTTCTAGATACTCTTACGAGTGGCTCGTTAGGTAATTTGCTGACGCCACCTAAAGAACCTGATTTTAATACGCGGTTTTGGGATTTTGAACGCGTGATCGACCAAAGAAAAGTTCTTTATATCGGGCTTGATGCCTTAACTGACCCTATGGCAGCTGGAGCTTTAGGTTCGTTATTTTTAGCAGATTTAGCAGCAACGGCTGGTAATAGATATAATTACCATCAAGGAGTGATGACTCCGGTTAACATTTTTGTGGATGAGGCTGCTGAAATTGCGAATGAGCAATTAGTTCAACTTTTAAATAAAGGCCGTGGCGCCGGCTTTAGATTATTTGTGGCGACGCAAACCGTGCCTGATTTTGAAGCGCGGTTAGGAAGTCCCGCTAAAGCGAGACAAGTATTAGGGAATATGAATAATTTGATTTCCCTGCGCATCATTGACCCAGAAACTTGTAAATATTGCGCAGAAACTTTGCCTGAAGTGCGCGTGCGTTTTAGGACAGAAAGCGCACAAAGTGCGCAAGATTCAGAACATCTCCTTAAGGTTAGTACTTCCCGTAGTGAATCAGCCTCAGAAGAAAAAGTGCCTCTAATTGGCGCTTCCTCCTTTATCAACTTACCTGATTTGGAATACATCGCGCGTATTGGGGCGGCAACCGTGTATAAAGGGCGTTTGCCATTTTTAAAGCTAGATGCATAAGAAAAATAATGAGCGTTGTTGGGAAATAGGTTCGAGCTTAGAGTGAGACTAGTAGAATTTTAGTGATATGGCTTTAGTGTGAAATGAGACCAATAAAAGTTTGGGAACTTGGTTTTACTTTAGGAGGAGGCTTTAAAAGCTTGACACAAGAAGTTACCATAAAATACCGGGCTAACAGGGGACACGCTAAAAGGAGCTTGGCTAAGAGGAATCCGATTAAAATGAGCTTGGTTAAAATAAGTTCGGCTAAAATAAGTTTGGTTAAAAGGATCTCGACTAAAAGAAAGTAGTCAAAAGGCACCTATTTTGGTAGAATCTCATTGTTTTTCAGCCAGAAAAAGCTTTGTTTAACGGATTTTTTCAGGGATTTACAAGGAATGCAAAAATATTTTCCCAATAATTCTTGAAAGCCTTCTAGTAAAGTCCATAAAAGGATTACAAGGTTCTTTGAAAGAGTCTTAAAATATTTTTAAACCAATTTCAAATCCAATTTTAATGAGTGGCTTAAACATGCTTTAAAAATACCAATGGTCGCCGACATAATTGATAATGCAAAGTTGGTCGCCAAAATTCGATGGTAAAAATCATGGCAAAATCGATAGCAAAGCATAGCCGTAAAACTAGGTAACAAAACATTACAACTAAACGTTTTATAAGCTTGGCCCAAGGCTACCTTGGCTTGGGGCTGGATTATTAAATTTAAGCATATGAGTACTCTACAAACATCTCCGTTCGTTAAATGGGCCGGCGGTAAAAGACAGCTTTTACCAAAACTCATCGCCAAAATGCCAACTCAATATGGGCGTTACTTTGAGCCTTTCGTAGGTGGTGGTGCTTTACTCTTGGCGCTTAATCCAAAACAGGCGGTCATTAACGATATCAATGAACAACTGATAAACGTCTATTGCCAATTAAAGCAAAATCCTGACGAAGTGATTCAAAAAATCCAAGAAATGGATGCGCAAACGTGCGATAAAGACCTCTACCTAGAGGTTCGTAAGCAATATAACGATAAAATCATCAATCACGAATTAGATGCTACCTGTGCCGCTTTAACTATTTGGGTGAATAAACATTGCTTCAATGGGTTGTATCGAGTTAATTCCAAAGGCTTGTTTAACGTACCGTTTAACAATAAAACGGATATTGTGTCGATGAATGAACACAATCTACGCAACATTGCCACCTACCTTAATGATTATGACGTTACCATCATGCAAGGAGATTTTGCGCAAGCGTGTAGCGAAGCTCAGGCCGGGGATTTTGTCTATTTTGATTCACCATATGTTCCTGCAAGCCTTACGGCTAACTTTACCGATTACACTAAGGAAGGGTTTAGTTTTGAGGAGCATTATAGATTAGCAGAGCTCTTTAAAACCCTCGATAAAAAAGGGGTTAAGTTGATGCTTAGCAACCATAATGTTCAAGTGGTGTACGAATTGTACCAAGGCTTTAATATTGAACCTGTGGCCGTAAAAAGAGCTATTAACCGTGATGCGTCTAAGCGCGAAGGCAAAGAAGTAATAATTACCAATTACTAAAGCTCAAAGATTTATCAATTACCAACCGTTATTTTAGATCTACAAAAAGTTTATAAGCTACAGTTTTGTAGGCTTAC
>ERZ1026876.1198-NODE-1198-length-13367-cov-20.894606_pt1 | contig 13367 bp, 17 predicted proteins | sample MGYA00380168_ERZ1026876 | MGnify/ENA primary metagenome ERZ1026876 (study PRJEB33269, sample SAMEA4719804) | human gut metagenome | biome: human-associated habitat; feature: organic feature; material: feces | place: Cameroon | collected 2013-10 ... | reverse complement strand
ACGATCGGCGTGGCGCGGCGGGAATGTTGTAGATCGCCTGCACCCGGAGACACCTACACTGAGCTCTTTTCGGACATGGGTTCGACTCCCATCGCCTCCACTTCTAATGGCTAGAAATTGACGTTAATTCGTTTGTTTCTAGCCATTTTCTTTGTAAAAATGCAACCGGTTACATTTTAGGTTGCATTTTATTTTAAAATTTGTTACAATGGTGTCGTGAAGATTTTCTCGGTTACATTTCAGGTTACATAGCTGGTTACATCGACTGGCGAGATTTTCAAAAAGGAGAGTCTAAAATGAGAGAGAAAGTTGCGCCGAACATCTATTACGACCGAGAGAAGAAAACCTATATTGTCTACTTCAACTACGGCAAAGATCCTTCTGGCAAGTATATCCGTAAGACTAAGACCTATAAAGACATTCGCACAGCAAAGCGTGAATTGAAGAATTTCGAGGCAGAGAAAGTTAACCAAGAGCTTATCGACCCTTCTGACGTCACATTCAAGGAGTACGCAGAACAATGGCTTAAGTACAAAACAGCAAGCTGTGAGGATACCACGATTTACGGCTACAGCCAGTTTTTAAACAAGCATATCTATCCGTTCATGGGCGATATGCCGCTTCAGAGTATCACGTCTGACACGATCAACGATTATATTTATTTCAAAACTCACTGCGACAAAAAAGATAATCCACTCAGCCTGAACTCAATCCGCAAACACTACGACCTATTGAAACAGCTCTTTGACCGAGCGGTCGATTCAGATAGGATAAAAAAGAACCCTGTAAACAATGTTGCACCACCTAAGAAGACAGCCGCTGATATATCTGTGTATACCGCAGAGCAGTTGCAAACGATGTTCTCGATTATAAGCGGTACAAGAATGGAACCCATTGTAAAACTTGCAGGATACCTTGGGCTTCGTAGAGAGGAGATATGTGGACTAAAATGGGAATCAGTGAATTTTGAAAAGAATGTAATCTATATCAATAACGCAAGAACGTTTGCCGGTACTACCGTAGAAAAAAGGACAAAGAGCAAGCGCAGCACTCGTGTTCTAGCAATGCCACAAGATTTGGCAAAAACTCTAAAAGAGATCAAAGCAGAGCATGATGACTATAAAGCAAAACTTCAAGCAGATCATGGATTTGAGTATGTAATAAGCATGGAGAACGGGATGCCTATGCGCCCCAACTACGTCAGCGATTGCTTTAAAAAGACGATTGATGATGCACATCTGCCACACATAACTCTTCATGGTATTCGCCATAGTTTTGCATCTGTTGCAAACGAACTCGGGATTCCTCTTTATGAAATATCCACATCCCTTGGTCATTCCAATACAACTATCACAGAGCAAATTTATGTAAAGCTGTTTGATGCAAAGCATACGGATACTATAAACACTGTTGCCGATGCACTCACCACAAAAGATAAATAATCTAATCAAGGTGCATGAACACTCTCCAGCGCCTTTTTATTGAATCGCCACAGAATAAGTAGTATAATACAAAAAACCGGCTTGGAGGTTTTGCATTATGACTAAATTTGAAGTTGAACGCATCAAGCAGGCGCTCGCAGTTTTAAAAGAACAAAAACTTAAAACATATAAAGATCAGGTTGGTAGATGTGATAACTCCAAACAATTGACCAAGGAAGTCAAAAAGTATACTAGTGCTATAAATGATGTTGAAACACTGCTTAAAAACTATGGTCTTCTTGCAGCGGGCGTATCGCAAACAGCAGAGCGATTAAATGATCCTGAAATAGAGCACATGTATCGCTTTGATGTTAAATACAAAGCATACGCACCAGAGGAATATGCTGATTGGATTTATAATGAAGTTCGAAATCAGACAGGTCATACGGCAAATGAAGCAAAAGAATATTTAGAATCACATTTACAGTTTGAATATTGTAACGATAAAACTTTCCGTGACTTACAAATCGAATTGATTGATCAATTTTATTGAGGCCATCATGAAGAAAGAAACGTATCTGCCGCTTGAAGTGTTAAAGAAAATTACAGAGCAATACCCAAAAGCGTGGGAGCAAATGGCAATGTTTCATAGCGAAAATGGGTCGCCAGAACTTGGATCATGGCCTGAGTGGTGCTATGCTCCAATGAGCGCTGCGTTGGCAGTGGCATCCAAAGGGTATGATTTAAACAAGCTTCCTATTGATATAAGAATGGGAATGACATCCGTGGCTCAGGCAATATTTGCATTAGCTCCGTGGCGATTAAGTAAAGAGGTCTATGTCATCGATGAAGATTTAAAAAAACTTTTATTTGAGCAAGACGGAGAACTCGATGTCCCTGACGAAATATTATTACAACTTCCATATCCGTGTTTTTATGTAGAGCTACAAAACACATACTATAGGGCAGATAAGATTCATGGATTCTTTGTGACACTGGAATATGACATTGTTAACAGTGACAAAGAGTTAAAACCTGTTTTTCTTACGGAAGATGGAAGCGTATTCAGCTATTCTATTCATATTGGAGCAAAAACAATAGATGAAAGCGTGGATATGCTCGATAAACAGGCTCTTGAAAACACGAACGGAAATAAAGAATTGAAACGTTTGGCGCTAAGAGCGATGCAGGATTCAGCAGAAACAAAAATATTCTTAAAACAAATCCTCCAAGTGATATTATATATTCTTGCACAAAACGCAGAAATTGCACAAAATTCCGAGCAGTCATTTATCACAAAAAGAGGAAAAACAATCAAGGATAAATATTCAGAAATACGCAAATGGGATGTTGGTATTCGTGTTGGGGCCGCAATAAGACAGCAGAAAATGCGAGAGCAGTCTGAACAACCAGAACGCAATCAAAATGGACATAATTCTCCAAGACCTCATATGCGGCGCGGTCATTGGCATCATTTTTGGACTGGCCCAAAAACAGAACCAGATGAGCGCAAACTTATCTTGAAGTGGCTATCTCCCATGACTGTTGCTGCAAATCCTGACGACACGCCAATCGTACTTCACAAGGTGGAACTATGAACAATCCAACAATACTTGACATCGCGCTCGGTTTCGTTCTACACAAACATAGCCGGGATGAATTTGGTCGTAAAAATAATAAGGCACAAGCCATCCGCGAGCTATCAGATGAAGAACTGGCCGCACTCTTAAATGAGCTCGTTGCACAGCAGGATAACTGCCCAAATACAATAAGCAGCTGGAAAGAATGGCTCAGTGAAGAAATAAAATAAACGCTAAAAATGGGGTACTGGTCCAATTAAGGATCAATACCCCATCTGTTTTTATTCTGTTATTGAGTCTAACACGGCGTTGACAACATCCAGTCCTATCTGTCCGGGAGCACTTGAATCTCCAGCGCTGGCAAATGTCATGGCGGAGCCAAATACCTCTCCACACAATCTGCTGGCAACACCAAGTTTACCCATGCTGATTGTGATAATAGGAGTAGCAAAATATTTATTTTTCATTTCAACCGTAGCGGCTAGTAAAGTCAACACATCCGTGCCGTCGTGCGGCATAACTGCTACTTTTGGCAAATCAGCTCCAACTTGTTGCATTTTAACCATACGAGAAACGAGCTCATTTTCATCAGGCGTCTTTTTGAAATCGTGGCTTGAACATACAACCACAACTCCAGAAGAATGTGCATTGTCTATCAGTCCACGAATATCATCTCCGGCTGTAAAGAACTCAATGTCGATAAGGTCGGCACAGTCAGTATCTATTACCGTGTTGATGAAATCCAAATATTCTTTGTGGGCCAAAGACACTTCGCCGCCCTCTGCCTTGGTACGGAAGGTCACCAGCAAGAGTTTATCCTTTAGTGCTACGCGAAGTTTTTGCAGGCAAGACACCGCAGAATGTGCATCTGTGCATTGCTTAAACCAATCGACGCGCCACTCCACACAGTCAATACGAAGCCTTGAAAATTCAAATGCGCGTTCTAAAATTTTTGCTTCAGTTGTTTCAACGATTGGGATTATGACTTTAGGTCTACCTTCCCCAATATGACAGCCACGAACAACAATAGACATGATATCTCCTCCTTGGAATAATAATATCAACGTCCATTCCTGTTGTCAACCAGTTCAATATCGCTCGGCTCAACATAGCCCGATACATTTACTGAAATTGGATACTTGCCAATGCGGCTTTCAAGATTCGTCACCCGATAGCGACCATTGACTAGTTTCCCATCGTAGATAAACCATTCTCCTCGGCGGCGCATACCGCAGTAAGTCTGGCTGTTTGAAAATAATACTCCGTCTAATTTAATTTTGTCTCCTGCACGCAATGTATTCTGGTTGTTTGCCATCAAAAGGAACTCCATGTTGCCATCCCGCAGATGCCGTCAGCCGCCAATCCATGTGCTTTCTGCCATTCTACCAGCTTAGCTTTTGTACCAGCGCCAAAGATGCCATCAACCTTCAAGCCTAAATGCCGCTGCAATACAGTCACAGCATAAGACGCGCCATTAGTAGAGTCCTTGGAACCCTGACGAATCGTAGGCATGATTTTACTCACGACCTGATATGCAGTACCACTTTTACTGATCCAACGGCTAGGAGTCTCACGCACATCAACATGAACAAAGCCGCCTGTCACCTGTGCTCGACTATAATAGCCAATACCGCCATGCTTCTGGAAGTAGGGGAGGGAGGCCACATACAGTGCAATACGAATTGGGTCAACTCCATTGATGTGAATATCCGCTGCTGTGCCTAGACAATGTTGACTGCGAGAACTGCCACCGATTGAAATGTTATATGCAGGAGTACGGTAGGCGGAACTAATCAAAATCGGTTTGCCGAAGTGGTCACGAATCTGCTGCAAAGTCTCTACCAGCTCAGTTGCCACCTTGAACTCGTCACTCTTATCATTGCAGGCAAACTCATAAGCGCTGAAGTTTTTGGACAGTTTTTTATTCCAGTCCTTCTTCATTGAATATGTAATAACGCTCATAGAGCTACACCTTCAATTCTTCTTAAGTTCCGCATTGATCTTCTCGTTCTGGATATCCATCTCCTTGACTGCGGCCTCAATCATCATCTCGATAGTAGGAGTAATCTTGATATTCATCTTCTCCAATGCGGCAATAACATACTTCTTCTTGTCAGCTTTCTTGATTGCGCCGGTAACGCCCAACTTCTCGGCGGCACGCACAGCCATCTGAACAATCTTGTACATACCGATCTGCTTCAGGTAGGGGATGCCATAGGTAATAAATGCGGTGCCAGCAACAGTGATAACCAGCTTCACAATAACAGAGACGATCTCATTAACAATACTTGCCATAGTAATACCTCCTATTTTTGAATAAAAAAATAAAGCCCGGCACACACGTACCAAGCTATGTATTAAATGTCTTTTAAATTTTGTCCGTCAATCAGGTAGCTTTCAAGAGCAGCCTTAGCTTCCTTCATTGGGTCGATAGCATTACCATCAATGCCGTGACTAAGCAGAGCCAGCAGAGCTTTCATCATCACATTGATACCATGTTCGCTCCGATTTACACGCTGTTCAACGCCAGCGATTTTTCGGCCATGGTCTTCAACAACGATATCTTGCTCTTTCTGGTGCTCCTCAAGTGACAGGATTTTAGAGCGATATAAATCCAGAACCTCTTTATCGTTTTTGAGTTTGCGGTCGATATCTTCCAAATGCTTGTCATGTTCAATCAACTTCAGGTTCTGTTTCGTGTCGGGCTCTTTTGCCTTCTTGATTGCTTTTACAATAACGACAACAGCAGCTGAAATAGCCGTAATGCCACCAGCAATACTTAGAATCATTTGCCAAAGCTGTTCTATTGTAAAGCTGATAACACCCGGAGAATGAGTTGGTGCGGCAGTCAACAAACCAATCATTTTATCACCTCGATTCTGTATTGACAAAAATTTCACACTATGATAAAATAGGTATGTCAAAAATTCATCGAGCGAATTTGTGACGTCCTATCTTTGTATAGGTGTGTGGCGGGAGAGCTCTGGGTGTAACAACCCGGGGCTCTTTCTGTTTTTATATATACTTTTAGTTTGTTTACTGCCTCGGCTTACATACCTTACGCCAGTGATAGTGCGGCTTGTCCTCGTGAAACATGATATAGCGTATCCAGTCATCTACATAAATGCACAACAGCGCAAGGAAGAACCACAATACAGTGAAGGGCAGACAGACTTGACCAAGCAGATTGAATGGCAGGGAAGAGTAGTCCCAGATGCGTAATCCCATCATCAGATTCAATGGAATGCCGACAACAAGCTCCATACCAGTCACAAATAACGCACCAACAAAACCCTGTTCCCACATGGGCATTTCCCACGGAATATAATTGTTCAATCCACCTATGACCACAAAGCAGATGCCGCCCACTACAGCCATAGTCCAATGAGAGTGACCGCGCCACAGAATCTCGATGCAATAATAAAGCGCCCCTCCTATCAAAAAGAGAAGCGCACATTTCAGTAATTCTTTGTATTTTGTTGTAGCGACACTCATTCTACAACCTCCTTCAGCCCGGCGGTATTACCAACGGTTTCCAGATATTGCTCCAGAACGGAGTCATAGTTAATTTCAATTGCTTCCAGCTCTTTCATTGTAGTACAAGCCTTAATATCTAGCTCTAATTCCTGCTGACGTGCCACAAAGGGTTTTACATATGTACCGATTGCCAGTGCAAGTGCGGCTAGTTCTTCATAGACCCACTCTACGCATTCGTCGCCTGTTGAATTCCATGTCAGTTTGAATGGTTGTCCATTGGATACGGCTAACTGATATAATGACAGATTGGATGTAAGCAACGACTGTTTATCACTTGTGACACTATAATACTTGCCGTCTGTCCATTGAAGAGGATGTGAAGCGAGATATTCAGAGAGAGCAGTTTTAGATTCTGTGATTTTCTGCTGTGCGGATTCTTTTACTAGCGAATCATCAGTAGGGAATGGATCGCCTTGCACTATTTCAAAACAATCATCGTTTTCTTTGATTCCCCAGTAATAGTCTCCAGAAGCACCAGAGAAGTTATGTTCATTGATTGCATTTGCCATTTCAAAATAGGCATCGCATTCTTCTTGCGTTACAATCGGTTTAGGAAGAATATATCCTATTTTAATATTTTTATTTTCCATAAAACCTCCTTTCGCAACATTGGTCAAGATTACTTCCATCGTCCAAAAGCAACATATTGTGGAGTTACTGAATCACCGGAACCATCACGATAATAACCAAAAGAGGAACTGTTATTTTCGGTTATATAAAACGCATAACGATATGCACCGGTTCCGCTAATCATGATACACGGAGGTTTCGAAAAACTTTGGGGGAAAGTAAAACTGCCACGTGCATCACCAGTGTATCCAACGCCCCAGCAGATCTGTACGCCATCATCAAAGCGTACATATCCTGGAGATCCACTATAGCCCACACTCGATGTCACTACTCCATTTCCTGCGCTTCCAGCACTCGTAGCAAACTTAACAGACTTATCTACATCCGCTGTATTATCGACATTACCAAGACCGACTTCTGCTTTGGTGTAACTTGGCTTAGTAGCCGCTTTTGCCCATGCAGATACGTCACTTGCCGGCATAGAGGTTGGAAAGTCCGTTATTTGGGATTTTCTATGCGTATGTGAAGCGGGAGCCTTCCCATCCACAAGCTCTTTTAGAACTTTACCCTGAGCAGCTGACAAAGAGTCGGAAGTGCTATTACTGGTCAGGGTATTCTGAATACCGCGCCATGTATTTGTATCTGAAGTCGGAGGGGTATATCCAAGAGCATTTATCACATTCGATTTAGTGAGACTGATTGTCCCAGAGGAATTTGTGATATTTGATCCAATCTTTACAAGGCCAAGTGTAGATGAGGTAGCCGCCGAATAAGTTGTGTTCTGAGAGGATGGGGTGTAACCAAGAGCGTCCACAACATTGTTATATGTTACGCTAATAGTACCATCAGACGCGCCTGTAATGTTACTACCAATCTTAACAAGACCTAAATCAAAAGAAGATGCAGCGGAGTATGTAGTATTTTGAGTAGGTGGGGTGTATCCAAGTGCAGTAGTGATATCTGACTTGGAGACACTTGTTGTCCCACTTACATGGCCTGTATTGTCCACCGTTACCTTGTAAAACCCGTTGCTTTTTGACGTATAGCTCGGATGAACATAATAGTTTGCCCCAGAAGCAATATTATCAAGCTTTGCTTTATCAGAAGCACTCATATAACCACTTTGGCTTTGAGTGGCATCAGAAATATCTTTGGCAGGAGTCACATATAAAATATCAGAGTCTAATGTGCCAGCATTTTTCATTGAGTCATACTCCGACTGAGAGATAGACTTAATCAACTTCTTTTCAGGTGTAAGATACAGCTGATTAGTGTCAATTTCACCGTTGTTCAGCGCCTGAATATATTGATCTTCAGTCAAAACGTTAATCACAAGATTATCTACATCTGTTGTACTTTTTGCCATATTCCATCACCCCTTTACATAATTCGTTGATTTATCAAATAAATTTATAATATCAGATTGTTCAATCCAACTTCCATTGACTCTTTTATAAACCTTAGCAACATTTATCCAAGAACCATTATTTTTAATTTTCAATTGTTCCGCTGGTTCCGTACTACCAGAATAATTAACTGTAATATCTGCGCCATAAAAACGAAGGGTTTGAGTGTTTGTAGTACTCATTACTCCACGAGTGCAAGTTATGATCAGCTTCAATGTTTGTAACCGATCATAATCCCAATACCCAACATCATTAAAAGTTTGAGTAGTCGCAGAAGTGTCAAGACCGATATCTCCACCCATAGCTATATCACCACAATATAATTGAACTGCGCCATTTAGGACATATGGAGAACTATTTGAAATTCGTGCTTTTACACGGCATGAAATAGAATCAATTACAGCTCCAGAAGGAACCTTTGATACATCAAAAAGAACAATTAACTTGGACACAGCATTTGTTCCAGTTGTAAGATTGATTTCCGAATATGTCTCACTATCAGCATTAGAACCAAGACCATTTGTCAAAGGATATGAAACATTTATAGAATCAAAACTGGAAGACAAATCATAGCTCTTTGGAGTTAAAATAATATTTGCCATAATTAGCCCCCTATTTGCAAATACAAATCGCCGTCATTCCCAAGCGAAGAGACTGGAGCTTCAGTGCCGGTATAATATTTTTTGAAAGCAGCACTACCATCTACTCCAAAAATTTTTACACCTTCAAGAATATTTGAACTTACAAGGTTACTATCTCCATTTACAATCACTTGACTCAATCCATCATAACCACTATCTGGTTTGATGGTTTGCGATGAGGCCGATGGAGTGATGGTTTTTGTCTGCATATTCGAAGCGGACGAGGTAATAACTGTGCCAGTCACTCCAAAAATTGTAACGCCATTTTTGATATTTCCAGCAACAAGATTTGAATCGCCTTTAATAGTTTGGGGACCACTCAGATAAACTCCACTTGAAATAACCTGATCGCTGGTTCGCGGAGTATAAGTGGTCGCAGTCTTTTTTGTTACATCACTTCCAATATAAGTTTTAGAAATAGCATTCACAACAACTTTGTTTAATGCATCGTATCCACTATCTGGAGATATTGTTTGTTGGCTCTCGCTAGGACTAACAGTTTTTACCTGAGTTTTTAAAGCTGTTCCTCCAGTAGCGCCAAAAATACTAACTTTTTGATTTCCTAAATAAACAGGCATAAATTATCACCACCTACAAATTTGAATCTTTGTTTGTTTTGGAATGCCCCACGTTCCATCACTTTTTAAGAATTTATCAAGTTCTCCTAAACGTGGAGCGGGAACCAATCCGCTTGATCCTGCCATTGAACTTGTTGCACCCTTCATATTTTCATATTTTGTGTCTGTAAAAACTGCATTACTTGGAACTGATTTACCAAGAGTGTATGTACAAGCTACTGGTTTTCCATCAGAAAAATAAATAGGACATGTTGCCGATCCAGCAGTAGCAGTATCAAGTTTTATGGCACTTGTCGCACTGCCACCGGGAGACGCAGCACCAGCATAATTGTGAGTGTGCCCGCTCGCTGCGTAACTGCCCTTTGGCTGATACACACTATCTGCTTTACCTTTGATATATGTCCACAACGTACTGATTGGACGACGATAGTAACTGGCTGTTTTACCATCATTGTGTTGGCTGATAAAAACAGTTGCATCATCAGGGATGCCATCGGCAGTGCTCAGCTTGTTGATAAGTCCATTCGCACCAGTTTCTGTGTTATCCACCTTACCATTGAGCTTGCTGTTCACTTCAGTTTCGGTATAATATCTGTCATCATGATTGTGGCTCTTTGGAGCAAACTTTTCCTTCAGCTTGCCCCACAGATACTGCAAACCAATATAATCTAAATATCCCATAATCGACCTCCTGTCTCAGTAAAAACTGAAATCAGCTTGCCAAAACAGTGTCGATTTCAGTGTTTGTAATCTTTGTAATAGTAAAAACTTCACCCAGAGCGTCCCACTCAGAGCCATTCCATGCATAATTCATTCCATTGCCAACATCATATACATCGCCAATAGTCTGGCCGCTTGTGGGTAGCTTGTCCGTAGAAGTAACAGAACCTTTGTAACGATACATTGCGGTAATATCGCTCTTTTTTGCATAAGTGCTTGCAGAACCAAAGTCATCCAACTTCTTCTTATCGGCAACACTCATCAAACCATGTGTACTCTGCGTTGCATCACTATATGTAGTATTAGTCGGAGTAGCCCAAGTACCATCGCCGCGCAGATACTGCCCCTGTTTGCCAGCAGCCGGAGCAGGAACTAGACCAGAACCACCAGCGGCTGAAGCAGTAGCAGCTTTGAAAGTACCATAAGTAGTATTTGTATCAGGGGGAACCTTCCAAGTGCCATCAGAGCACAGATAACGGTTTGCAGCACCAGCCGCAGGAGCCGGTGCAAGACCATGTACGCCAGCTGCATCGGCAGTCGCGCCTTTCAGGTCACTATAAGTAGTGTTGTTGTCATTGCCCCACTGAGCAGTACCATCAGCACTCCATCTCAGAATCTGACCAGCAGAACCACCGGCAGGGATGTGTTTATTGCCAGCAGAGGTAGGATGCGCATAGTTATTTGCATTAGCAGCAATACCATCAAGTTTCGCTTTGTCTCCAGAACTCATCAGACCGGCAGAACTGGTCGAAGCGTTGTTGTATTTTGTATCAGGTGGAGTGGCCCATGTACCGTCACCTCTCAGATACTGTGTTGCATTAGTTGTAGCAGGGGCGGGGACAAGACCTGAACCGCCAGCGGCAGAACTTGTTGCGCCTTTAAATGCGCTGTAAGTGGTGTTATTATCGTTGTCCCATTGAGCGGTACCGTCGGAACTCCAGCGCAGGATTTGACCAGCAGAACCTCCTGCCGGAATATGTTTGTTACCAGAACTAGTTGGGTGAGAGTAGTTGTTTGCACCGTTTGCAATGCCAGCCAGCTTTGTTTTTTCAGCGCTGGTAAAATCATTTGTAGACAGTCCTTTGCCTTCGACTTTATCGACTTTATCAGCCAGTTTTGCTTTGATTTTTTGCCAGAAGTAAAGCAGGCCATCATAATCTAACCAAGCCATGTATTTCCTCCTTTACGTTGATAGGATTTTATCTATATCCGAATTAGTCAGCGCTTCCATGTACATAGATGGGTCGCTTGTATTCACAACCAACTCGCCATTCTCGTCTGTCATAACGGTGGTAATACCTGTACCTTTGATAGATACAGAACTTTGCTTCGCGCAATCCAGCACGATTTTTGCTTTGCCATTAAGTGCACTCTTGTTTGCGCCAAGTGAGAAATTGTTATCGTTCAGCAATGTCCAGTTACCGCCCAAGTACGCATACAGCTTGTCGGGCTTCAGATAATAGATCTTTTCGGCTAGAGGAGCCAATGGTAAGTCGCTCACAACCTCTAAATCGCTTCCGATTTTTACGTGAGCTGTAGCAGTGTCTCGATAGGTGTTCCCGGTGTCAAGGCAGACAATAAGCTGTCCATCGATCACTGGAGTCTTGTCGAGTTGCGACTGATTGATTTCGCGTAGTGATAATTTTGACATCATGAAACTCCTTTTCGATAAAAAATAACCCTGCCAGCTATACGGCGTTGTAGTGCCGAAAGCCAGCAGGGGATATAGATTGAATATTCATTAGCAGTGCAGTAATCGGCTCCATGCCTCATCCGTTATATTCCTTGATATAAGCGCTATGGAGGATAGTGCCTGCGGGGCAGAAGTTCAGGGTCGCACGGTTGCCCAGAATGATCGCGTCACAGACGCTCTTGAAGGCCTTGAAGCCGGGGTACTTGTATTCTGCACCGCCATAGGCGGGCAGCGTCCAAATGCGCCAGCTGTCGCCGTCTGTATTTGCCTGCATCGCAAACTCACCGCCGCCAGAGGTGTTCAGGCGCAGCCGCAGATGTTGGTGCATCGTAGATTTAGACCACCACATAGCGGTGTTTCCCAGCGAGGTGCCACCGGCATCTGTTGCATAGCGCCAGGCGATCTCTGTCTCGCCCGTTCTGCCTTCTGCTGTACCTTGGAGGGCGGGCCAAGCATAGCTGTACTTCTCACTGCCGAACGCAAGCTTGTTTTCCGTGCCTTTTGCCAGCGAAATAAAACCCTTTTTGTTCAGTGCACTGCCATACAGGGCTTCCGGGATCGTAAAGTCCATGTAGATCTCAACGCCGTCCGGCATACCGCTTGCAACAGGGATCTTCACGGCACTGTTCGCAGCCAGCGTCAGGCCGCTCTCGGTCAGATAGCCGCTGTCGGTGCCGTTTATGTTCACCAGAATGCTGTCGTCCTTTTTGGTCGCAAGGTTCTTTGCGGTGGTCGTGTTAGCTGCGCTGCCGCCGGTAAAGTCCCAGTAACCGTAGTAGGCTGCATAGGGATTATCGCTCACCACAATGGTCACGCTCACGCTCCGCTCCACGCCGTTTTCCAGCGTGCCGGTCACGGTGACCGTGTCGTTGTTGCTGCCGCCCAGAATGGTCAGCTTCCCGTTTTCCAATTTTGCCTTGGTGCTGTCCGACACCTTCCATGTGACGCCCAGACCGCTGTTTGCATTGGCCGGGGTATAGCTGACGTTCAGGGTCAGAATATCGCCCACGCTTGCCTTGCTGCCGGAAAGCTTGGGGGTAAAGTCGGTGGCAGGGACGGTGTCCACTACAATCTCCCGGTACGCATGGCTTGCCCAGTTGCACAGGGGATAGTGCTTGCCGCTCAGGCTCTCGCCGTCTGCCGCTTTAGGGCGGTAGTCCACGGTATTGCCCGCCGAGGAGGTCTCGTTGGTATCGTCTGCGTACAGGTACAGGCTGGTGT
>ERZ1026876.1196-NODE-1196-length-13379-cov-6.596142_pt1 | contig 13379 bp, 10 predicted proteins | sample MGYA00380168_ERZ1026876 | MGnify/ENA primary metagenome ERZ1026876 (study PRJEB33269, sample SAMEA4719804) | human gut metagenome | biome: human-associated habitat; feature: organic feature; material: feces | place: Cameroon | collected 2013-10 ... | reverse complement strand
ATAAAAGCAAATATCATAAGAGATCATTGGTAGAGGCAGTGCTGTATATCGTAAAAACAGGCTGCCAGTGGAGAATGCTGCCGCATGATTATCCACCACATGATACTGTATGGAGTTTTTATCGCCGAGCAAGAAATAACGGCGTATGGGACAAAATGATGAAACATCTTGTCAAAGTAACACGAAAGCAAGCAGGAAGGAATGAAGAACCAAGTTACGCACTGATCGATTCACAAAGCGTAAAAACAACGTGTTACGGAGAAAATCACGGATATGACGGGGGAAAAAAACGAAAGGAAGAAAACGGCACATCGTAACAGATACGATGGGAAATCTCCTGTGTATTCGCGTCCATGCAGCAAATATTCATGATACAAAGGGTGGCATATACACGTTTGAAAAGGCACTTTATCGGTATCCGACCATTCAGGCTGGGTGTGCAGATGGCGGTTATAGAGGGACATTTCGGAATACTTTTGATGAATTCCACAACATCAGAATTGATATTTCTATGCAGATCAAAGAGCAAAAAGGGTTTCAGGTTCTCCCAAAACGCTGGGTTGTTGAACGCACTTTCGCATGGCTAAACTGTTCACGCAGATTATCAAAAGATTATGAAACTTCTTGCTGTTCTGCAGAGGCTATGATTATGATTTCTCATGCTGTCACGCTCTTAAAACGCTTATGAACACAGGCTCTACGTTTTTGCTACTTTTTTGCAAAAAGTAGCCCCTTAGTACCTTTGACACCGGCGAACCGTCATCAAAGGTACACGTGGCTCTCCCGAGGGGGCAAGGCGTTGCCCTGCACCCAGTCTACCGACGGTTTCAAGCTGGTGGGAAGCACTCCCCCCTCTTGAAAATCTTCCCCTTGTCTGCACCGTTAGCGTTACTGTTGCCGTCATGCCGTAACGATCGGAAACGCATCTGCTTGCAGATGAAACCGCAGACAGATTGCTTGCAAATAGTACTGTGCATAATCACCGCAGAACAGCTTGCTTGGCGTTGTATATTCATCGGTGTAATCGTTCCACAAATTGAACGCAAGGCGTACTGATTGCTTGCTGGTGCTGGTGTGCCAGTCTGCATCAAGTGCATCGAGTTTGATGCAGTCATTCTCAAAGTCAAACAGCTTCTTGATGTTCCGGAAGCACACGCTGTCAAGTGTGAGCAGATACGCCACGCTGGTGTGATATGCGTCTTGGTTTTTCATTTTTCCCAATGTGATGAAAAAATTATTTTCATGCAATTTATTTTTGAAAATCATTTTTTACTCCTCGCTCTTCTTCAACTTTTTTGGTTCATAAATCCATTCTTTTTCGCCGATTTTTTTGTATCCCAACTCTTTGGCGATTCGATAGAATCGGTTCGGCTTCATCTCCATTTTCCGCATTGTTGCAGCTGCCGTTTGCTGACCGGCTATCCACTTCCGGCACTCACGGTGGAACTTGTCAATGTCATACGGAATCGGCTGTCTGCCTTTGTACTTTCCTTGTGCCTTTGCAACAGCAATGCCCTCAGCCTGTCGCTGTAGTGTCAGCTTTCTTTCAAGTTCAGCAAGACCGGCAAACATGGTGAGGATAAACTCCCCCTGCGGCGTTGCCGTGTCGAAATTTTCCTTTAAGCTGACGACTTTAACGCCTTTGTCCGTGAGCTGTTTGACAAGGTGCAACAAGTCTTGTGTTGACCGTGCAAGTCGGCTGTACTCACTGATAACCAGCGTGTCACCCTCTCTCAAATACTCCAGCATCTTTTGAAGCTGAGGGCGGTTGGTGTCCTTGCCAGATAGCTTGTCAATGTAAATCTTGTCTGCACCATACTCTTTGAGCGATACCAGCTGACGTTCTACGTTTTGCTCCGCCGTGGACACTCGTGCGTATCCGATGATTTCGCCTTTTTTTGTCGTTTCCATGATATTCCCCCCTTGTGTTTGATATAAGTATAGCACTTTTTTGACACGTTGTAAAGTATATTTGCGGACTTATACGACACACTTTTATTAGAATACCGTATGGCATACCTAAACGACATACATTTGACTTGCCTTTTCTGCTGAGGTCTGGTATAATAAATAACAGAAACAGAGCGAAAGCACTGTTATGCAGGTGACAAGAGTTGCCTATCAGACTGACGTAAACTTAATAGTCGTAGCAGGCTGTAAAGTGATGATGCGTGTGATGTTCCGAGAAACAGTGCATGACTGAGCTTTATAAGGGTTGTATGTTTACCAAAACTCGGATAGGCAGAGATGCCAAAAGAAAACATTCAAAAAGAGAGAGAGGAGAGTATTGCTGCGGTAATACTCTCCTCTCTTAAATTTTGGTTGACTTTTGTACACTACTGTGATATAATGTAAAATGCGACACAATCTAATAACCAAAAATGCCAAGGTATGTGCTTTTACTTATCGGTAAAAGTGCATGCTCACTTTTCGCATACCTTGGTATTGACTGGAAAGATTGTGTCGCAGCAATGAGTCGTGCATTTTTCGGTGCGTGGCTCATGGCTACGCACTTTTTTTATATTATCGTGAAAGGAAAAATGCAGAAAAATGAGCGAACGTGAAGAACTGCTGGCAAAAATTGCAGCCAGCACAACAGCAATGGAAAAGGTAAAAGAACTCGAAGACCAAATTGAAATTCGAGAGGAAAAGAAGAAAAAAATCAAAGGTGTCGGAAAAATGATATTGGCAGTAATCGCTTTCGGTGTTGCTGGCAGTATTGTGTCTTTTGTATTCTCAAAGATTCCGGTAATTGGGAAAATAATGTCAATAATTTTCTCTTTTTCTTTTTTGCTTCCTTTTGTGTTAAAGGCTATCATCAACAACAAACTTGATGGGGAAATCGCCGAATATGGGAAACAGCTGGCAGATGCTCAGTCTGATGCAGTGCTCAATTGGCTCCCGATGGCGTATCGTGATTCTATCTCCTATCAATACATTTCTTCGTATATTCAGAATCAGAGAGCGAATAATCTCCAAGAAGCAATTAACCTTTTTGAAACCGAAAAACATCGTGCGAATCTTGAATTTCTTGCAGCAGTTTCAGCAGCTAAGTAAATTTGATAGCATATTGCTTGAATAGAAAAAATGAAATCTCTTATAGGATTGATAACTCTAAGAAATTATAATATATAATTTTTCATGTGTCAACAAAATCCCCCAGAGATCTGCCATTCTCTGGGGGATGATGAACTTGCAATTTCACGCTGCTACAATTTAATTGTTACAATTTGATACATCATTCATCTTTTGCTTAAACTTTACTTTCTTCCAAACAAAATCCAACAAGACATTTACCAATGAAGTAGTAACCGTGACAATGACGGTATTTAGAAAAACATAGAAAAATAGCATTTATAGCTGTCCTTCCAATACAAACTACAACATGAAACTCATTCTGACTCCAATGATTTACAAGTTCACCAACTACAAGAGTTTAACATAAATATATTTGAAATTCAATTGCTTTTTTGCACAAAATTTTGCTTTTGATTTCTATACGACTTCCTATAGACAAATGAAAAAAATTATGCTAAAATATATTAGATGTCTATATGACGGCATTTAGAAAAGCATAAAAAAGGAAACGAGTCAGACTGCCATCTGACTCGTTTCCTTTTTACCACTGGCTACCGATGGCATATCATGACACTATCTCTTATGAGTACATTGCATTGTATATTCAAAATCAGAGGGCAAACACGCTCAAAGAGGCAATCAATCTCTTCAAAAATGAAAAGCATCGTGGTCTAAGTAAATTTGACAGCATATTGCTTAATATGATATAATTATCAGGTCGGCTTCTTCCGTCAGGAAGGGGGTGTGCTGATGCTGTATTACATAGCTTCTCTTTTCATTTCTGTGGCAGTAGACGTTGCATTATACGCCATCTACAAACGGCTGCACAGGAAGTAAGCCCGACAACAGCCTAACTTGCCTGATTCTTGTATGAGATAAGGCGAAAGCCCTCAGAGGTGCAACTCTGGGGGCTTTCTTTTTATGCGGTGACTGATGCACCTACATAGCTTCTTTTCATTCTCATTCTACCACAATTGCAGTACCTTGTCAAGACCTTTTTCCGATAGAAAAGTTACTTGCAATCAGAAAAAAAGTTTTTGGAAATTAGAGAATATAAATCAACGGAGAACTACCCTTAAGTGCTGAATCTTTAATGGGCAAGCCAGAATAGTTACCAAGGAAGTCCTGTGGCAAATTTTCGGTAGTAACATTTGTAATGTAAGCAACTGACTTGAATGTACAATGCAGAATAGGCGTAGGGTCTGTGTAAGCCATAAGTTCGGCAACAGTAAGTTGTGTGGACGGTTCAATAGACTTAACTTCAAAACGAGCAACAGCTTTCCCTTTAATGAGGAGGTATAATTGCCTGATAATACTTTTGCTCCAGTTACCTCCAGTTAAAGGATAGCAAATAGGCATTTTAGACTTCTGTACAGACTCAATAATAATGTTTGCAATGTCTGCTCCGCTGTATTTTGTAGGTACACCAAGGGTAATAGACCCATCAGAAGCTACTGTGCATCGATTGAAAATAAAGGGTCTAGATGTCATTCTTGCAGCAATGGCAGGTTCTCTGTTTTCCTCGATAATCTTCTTGTAAGAATGAGCGACCTGAATGCCACAAGCCTCATCATAATTGCAGCGATTAATTGTTTCACGTAAAGCGGCACTCATAGTTTTCAAGTCCATGTAATTAAGCATAATGATTTCTCCTTAATAAATTTTATTTCAGCAGCTAGCGCTAAAAATACGAGTCAGCCGCTATCATTAGTATACACCATCAGTGGAAATTTGTCAATCCCCTTTTTCAAAAAATTTTCGAGATAAAAAAATCCCTTGCTACATCAAGCAAGGGATTTGATTGCATCTAAGTATATAAAATATACTTGCACTCATTCTCTATCGAACAAACGTTGCCAAATGTTTCGTTTTGGCTTTACTACATTATTGGTCTTTGTGTCCGCTGAACACTCTGAGACACCAGATTTATCTGTAAGCTGCTGTTGGATTGTTCCTGCGTGCAATGCCTGTGCTGTTGTTAATGCAGATGTAGTGGCTTGTAAGCTGTCTGTAAGTGCCTTGATTTGTTCCTGTGATGTTGCTAGGGCAGAGGTCAGAGCGTTAATCTGGCTGTCTTTCTGTGAGAGTTGTTCTGTCAATATCGTTATTTGCGATTCCAGCAACGATATTAGCGATTTTTCTGTTTCATCTTGAGTTTCTTTCGTTTTATTTTCGGGCTTACTTTCTGTTTTTGGAGATTCTTTCGGTATTGGGCTTTGCAATATTTTTGATTTTATCGCTTCGATTTCCGATTCTTCCAAGATAAATCTGTTTCCGATTTTAGTAAGATGTCCTTGCAATCCCAATTCGGTTATGGCTTTGCTAATTGTTGGTTTTGATACTCCAAGTTCATCTGCAAGTTCTTTGACTGTCATAATGTTTACTCCTTACGTTTTACGCTCTCATTCTACCATACAGACAATTACTTGTCAACACCATCACCATGCACAGGGTACGGAACAACTTTTTTAATTTTGTAATCCGATTCAAGAAACTTGTTCCATACGCAATTCCAGCACAAAAAAAGCCACTGGACGCACTGCACTATCCAATGGCTTTTCCTAGCAGATTTAAGCTTTAAGAGGGGAGTATCTTGGACGACATTCCCCTCTTGCCGGCATTGAAAAGATTGAAAAGTCTACGACTTTCCAACTTTCCAACCCCAGCAATTCACCCCTTGTCGTCCGCTTGCTATCTATTCTCTGCAAACAAATACAGTATTTTTTATCCTTTACGACTGTTGAAAGAAAAGGGCATACGTTCCAGCGTTCGGAGCATTTGAGCAGAGTTCTCCCCTAAAAATGGAGAGAACGGCGTAAACACGCCCCATGCGACATCGCAACGTCACAATCGCCCACGCAACCCACCACTCGACACACTGCCGTCCGTGTCTGATGCCGTGATGAGCCTCCCAATCCGGCAGACCTCCAACCTAATTTATGTATCGGACAGGTCAACCCGATTAACCACCCTGCCCCAATGCGTGGGCTAAGACAGAGCGGAGCACATTTCAATCCCATTCGCTTCGGCTGTGCTATACCAACATTTTTTATTGCGTGAGAGGTTGTAATCAGGGAGTACCGTCCTCTCGTTATTCAATTTTTATTTTGGTAATATTAGGAAAATGTTTTTTTTCGTGCGGTGTAAGTCCAGCCGTTTTTGTCCTGTAGCTGGTACTTATCGCTTGCATCAAGCCCCTCATACACTTGGAGTGCCGGCTCTGGTACTACATACTCATCAAATTCATCGAAAGCGTGATTAACTTCGCCCAAATAGTAAATGTACCCAGAATGCCGGTCAAACTTTGCTCCTAGCTCTTTTGCCCTTTGAGCAGATACAGTGGTAAAATCAACTTTCAGGACGTGGATATATTGCCGGAGTTGCATTGCTAACAGCTGTTTTTGCAACTGCTCTGTACGCTGTGCCTGTTTCAGCAATTGCTCTTGCAACTGCACCATGTATGCTGATTTTCTATCATTTTTCGCTTCTTTGAGGGCGGAGAAGTAATCTTTAAGCTGGTCTTTTGCCCGAACCTGTGTCATCATGTAAGTATGTATACGGCTGTCAGCAAACGCTTCACGCAAGTCTTGCATTGTCTGGATTTCGCATTCTCTGGCATATTCCAGCATTTCTTGCGTATACAAATCCTGTTCTTCGCTTGTCCATTTGATTTTTTTCAGGGGGTCAGCTATTCCAACGAGATAGAAGTCATTGGGGTTATACTGCGGAAATCTTTTGCCCTCTTGGTCTGCATGAATAAAATACCGCAAACGCTGGCTTGTGTCCTGCGGATATGACGGTATTACATCTGGCACACCCACAAAAGAGCCAGTTCCATTGTCAATTGGAACGATTAACTTTAGCAAGCTAACTATTTGCTCTTTGGTTCTTAGCGATTTTGATTTAATGAGGACGTGGGTGTTGTCCTTGCAACCGTCCTCGTCATGCACTGGAGAGCTGAACACCTCAAAGTCCACAAATACCTCGTTAAGCTTGTCTTTCCAGCTAGGCATAACCTTGTCCAAGTCACAAAAAGCAACAAACTCCCATAAACGGAATCTTGTATCTTTCCGCTTTTCTTCGGCTCTTGCTCTTGCTTCTTTGAGCAATTCCGGATTTTTAATGGGCATAAAAAAACCACCTTTCGCATTGCACGAACGGTGGGAAGTTACATTTTCGACTTTTTTAGCACATTGCCTATTGACAACGCCCATTAAATGTGATATACTTAAAGCCAGAAACGAAACATGAACCTGCTACGTTCGTGTTGTCGGAAGCCGATTGGTACGCCAATACCAGTCGGCTTTTTACTTGTTTTCTTTCATTTTATCACAAATTGCTATCAATGTCAAGATGATTTTCAACAAAAACCCCCAGAAGCCGTACCTCTGGGGGACTTTTTATGCTGAAATGTCAAACTCTTTTTGCAGCGTCACTGGCTCGCCCTTTATGGCAAAGCTGTATGTATCGCCGTCTGTACTCACCGAGGACAATGCACCCTCTGTGCAGTTTGCGTTGTTACGCTTTACAATGTGTTTCAGATAACTGTCCACGAAATCGTTAATAATCATTATGGCATCAGCTACTGGCACATCTGCGGTCAATGTGGTGGTGTAGCTTACGCTATCCACGGTGACGTAAGCGGGGTCGTAGGCGATGCAGGATTGTTTGATAAGTACGTTCATCATAAATTACCTCTCTATCTCAAAGTCGTTGTCGTGCGTCTGCTGTGGGTTCTCTCTGATGGTCTGGCTGTGCATCTGGCTCTGCATCAGACGTTGCTGGTCTTGGTTAATCTTACGTGTATAGCCACCGCCGGCAAGCAGTTTCTCAGCTTCATATCTGGCTTGGCTTTTTGCCGTCCACTTCATTTTTTCTTGTTGCTGTGCAAGCTGTTGTTGTGCTTGATGCAGGGATTCCTCTCGCTGAGAGAGTGCTCTTTTGTCTGCTACAATCTGCCGTTGGTCACGTTCTACTTTCGCCTTTTCTTGGTCAACTGATGCCTTATCTGACAGCACGATTTTTGCAGCTGCCATTTGCTTTTCCAGTTGGATTTCCGCATCAGATTTCGGCACTTCTTTTGATTTTCCGAAAATATTTTTCTCAGTTTTTGTTGGTGTCGGAGCAAATGCAGAAACCATACTTTCAGCTTGTGATTTTTGGTCGGCAATCTTCTGATTTTGTATTTCAATTTCAGTTTGATTTTTTGATTTTGTAACCTCTTGTTCTGCAATTTCTTGTCTGTTTTTCTCGGCAGTCTTGCGGTACTCCTCGCACGTGTAAGTGTGTCCTCTGCCCTTGGTTTCTTCGGCAATTTCTATGCCGTGTGCCTCACAAATTTCACGAAAAACTTTTCGCTCTGATTGTGTGAAGTTGGCGATTGCTGCCTTGCCTGTACCATACCCCATTTGTTCCAGTGCTTTGTTAAGCCCCTGCTGTCTGGTCATTCCTTTTTTGAAACCCTCGGCGAAAGGAATTATATCATAATGCAGGTGCGGTGTGGCTTCGTCTTGGTGTATCACTGCATTGAAAACGTGAAGCTGCGGATTGCGTTTCTGGAAGCCTGCCATGTACTCTTTCAAGCACTCAACGGACGTTGCAGCCATATCCGGATTTGTTGAATAACCGGTGTCTTGCATCGTGCCAACGCCAACCACATATTCATAAAACGATTGTTGCTTGTTGTCGTTTTTGATGACAGTATCTGCTTGCATTGAATCCGGATTTTCGCCAAAAAGCTTCTCGAAATAATTTTTAATCTTCCTATCTGAACGCTGTTGCTGTGCGTTGTATTTTTCTGTCGCTTCGCCGAAAATTTCCTCGTAGGCATCTGCCAAACTTTGCCGTTTAAGAGTGATATTATCGCCAATCTTTGACCTGTCCACATTAGGCGAAATCATCTCCCTGTTGTTGTGCCGTAGCTTGCCTTTGCCCCTTGCGTAACTGATATGCCTCATCTGCACTGCTCCTTTCGTCGATTTTGCACGTCTAGGTATACCTAGCTATACCTATAGCCGTCTACTTCTGTCTACGCCTTGCAATCTCAGCCGTCTGCACTGTACTGTCCCACGCTTGCTGATTCCCCCAAAAGCACGCATTTACGCCGTTTTCACGTCTTTGCGTGGCTTTTTGCCCGTCCGCAAGCTTTCACTGGACTTGCAAGTCTACGAGCTTGTGTTCATCGGTTCAGCACACGTCTTTTCGGCAAATTTTCCTGCTGAACTTCGTCAAATATCCTTGCAATACGACAGTATTCCTGCGGATATTTTCCTTGTCAGCATAAAAATTATGCTCGAAAATCCGCATACTTTACCGATGAACACAAGTTCTCAGATTCGATCCGCAAATGGAATCAAACACTTCTGGCTCATTGCATCTCTTGCTTACATGATCGCTTGCTTCGAATCAAAACGGTACAATTTCTCAGAAGGATATCATTTGCTGTCCCAAACGATTCGAAGAGAGCAGATCTCTTTCATTTTTGACTATGCTCAAAACGGTGGGGATAAGTCTGCCCTTTTGGAGAATATTGCTTAACCACTTTTGTGCATTTTCACGAAAACGGTGTTGGGATGCTCATTTAGAGCTTGTGTTCATAGCGAAAAAGTGATATAATAGGAGACATGAAAAAAGAGTATGAAGCAACAAATTACGAAAGTGATTTGACAGACGAGCAATGGGAAGAAATCAAAGAATTCTTTCCATCCGGAAATAAAAGCAAATATCATAAGAGATCATTGGTAGAGGCAGTGCTGTATATCGTAAAGACAGGCTGCCAGTGGAGAATGCTGCCGCATGACTATCCACCACATGATACTGTATGGAGTTTTTATCGCCGAGCAAGAAATAACGGCGTATGGGACAAAATGATGAAACATCTTGTCAAAGTAACACGAAAGCAAGCAGGAAGGAATGAAGAACCAAGTTACGCACTGATCGATTCACAAAGCGTAAAAACAACGTGTTACGGAGAAAATCACGGATATGACGGGGGAAAAAAACGAAAGGAAGAAAACGGCACATCGTAACAGATACGATGGGAAATCTCCTGTGTATTCGCGTCCATGCAGCAAATATTCATGATACAAAGGGTGGCATATACACGTTTGAAAAGGCACTTTATCGGTATCCGACCATTCAGGCTGGGTGTGCAGATGGCGGTTATAGAGGGACATTTCGGAATACTTTTGATGAATTCCACAACATCAGAATTGATATTTCTATGCAGATCAAAGAGCAAAAAGGGTTTCAGGTTCTCCCAAAACGCTGGGTTGTTGAACGCACTTTCGCATGGCTAAACTGTTCACGCAGATTATCAAAAGATTATGAAACTTCTTGCTGTTCTGCAGAGGCTATGATTATGATTTCTCATGCTGTCACGCTCTTAAAACGCTTATGAACACAGGCTCTACGTTTTTGCTACTTTTTTGCAAAAAGTAGCCCCTTAGTACCTTTGACACCGGCGAACCGTCATCAAAGGTACACGTGGCTCTCCCGAGGGGGCAAGGCGTTGCCCTGCACCCAGTCTACCGACGGTTTCAAGCTGGTGGGAAGCACTCCCCCCTCTTGAAAATCTTCCCCTTGTCTGCACCGTTAGCGTTACTGTTGCCGTCATGCCGTAACGATCGGAAACGCATCTGCTTGCAGATGAAACCGCAGACAGATTGCTTGCAAATAGTACTGTGCATAATCACCGCAGAACAGCTTGCTTGGCGTTGTATATTCATCGGTGTAATCGTTCCACAAATTGAACGCAAGGCGTACTGATTGCTTGCTGGTGCTGGTGTGCCAGTCTGCATCAAGTGCATCGAGTTTGATGCAGTCATTCTCAAAGTCAAACAGCTTCTTGATGTTCCGGAAGCACACGCTGTCAAGTGTGAGCAGATACGCCACGCTGGTGTGATATGCGTCTTGGTTTTTCATTTTTCCCAATGTGATGAAAAAATTATTTTCATGCAATTTATTTTTGAAAATCATTTTTTACTCCTCGCTCTTCTTCAACTTTTTTGGTTCATAAATCCATTCTTTTTCGCCGATTTTTTTGTATCCCAACTCTTTGGCGATTCGATAGAATCGGTTCGGCTTCATCTCCATTTTCCGCATTGTTGCAGCTGCCGTTTGCTGACCGGCTATCCACTTCCGGCACTCACGGTGGAACTTGTCAATGTCATACGGAATCGGCTGTCTGCCTTTGTACTTTCCTTGTGCCTTTGCAACAGCAATGCCCTCAGCCTGTCGCTGTAGTGTCAGCTTTCTTTCAAGTTCAGCAAGACCGGCAAACATGGTGAGGATAAACTCCCCCTGCGGCGTTGCCGTGTCGAAATTTTCCTTTAAGCTGACGACTTTAACGCCTTTGTCCGTGAGCTGTTTGACAAGGTGCAACAAGTCTTGTGTTGACCGTGCAAGTCGGCTGTACTCACTGATAACCAGCGTGTCACCCTCTCTCAAATACTCCAGCATCTTTTGAAGCTGAGGGCGGTTGGTGTCCTTGCCAGATAGCTTGTCAATGTAAATCTTGTCTGCACCATACTCTTTGAGCGATACCAGCTGACGTTCTACGTTTTGCTCCGCCGTGGACACTCGTGCGTATCCGATGATTTCGCCTTTTTTTGTCGTTTCCATGATATTCCCCCCTTGTGTTTGATATAAGTATAGCACTTTTTTGACACGTTGTAAAGTATATTTGCGGACTTATACGACACACTTTTATTAGAATACCGTATGGCATACCTAAACGACATACATTTGACTTGCCTTTTCTGCTGAGGTCTGGTATAATAAATAACAGAAACAGAGCGAAAGCACTGTTATGCAGGTGACAAGAGTTGCCTATCAGACTGACGTAAACTTAATAGTCGTAGCAGGCTGTAAAGTGATGATGCGTGTGATGTTCCGAGAAACAGTGCATGACTGAGCTTTATAAGGGTTGTATGTTTACCAAAACTCGGATAGGCAGAGATGCCAAAAGAAAACATTCAAAAAGAGAGAGAGGAGAGTATTGCTGCGGTAATACTCTCCTCTCTTAAATTTTGGTTGACTTTTGTACACTACTGTGATATAATGTAAAATGCGACACAATCTAATAACCAAAAATGCCAAGGTATGTGCTTTTACTTATCGGTAAAAGTGCATGCTCACTTTTCGCATACCTTGGTATTGACTGGAAAGATTGTGTCGCAGCAATGAGTCGTGCATTTTTCGGTGCGTGGCTCATGGCTACGCACTTTTTTTATATTATCGTGAAAGGAAAAATGCAGAAAAATGAGCGAACGTGAAGAACTGCTGGCAAAAATTGCAGCCAGCACAACAGCAATGGAAAAGGTAAAAGAACTCGAAGACCAAATTGAAATTCGAGAGGAAAAGAAGAAAAAAATCAAAGGTGTCGGAAAAATGATATTGGCAGTAATCGCTTTCGGTGTTGCTGGCAGTATTGTGTCTTTTGTATTCTCAAAGATTCCGGTAATTGGGAAAATAATGTCAATAATTTTCTCTTTTTCTTTTTTGCTTCCTTTTGTGTTAAAGGCTATCATCAACAACAAACTTGATGGGGAAATCGCCGAATATGGGAAACAGCTGGCAGATGCTCAGTCTGATGCAGTGCTCAATTGGCTCCCGATGGCGTATCGTGATTCTATCTCCTATCAATACATTTCTTCGTATATTCAGAATCAGAGAGCGAATAATCTCCAAGAAGCAATTAACCTTTTTGAAACCGAAAAACATCGTGCGAATCTTGAATTTCTTGCAGCAGTTTCAGCAGCTAAGTAAATTTGATAGCATATTGCTTGAATAGAAAAAATGAAATCTCTTATAGGATTGATAACTCTAAGAAATTATAATATATAATTTTTCATGTGTCAACAAAATCCCCCAGAGATCTGCCATTCTCTGGGGGATGATGAACTTGCAATTTCACGCTGCTACAATTTAATTGTTACAATTTGATACATCATTCATCTTTTGCTTAAACTTTACTTTCTTCCAAACAAAATCCAACAAGACATTTACCAATGAAGTAGTAACCGTGACAATGACGGTATTTAGAAAAACATAGAAAAATAGCATTTATAGCTGTCCTTCCAATACAAACTACAACATGAAACTCATTCTGACTCCAATGATTTACAAGTTCACCAACTACAAGAGTTTAACATAAATATATTTGAAATTCAATTGCTTTTTTGCACAAAATTTTGCTTTTGATTTCTATACGACTTCCTATAGACAAATGAAAAAAATTATGCTAAAATATATTAGATGTCTATATGACGGCATTTAGAAAAGCATAAAAAAGGAAACGA
>ERZ1026876.1191-NODE-1191-length-13406-cov-21.434499_pt1 | contig 13406 bp, 27 predicted proteins | sample MGYA00380168_ERZ1026876 | MGnify/ENA primary metagenome ERZ1026876 (study PRJEB33269, sample SAMEA4719804) | human gut metagenome | biome: human-associated habitat; feature: organic feature; material: feces | place: Cameroon | collected 2013-10 ... | reverse complement strand
CAAATTTGACTTGTAGTAGTCTGCCCACTTTAGTACAGTAGTGTGGTGTCATGGTAGTGTGGTGCCATGGTAGTGTGGTGTCATGGTAAAGCGGCCCAGAATACTACATGGCCGCGCAAACAAAAAAGGGAGACGGTTTCCCGTCTCCCCGTGCTCGGTATTTACTCGGCGCTCGTCTCGGTGGCCTCGGCCTCGGCTCCCTGTCGTGCCTTGTGCGCCGCCTTGCTGTCCTGTTTCTTGGCGCGGGCTTTCGCGTCCCGCTCCATCTTCTTCTGCTTCTTCGCGGCGGCTTCCTCGGCCTTGCGCGCCTTTTCTGCCTGTTTCATGGTGAAGTCCTCGGCCATGGAGTAGCCATCATAGGGGTCGCCATCACGCGAGCCTGTCGGCACTTTCACCGTCAGGACAATGAACTCGTCGTTCCCCTCGGAATCGACACAAGGGAGCGCGAATTCGTTCGTGCCCGTCTGGAGCACTTCCTCACCAGCGTCGATAAGAAAATCACGGATGCGGTTCATGTAGGACACGCGCAAAGCGTCGCGGGTGGACTTGGACATAATAGACCTCTTTCCGGCGATAGATACGCCTCTATAGATTTTGAAGTGAGATTCAACTTTCTTTTCTCATCTTCTATAAAGAGTATAACAGAATTTTCTGAAAAAGTCAAGATTTATTTTGAAAATTTGACAAGTGTAGTAGTCTCCTCAGACTACTACATAGAAAAGGACGAGTAATCGTCCCTTTCATCAATCAAAATTGATTTCGATTTCACCGATAGAAGAAAAATCATCAGTGCTACTCATATAGAAAGTGTCATCATCGGTGTTGACTTCGATACTCCCAAAAGTGGTACAATAGTCTTTGATGGCATTTCTAAGTTTGTTCCATGCTTCTTCCTTGGCTTTGTTTCTTCGAGTTTCGAGAATGGCGCCGATGGTGCGCTGGGCTTCGCTCAAATCCTCCGAACTACTCTGTGCAATAATGCGGGCAAGTTCCTTGTTCATAGTTTGTATCTCCTTTCTTTACTGTATTCACAGTATACCACATATTCCGCACGCTGTCAACTCCAAAGTGATGAAATGTAGTAGTCTGACCAGACTACTATTATAAAAAGGACGATTACTCGCCCCCTTTAGTCCTGAGAAAGAATTTCTCCAATGGTAGAAAAATCATCAGTATTATTTATATAATACTCTTCCCCAAAAATATGGAATTCAATACTACCAAAAACAGTGGTATAATCTTTGATAGAATCAACCATTTTATCCCATGCAATTTCTTTCGCGCGGAAACGTCTACGTCCAAGTTCATTGTCGATGGCTAACTGTAAACGAGACAGTTCTTCGGCAGAAATTTCCTCGATAGAGTAAGTAAGCAAATTCTTAGTTTCCATTCTATATCTCCTTTCCTTTACTGTAATCACAGTATACCACACATTCCGCGCACTGTCAACTCCAAAGTGATAAAGCGTAGTATTCTGCCCAGACTACTACGACTTCGCGCGAGAAAAACCCACCATTTCGGTGGGTAATTCTCTTTACTGGTCGGCGCGTCCGACAATACGGAACGGAAAAGCGACAATTCCCAAATCAAACTTTTTCTTGGTGACGCGCATGAGTTCCGCGAAAATCTCGCTTTCGATGGTTGCATCGTCAAGTGCGGTGTGCGCTTCATCAAATGCGTTGTCATTCTTGATAAAACGGTAACACGTTTCCGCGCTTGTCTTGTAATACTTTCCGCTTGCAGTAATCCAACCGTTGTCAATACACGCCGCGCGGTAATCGTCACTGTTCAGAATGTGTTCACACGAAAGTCCCCAAAGGTCGAACAGAGGATATTCACGACCACGGAAACGAAAAATGGTGGTATCATCCGGCTGACGCTCACCGCGCTTGTACTTTACGCCGTCCGCGATGTTATCACAAGTCCGTTCCTGGAATCTCAACCACTCGTGAAAATCGGGGCTATACAGATAAGAAATATAAAGCTCGGTGAACGGAATGGCTTTCTTGAAGTCAAACCCCGCATTATAAGCGGTCACACCCTCGACTGCTTCGAGTGCTTCGACAAGTTCCGCCGTTGCGCTTCTCCAATCGGTGAGGATAATTTCACTGCGTTCGAGCATTTCAAGGTAGATAGGACGCTTACTTGCATAGTAGGCGGTATCAAAAACAAAGGGAACAGAGAAAATCTCGGAAATGAGAAAGTTCTTGCGGGAATAGACGCGCCCCTGAGCGTCGATAATCTGCCATCCAAGGTCGTAAATGAGCGGCTTCGTGACGGCGATTTGCTGACGGGCTTTACTGTCATACTTGTCGATAAAGGGAAGTGAAGCGGTTTCGCAATCAAGAACCATCCAATACTTACGGCGGCGGTCGAGTTTCAACATTTTTCAAAATCTCCATTCAATTTACTAATCAAGGTTTACCATCGTTCCCTTGACTGTATACACAGTATAGCACATATTCCGCGCGCTGTCAAGGGAAAAATAAAAAGTCTTTGTTCGATATAGTAGTCTGGCCAGACTACTACACAAAAGAGGACGAAATTATTCGTCCTCGATATCAGTGCCAGTGTTGACAATGCGGGTAAGAGTGTCGTCCCACTTCTTGCTATAATGCCAAGACTGAGAATAGTCACTCCAATAATAATAACCCTGTCTAACCATGCCAGTCGTTGCGTCTGTCGGGTCGATATAACCCTCTTTATCCATCATCTCGCTAAGAAGAAAGAAAGCATTGACACCGCTATTCTTGATGATGAGAATGTCATTGAAGTCAATACCTTTTTCAATGAAAGTTCGCCCATCCATCCCACCGATGCCACGAACGAAAATCCAAAGCTGTTCTTTGAAGGTATCAGCACATCTATCCTCATGCGCGCGGCACTCGTCGATATCATCGAATTCTTCTCCACAATAGGAACAAATGTATTTAGTAATCATGGTGTATTCCCCTTTCCTTTACTGTACTTGTATTATAACAGAAATATTGAAAAAGTCAAGTAATTGTAGTAGTCTACTCAGACTACTAAAGTGCCCGCACGTAAAACTTTCGTTCTGCGCGCGGACTATAGGAAAGGAATTAGAGAATAGCGTGGTTTTCAGAGACAAAATAACGTGCATTATACTTGTCAATGAATTCTTTCACTTTTGCGGAATCTGCCTGAGTTTCACAAAAGAATGTGAACAAAGTATGTTTTGGTGAAAGAATAATGTGTGAATGCGGGATAGATACTAAGGAATTGTCAATAATGGAACAATACTGAGTGGAAACAGTGAATTCTATCTTCCAAAGTTTGTCCTTGCGCGCGCGAACTTCACCGTACTTGACGATAAACACACCGACTAAATTGCAAACAGAAGTAATAACTACTTTCTGCCACAACGGGAAGTTTGCAACGGTGTAAATCAAGACGATATTATAATAACCGTAGTAAAGCGCGGATACGATAGATGCAATCCACGGCCCGGACTTGATGGTGACGATTGACTTGATTGTTGAAAAGATGACGTTTACGATGGTCAAAATCGTAAACAAGATGATAATATTCATTTATTCCATTCCTCCCATTTATTTCTAAAGGACTTTACATGTTTTTCTTGTTCGAGTCCCTCGGCGATAACTTCTCTTACTGCTGCATCAATCGAAGAATACTGATTGAGAATAACATAATCAAAATAAAAAGAACGAGTACGGCCAAAGAATTTACGATTAGGACGAATAACTTCATTTACATAAATAGAAATTAGTCCGTATGCTTCGCTATATACCTCAACCTCGAAGGTTCTCCCTTGATATTCATAAACTTTCGGTTTACTCATTTCTATTCCCCTTTTCTTTTACTGTAATCACATTATACTACTGCGCGCAGAGTGTGTCAAGTAGTCGTAGTATTCTACCCAGACTACTACGATGAAAAGGACGATTACTCGTCCTCTTCTTCTTCATCAACTTCAATTTCACCAATCAGTTCTTTTTGAAGTTCGGTGAGTGCATCCCAATATTTTTCTGTGAGCCAACTGTTGAACTCTTCTTTATCCATCCTGAGAAAATTTCTCAAAATTTTCTCAATAGACAAACTTTCATCGAGTTTTTCTGCAATTTCTTCTACTTCGATGAAATCGAGTAAATCTTCTCGGCATTCTTCAATGGTTTCAAAATGTTCATTACTATAATCGTGCATATAGCAAGTCATATTTTCTTTTTCCTTTCCTTTTGATAGTATGAGTATAACACACTCTGCGCGCGAAGTCAACCCTCTGTAGTATTCTGCCAGACTACTAAAAAGGGGGAGACATTAGTCTCCCACGGCGGCGCATAGATAGCAGACAATCATCGTCATTTCTACGCCCATATCACTCTCGGGGCAACAAACATATCCATAAAGTTCACCATTAGAAATAATCGGATAGACTCCCATGCCCTTATACTTGAATGGAGTTCTATTTTCTTCCCAATTATTATCAGCGTAAAGGCTATAAGAATGTGGTCCAGAGACTCTACAATCCCTGTCATAAATGGCAACCTGATGCTTGAAAGTCCGTTGTGCCATGGTCTGTGCAATTCTCAAAACTTCTTCTCCGATTGAACCAAGTAAAGAATATTTCTTGAGACAGACCATACCGTCTTCCCCGAGGAAAAGCTCCATCGGGTCATACTCGCGCAAATGAAGAGTGCGACGAATCTCTTTCGGAATAACAATGCGACCTAAATCGTCAAGGCGGCGAACAATTCCTGTTGCTTTCATAGTTTTCATTTCCTTTCCTTTTGATATTACTATTATAACAAAATTTTACTAAAAGTCAAGTATCTGTAGTAGTCTGAGTAGACTACTACACCCTTTGTAAAAATGGGACGGGAATTTCTTCCCGTCCCGTCCGATTACTCGGCGTCATCGACCTCGGCCTCGTCAACCTCAACGTCCGTCATAGAAATGGCGTAACCCTTGACCTTGCCCTTTTTGGGAACCTTGACCTCAGACTTGATGACCTTGCCATCGTCTGCAAGCTGACGGAGCATAGCGCTCGCCTTGGCGGTGGTGATATGCACATTCTCAGCAATGTCCGCGGCAATCATCGGCTCGGTCTGCGTGCTCAGGAAGTCCATAATAGCGGCCTTGATAGGCTCGTTCTCAATGGCAGTCTTGCTGGGCTTGCTGGACTGCTTTTCCTTGCGCGCGGCATTGCGCATATCGAGCTTGGCAATCTGCTCGGCGGCATAGGTGGTCAGGTCATCGGACAGGCTGGAATTGGCGATAGCAGTGAGAAACTCGCGGTTAGTCATAATATACCTCTTTCTTTGTTTAGCGTTGGTCGCTACCCTATTTTAGAAGTCTTTCTCTCAACTTCTGTAATAAGTATATCACAGATTTTCGAGAATGTCAAGAGGGAAATCTCAAAATTTTGAAATTTTTTCGGATTTTCGGTCGTTAGTGTGAACTCAATCAGCACCGGACTTTCTCTAACCGTTTCCCTCTTGACATTATGTAGTATAGCAAAGATTCGATGAAAAGTCAAGTGTGTGTAGTAGTCTGACCAGACTACTATAATGGCGGAGTTTAGTCCGCCGTCATCACATTGTCGTGAGTTACAATACTTGATGTTTCAATCAAAGCAGTAAGTGCATTACGGATAAGTTCAAGGTCATCTTGACTGAGATTGAAGTCATCTAATTCATAGTAGTCATCGGCACTATAAAGAAGATTGTCGGAAAGAGCCTCAAAAAGAGTTTTTGCTTTATTAAGTATGCTCTTTTCTTCTGCATCGAAAGTGTACTGATTTGTTCTCCAAACATTCATTGTAAGTTCTCCTTTCCTTTACTGTACTCATAATATATCATAACTCTGTGCGATTGTCAAGTTTTTGTAGTAGTCTGAGTAGACTACTACGATGGCGGTTGTATCTAAAACAACCGCCAAAGCCATTAGAAAGGGGAAACACGAGCAGAAGTTCGGTTTTATCAAGGAATAATGAGTTCCGCATCGTAGACAGGATAAACCATGTATTTTGGAGCACAGCAGTCGAGAGCGTAATCGTCCAAGCGGAGACAGTTCCATTCCTCTGCGTCGGTATCTTCATCGACCACTGAAGTGGTTTTGATGTAATAATCTCCAGTCTGGTCTTTAAAGACTGTACCCTTGGCAATTTCTTCAAAGGGGGCAAGTTTATTATTCGTAATGGTGATTTTCATTTTATTTACTCCTTATTATAATAGCGATAAGCCCATTCAATGATTTCATGGCTTGTGGTAGTCCATTCCTTTTTTGGGCTATCAAACTTTTCCGCGTATTTTTTGATGTAATTATTATATTCCATTCGCGCGGTATCGTATGCTCCAATAGCTGCAAGCAAGGACTGTTTTGTTTTTTCGGCGTCTGAAATTGCTTTCTTACGGTCGGCACCATCGGGATAAATGTCGATTACACCTAAGCGCGTAATGACTTGTGTTGCCTTTGCTTTCACACGGTTGCGCTCTTCCCAAACCTCATAGAGCAGTTCGTCCACGCGATTCTCATAGGGATTGAATGGCTTGTCTTTCTTCTTACCGAACATTGTAAGTTCCCCTTTCCTTTACTGTACCCATACTATACCATACTATTACATGATTGTCAACTCTATGTAGTATTCTGCCCAGACTACTACGTTCAAAAGGGGAATTACTCCCCTTTCATCAAAAGACGGAGTAATTCCTCAATGATATTTGTCTGTGTTGGGTCGATAGTCTCACCTAAATGCCAGCCAGCTCGCACTTTCTCATTATCATCAATGAGAATGGCGTTCTTTGCGCGGTCGCGTACACTATCGGCCTTGGTTGCGCCATACTGAACGCCGTGGAAGTGGTCATAGATAAAGCCCCACTTCTCAAGCCATGCGCGCTTAGCTTCACGAACAGCGTCCTTGTACTCCTCACTGGAATTCATGGACAGCCATGTAATGATGTTGATTTCCCAGCCAGCCTCGCGCAAAAGCTCACAGACAAAGTTGAGCAGTTCCATGTCCCACATGGGCGCGGCGTCTTCATAGGGAGAGGGGTCTTCCGCGCGCAGTTTGGAAAGCCAGTTGTCAACGCCATAAAGAGAGGAAATGCTTCCATCCATGTCGAAACAAATCATTTTCGTGTTTTTTTCGTCTTTCATTCGTGTTTCTTCCTTTCCTTTGATGATATAAGTATAACATACTCTATATCAAATATCAAGTGTGTGTAGTATTCTGCCCAGACTACTACATCGAAAAGGGGAGATTTACTCCCCTTCAATGACCTCACTGATTCTGTTACTAAGTTCGGTGAAATAACTCATCTTCTTTTCAAGGCAGAACCACGAATCACTGTCATAGTCATAGATAAAGAAGTGACCATCGGTGCGAACCTCGCGAGGAACACAATAATCCCCGGCATATTCAAATGCTTCTTCGATGACTTCCCATGCTTCATCAGAACCACTACAGTAAATCACAGAGCACGTATCAGCAGAATCAATAGAAAGCGGAAGTTCGACAAAAACGCCATCCTTTTCTTTCATAAACTTGATTTCGTTCTTGAATAGTTCCCACTTATGGCCCCACTCATGGTTGCGGCACTCGCCCTCGTCCTCGAAAACCTCACCACAGTAATCACAAACGTAAGTAATAATTTCCGTCATTGTAAGTTCCCCTTTCCTTTACTGTATCTATACTATACTACAATTTTTATTGATTGTCAAGTATGCGTAGTATTCTGCTCAGACTACTACACTTGCGTGGAAAGGGAGAGGGACTTTTGTCCCCCTCCACTGTTATTATTCAAAAGTCGCGTTGTTGAGCATCGCCATGAACGATTCCTTGTCCGCGCCGAGTGCACAGTCAAGTTCAATCTGCTCCATGATGTTCTTCTGCGTGGCATAACGACTGCGCTCACGTTCATCGCGCGCCTTTGCTTCGTTCTTGTTGCACACACAATTATCACGGAATGAAAGAATATCACGCGCGGCGTCCCTGTCAGTCCCGTCATAAGCCTTGACCTTTTCGTCCATACCATAACGGAACAGGACGTCCTGAATCTCGACACACGCGGCATCAATGATAGATTCAATTTCATTGATGGCGCACTTGCGGCGGTTTTCATAAGCCGCGGTAACGGGGTCAGCCTTATTGACTGCCATGCGCTTCTCGTTGAGGGTCTTCTCCATGTAATCGCGAATAACCTTGGTAAATCTCATATCTAATTCCCTTTCCGGTTTTGTAAGTGTTTTCCTTCACTTGATGTATGTATTATAACATATTATACGGGAATGTCAATAGTGTGTAGTATTCTGCCAGACTACTACAATGGGAGAGTTATTACTCTCCCGCACAAGTGGGGCAATAGGTATAGTCTTCTTCGTCTACGTAAGCATTGAAAATAAGCATTGTACCTCCACAGCAAGTGCAAGAGACAATCATCGGTATTTCTCTTTCCTGTAGCCATAAAAGCTTGTTTTCTGCTGTCTCATAGTCGGGTTCAATTCCTGCAACGTCCTTATACCATTCCTTGAAAGTTTTCATTATAGTTCCCCCTTCTAAACTTCTGACCAGCAATCCTCAATGAGAATTTTTTTATATTTTGCTACTCTAACAAGAGTTTTCAAACACTTTGGGCATGTATAAATTTCTTTTTCGGTGATATAACTTTCATCTGCATTGTCTATATCTATCGTATCTTGGTATTCAAGTCTACCTTTGCGGCAGTTACTACAAATGTATTCCATGTTGTTTTCCTCTTCCTTTTTGATGATATAATTATAACATATTATAGAGAATTGTCAACTTTATATAGTAGTCTATTCAGACTACTACACTATCACTTTACGCGCGCTTGTAGAAAATCTACAAAGCCCGGCATAAACTTTTATAGAAAATCCACAAGCGCGCGAGAATTAGTGTTTACTATTCTTCAAACTTGAATACTTTTTATAATTATGCAATAAAGTTCTGTAAACCTCTTTCGGAATCTGCATACCATCATAGAAAACTGCCACTTGGTCGAAAGTAATCAAATACGCAGTAATTACAATATGATTCTCTCCGACAATCAAGCAACATCCCGTGTCAGTCAAACATTTTTTTACACCACCGACCGCCGGTCTTTCGTCGATAATTTCACCGAGTCCGTCACCCAACAAAATTTCCAACATACGGTCGTCTCGTTCTTCTCTAATATGACGTGACCAAACCAAATTCGACATTTTTTCCATACTCAATCACCTTTCTATCAGGACGAGCGGCGCGCGGCGTGTAAGGTATCTATTCTGCGGAAATCTCAGTCTCCCCTTATCCACGCGCCTTTATGAAACTTTCTATCGTTTCTCCTGTCCTTTGATGATATGAGTATAACATAGTATAGAGAATTTGTCAAGTGAGTGTAGTAGTCTGACCAGACTACTATAAGTGGATGGTTCAACCATCCACCCAAATACGAACTCTATTTTCTCTCGCGTCAATATCGACTACGGGAAGACCAAGAACCCAATTCTTACTCATTGGTTCATCATAGAAACCACCGAGAACAATTTCATTTTCATTTTTCCCTTGATGATAATGCACACCAGTATTTGCACAGATAATTTCGAAGTCAGTGAAGTTTTTATGAAAAAAACTTTCCTGTTTCCCAACGTCAAGAATCTTGTATAAATCGTTCAGAATCATGTTGTGTTCTCCTTTCCTTTTGTATCTATAACATACCACATTCTTATTCAAAAGTCAAGTCTCTGTAGTAGTCTCCCCAGACTACTACACAAAAGAGAAACGCTTAATGCGCTTCTCTCCAAACTTTCATCACCGTATCATCTTCAAACGAATCGGTATCGTTATCCTCAATCCACAACAGTAAGAAGTCGTTGTCCTCAATTTCAATTCCACTGACTACCCAATATTGACCTTGTTCGTCAAGTAAAACTAATTTGTCCCCATCTCGTCTATACAGCTCAGCTCCAACAAAACGAATACTACCGCGACGTTCGCCACCGCACCATTGTTCGATGATGCTCAGGTCAAACGACACAGGAGCTTCTTCACAGGCCATAGCTTCGGGAGTTTTGAGCGCCGCAATAGCCAAGATGATGACAAGAGGAAGAGTGATGAAGATGACTTTGATAACAGAATTGATAATAGTTTTCATATTTGATTCCTTTCCGGTTTGTGGTGTTTCCCTTCACCTGATAGATACATTATACCATGTTTTCATCATTTGTCAACCCATCGTAGTAGTCTGACCAGACTACTACACAGAAAAGGGAGAAATTATTCTCCCGTTTCGGTTATAGTGACTTTATTTCCTAAAGAATTGACACGCACAATACAATCATTCGTGCCATGGTAACTAAAAGTAGTGAAGCCATAGTTATACAGATTATGCCGCCATTCACGAGAAACTGGTTCAAGTTCCCACGTGATATAAAGAAACTCTTCAAGGCGGTCAAGATAGCTTTCATCGTATTCGACAGAAAAAGCCACACTTTCAGTAACCTCACCGCGAACATTGATGTATCTAACAACAGTAGTCATGGAATGTATTCCCCTTTCTTTTGATGGTATGAGTATATCACATTCTGTTTTGTTTGTCAACCTCTTGTAGTAGTCTACCCCAGACTACTACACAGCTCGGAGTGTTAACAATATGCTAACACTCCACGCGCCCAACCGTAAATGCTAATCTGCGCGCAGGCTCGTCCAATATCAAGAGCTTCATGCTTGGTGTTCACGCGCTTAGAACGGTCGATGTAATACACGCCATTTTCCAGCCAAACGCCGCAGTTGCCGCCGTATGACTTGACAGCGCGCATAGCTTCTTCCGGAGTGGGGCACTCGACGCCTTCGGTAGCTACCTGCCAGCCCGTTTTGTAGCGAATGATACGACCTGCGCGTAGAGTAAGACCGTCGTTATTATTGAGTTTGCGGATTGTACGAACATTTATCATTGTATGTTCTCCCTTCATTTGATGATACAAATATACCACACTTTACATACAATGTCAATCCGTCGTAGTAGTCTGCCCAGACTACTACACTAACCCCAAAGAAAAAAGGGGATTACTCCCCCTTTTCCTCCGCGCCGACCGCCCAATATCGCACGGTCATTTTTCGCTCACTCGCATACTTGCGCGCGGACTCGATATTCGCAAAATGCTCGACCACCTTGCCCGCCTTGGTGATAACGTCAAAACCGCGCGTAGTGTCAATAATAATCTTGCTCATAGTCAATTCCCTTCCTGATGTTGGTCATCACCCTTATCTGATGATACAATGATACTACACTATACGAAAAATGTCAACCCGTCATAGTAGTCTGCCCAGACTACTACACCAACTGATGAATAAAAGAGTGAATATTCACCCTTTCATTCAACTGTGACAATTTTCTTTTTTGTATCAATAGAAATAGAATATTTCAAATCAAAATTGAAACTATCCCAAAAAATTGCCGTATAACCGTTTGGAATTTTCTTCCATCCGCTTCGCCAATCTTTTTCTATTTCTTCATGTTCAAATAGATACTTTTCAAGATTCTTTTTCAATTTTTTACTTTCTTTATTATAAAACCAACCGAAGCGCCCAACAATTCCGGTTTTAGCATCAAGAATATTTACTTTATAAATCGTCATGTTTTCCACTCTTTCTGAAAAAGGGGAGATTTTCTCTCCCCTCTATTCACACTTCTTTCCAGTCATCCGCATAAAGTATTTCTAACTGTTCAATCAATTCCATGGCCTTTTCAAGTCTGTCCACACGTTCCTGATATTTCCGGCAGTCTTCGTGCATGGCTTGTGCGATATCATATAGAGCATCAACCTTGCCTTCTTCTTCACCTGCGTCTTCGGCGTTGTTCGCCGTCTGTGTTGCTATTGCTTCTTCATCCCATGCTTTATCGGCCTGTTCATTCCATTCAGTCTTATGACCATACAAGTCACACCATTCAGCACTTAATGCAGCGCGCAGGCGGTCAGCGGTGGTCTTATAGATATCATCCATCATTGTAATTCCTCTTCCTTAGCGGCGAGCCTTGCGGCTCTTGATGTACTTCTTTACTTTCCATTCGGCCCAATCAATCATTACGCCCATGCCCAGGACGCTAAAACCGATGACAGTCAAAACCAGCTCGTTATGTAAACCCATTTCAATTCCCCTTTTCTTTTCCGGTGGAGCGGGCTTTCGCCCGCCCCGCTTTGCTTATTCCTCGTCAAGCCCCAGCCGTTCGGCCAGCCAGTCGACACGCTTACCCGCTGTCAGGTTGAACGGGAGACGCCCACGCGCATTGACATAATTCAGAACATCAGCCTTTTTGATAAGCCACACGCCCACCGCGTTGACCAGCAGCGTAAACTCGGCTTCACTCGGCGTTGCCAGCGCATTGCAAGTCAGGGAGCTTTTCACTTCGCAAGGGATACAGCCCATTTTGAAGTCGTAGCCGTCACCGAACGTCTTGCTGACAGCTTCCTTATTCACGCCGAAATGATACTTGACAACGCATTCGACGATAGAACCAGCATTGCAAAGGGAAAAGCCGCGTTCATCATCGCCACGGCAACCCTCGACCGTCAGCTCAACGTCAGCCGGAACGCTCATCAAAATAGATTCGAGCTTTTCCATCTTGCGAATGGCCTTTGCACAGTTGGAGCGACCGAGGCGGTTTTCCGTCGTTTTCAGGTCGTTCTGACGTTCAATTTCGCGCTCACAAATATCACACCATGCGCCCGCGGTTTTAGTAGATACGTTTGAATAAGTGTTGTTCATTTTCTTTCCCCTTTTTCGATTTTATTCTGTCAAGTGGTTTTCCCTCTTGACATTGCCTATTATAGCAGACTACGACGAGAAGTCAATAGTTTTTTGAGAAAAACATGAACAAAGGAGAGGGGTAGTTTTTGTGCATTTTGCACAATATCAAAAATGTGGACGGATGCCCCTGAGAATTTCGCAGACTGGAAAATTGAAATAAAATATCATTCGTGAAGACTAATTGCTGAAATCATCATCTTTTATAATATAGATTCTTTTGATGCCTAATCGAGTTACCTTTCCTTGGCTAACCTTATTCCAATTTCTATTACTCCATCGAAGCACTGTCCCTTTTGGTAAATTTAGAGCTTTATCTGCATCATGACAATTATCATAATATTCAGTTTCTTTTCTTCGATATTCAATTACTACAGTATTTCTTTGTTTAGGAATTTTGACTGGTTCATTAGTCCAATTTTCAGGAATTGAATCTACTTTTTCAAAATCTTGAATATAAAAACTTAGTTGGCCATTGGTCCAACGAGTAATACAACCTCTTCCAACTCCAAGATTATCAATTATTTCTTGGTATCCTTTATAATAATGAACAATTCCATTGGTAAAAATTATTTTATACATTTCTGCTTTTCTTCCAACGCAGAACATTCCTTCTGTTTTTCTC
>ERZ1026876.1189-NODE-1189-length-13429-cov-12.133468_pt1 | contig 13429 bp, 20 predicted proteins | sample MGYA00380168_ERZ1026876 | MGnify/ENA primary metagenome ERZ1026876 (study PRJEB33269, sample SAMEA4719804) | human gut metagenome | biome: human-associated habitat; feature: organic feature; material: feces | place: Cameroon | collected 2013-10 ... | reverse complement strand
ATATAAGAGTGATTAGATATTATGATTATTGGAACAGACACAAGCCTAGCCAACCAAACTCAAGACCTAAAATCGCAATTGAAGAGTTAGAAAGCGGCAGATACTTTATAATCAAAATTTAATTATAAATATACTTGTTAAAACTTTACAAATGTCCCCAACGGACTACCAACACATATTAGCCTTTAGTCAGCCAACTACATATCGCCCTTTGTTTTGTTTAGTCGTTTGGTATTGATACATTCATATCAACATTGCTCCATTCGATTCAGTGCGTGGGCTGTTTTGTTCCGCTTCGCACGCTGGTAGGACTTATTGGGCTTGAACCAATGGCTTTCGGCTTAGAAGGCCGATGCTCTATCCAACTGAGCTAAAATCCCACATAAAAGCTGGCTTGTGTATACTTTTGCAAGCGTCCCTACAATAGTTCTGGGAACCAGCATAATAAAGAATATGAACAGCGTAAACAACGATAATCATACCAGAAATATTTTTCTGTAATATCAACACAATTTAACCCGTAGCTTCTTCTGGTGTAGTGGAATTGCATCTGCACGTTCAAAAGATTACCGGCTAACGGCAAGCTACTTGACCTATCTTTTGATAGGCTTTATTCCCACGAATGGAGGACAAATAGCAAATCCCCTTTGCAAAGTAGTTGATTTTTCACTAGCCGCCGAAAACCAACAAGAAAAGAGCGGGATAACCGTTTCTTTAATGAGTGTGTTAATCTCGAATGTGTAAGGGCTATCTCAAATATCATTCCAACACTTTGAAGTCTATTGGGGTTGAACCAATGTTTCTCCTTCAAAGGGAGCGCACTACCGTCAATCTCTCTGTTAATGCCGCCGAAGCGGCGAAGTATACTTTAAGAGGATTGCTCACTATGCTAAGACTTCATATAAACCCATTTCTTTTCATCCGCAGAGAGGATAGAAATGGAAAGACCCACTTGCAAGCTATGGGTTTATCCGTATTCTCGTAACCTAAACCCAATAAAACGCAACGGAGCACATTTCTTCTTTAAGGTGAAGAACAATTTCTAAAGAACTTCCCGTTTCACGCTTGCGGATTTGCACCACATCTCTGGGATGGACACCCAGCACATTACTGACAGCAATTCTTGGAAGAAAAGTGTACTTTATGCTATTGCGTGATATAAAATTGCTTGAACTTAAAAGACGAATTTTATTGAATTAAAAACAACGTAGGTACGTCAATTTTTATCAAGCAATTATCTGTAATTTCTGATAAGTTAGTTTAATTAGTTTGATTATATTAGAAGTTTTTCTCTATCATTCTTATATGCACTAAAATTGATTTTATCAACGCAAGTTTCCTATCAATTCCTGTTACACTCCTGAGTTGATAGAGTGTCAATGCTAGACACAATATCTAGTTGCTTTACTATCAGCTTATATGCGTGTATGAACTGGTTCTAGTAACAGGTCTAAACGATGGGTTAGTTATAAACTATCAATTCATATATACGCTCGAATTGATTCAAAGGCTCTTTTTATTTTATATCAAAATTTAAAGGACTATCAACTCATACATACGCACAAATTGATTCGGCAAACCTGTACAAAAACGTCCAATTCTTTAGAGCGCATATAAGAACTGCTTACAAGGACTACTTCATGTAAGACTTACTCTTTGTTATATTTAACAAAGAACCTTACCGAGAGCGATACATACGTTATGCAATATGGCGAATTACTGCCGCTATCTCGATTTAGGGCGTTATAGTCCACCCAAATAGTTTTGGTGCGAAGCTCCCGGTATTTCTATGAGAGCTTGTAGTTCGCACCTACGCTCACTCTGTATCAGAGTTTTTAATAATTTCTTCAATTCCCGGTGTTGCAATATTTAGAGCGGCATTCCAGTCGGCATTTAGACCAAATCCACATTTCTTACAAAGGAACACAGACTGTTCAGGTCTATTATCCTCTGAAATATAACCACATTTAGAGCAACGCTGAGAGGTAAATTTAGGATTGATTTTGATAACATCAATTCCATTTTCTTTTGCCTTATATTCAATTTTTGTCTGTAAATCAAAATAAGGCCAAGATTTTAGAAAAGTGCTGTCTTTAGAAATTCCACTCAAATCTTCCATCTGAATAGTCTTACACTTGTATTTAACAGCCATGTCTACAATGTATCTGCTATATTGATGATTGATTCTATCACGGAAATTCGACTCTGTTTGTTTTAACTTTTCAATTCCTTCGATACGCTTATGTGTGCCATGACCAATCTTGCTATCTGCACAATACTTGGTTTGCTTACCAAGAGAAGTACGTCTAGCAATCATTTGTTTTCTAAACTCAGAAATCTCATTACTATCAATTTCAAAGTGTACAGGATTGTCATTAAAAGCCATTACAACAGGTTTTACAATTCCAAGGTCAATTCCCATTGTACGCCCTTCAATAAATTTAACAGATTCTTTTTCTGGATATGAATATCCAAGATTTAGAAACCATTTTCTGTTTTTGTAGATAATAGAGCTTGATGTGTGAGAAAACTCACCAGAAAGGATAGAATCAAGAATTTGTTTGGAAGACCAACTCTTACCAAACATCAGCTCAAAAGCAATATTCCTTTGTTTTACTCCAAGTTGCTTTCTATACCCATTAGACATAAGTGAAACGTAAAGAATATACTTATTCCCGCACTTCTCAATTTTGATACATTCCTTATGAACTACAATTGGGAAAGTAGATTTGTAAGAATCAATAGACCGTTTCCCCTGCATTACTTCTTTTTTGTTGTTTGCGAAGCGTTTATTAACATTCTGTTGTAAAACAGAAATATTCCTAGTGTTATTATACTCTTGTGGAACCGTTCTGTAAATATAGGTTCTTACAGGGCAACCGTAGTGTTCAACGACTTCTTCTTTAGTAGGATATGAGCCAGTCTGAGCCTTTACGTCATTAGACCAATTCATATCTTCCCAAAGAATCTGAACTTCTCTGTTGGCAATTTGAACCATTTCTCTTTGAAGTTGAAACATAACTTCATTGAACTGTTTGAATTTCAATTCATTACGTTCGTCATCAAAAAGAAGCTGATAGCGAGATACTTTCGTGTTCATTTTAATCACATCTTTTCTGTTAAATTTGTAAATGGTAGAAGTATTCGGATTTGAACCGAAGTCGTCCACTAATCTGGTGGCAATGCCGGGCTATAAGGCCGGTGCTCTAACCAACTGAGCTATACTTCCAAATATAAGCGTATTCTATTCAGAGTATAAATACGCAAGATACTTGCAGTAAATTACGGGCATAACTTACTACAACCGCACTCAAACTCAAATGGAGGAATTTGCGTATTGTGGTACGCAATGCCAACGGAGAATTATGATATCTCAGTCTATCGCTTACAAAACGATTGCTTTTCCTTTAAGCTACGTTGGCGAATAAAGTACGTTTTTAAGGAACGTACAAACCTATAAGATTTAACTCATATACAGATTGAACAACGATTCGTTGCGTTTTGCTTTGTTTTTCAACTCTGGATTTTCCAAAAACCTTCTTATAAATTCTTTTGTATCATCCATACCATAAAGTTTTATATACTTATTTATAGTATTATGACCAATTCCTAAAATTATAGCCCATTCTCTTCCAGTGTGTTCTTCTCCGCAAACATCTATTGAGTGATGGTTTGTACTACGTCTTGAGTTTTCTTCTCGTGTAATCCATCTACAATTTTCTGGGCAATAATCTTTATCAGAATCAATTCTGTCTATTGTTAAGAAATCTCCATATCCATTTTCTAGTGCCCATTTTTCAAATAATTTTGGGTGATTGACCCACTCTTCATATATACCTATTCCTTTTTCTCCGTACCAACAATATGATTTATCTTTTGGGTTATAACATCTTTCAATCATTCCCCTGAAAATCTTCCCTATTCTTGGTACGCTCCATTTTGTATCAAAATCTCTCTCTTGCCCTATGCAATTAATATGTCTACATTCTTTTGCTCTTTTTATCAAAATGAGTTGTTTTATAAATTTTCTACCACATATATTACATTGACATTCATATATTTTGTTACTACCTTTTTTCGCCTTTACGACTCCTGTTATTGTATAAATACCAATTGTTTGTCCAATTCTTTCTTCCGGTTTCAAATAATCACACTCCTATTCATGCTTGAAGAAATATTGAATGTCATTATCTGTCTACCTTTCTATCTATCTGTCCAATTTATTTAACGTCTAATTGGTAAGACAAAGCCATATATGGTAGTCGAAACCATGTCCTGTGAGTGGAAATCACAAATTCTGACCGCTGAACTAATGTGGCATATAAAGTCGGCTTACGCACCCTCATGAGTTGGCATCATCACCGATAATCAGCACTTCTGTAAACAGCAGTCCCTTAAAGGCTAATCCTTTGTACAACGTAATTTAAGAATCACTTAACTGGTGCAACAGGGGAGACTCCAACTCCCACGCTTTCGCAGTGCTTTTTGAGAACACAATGTCTGGCATTCCATCACTGTTGCATATAAAAGGCAGTTTTTAGAGTCAAGCAGAATCGAACTGCCTTACAGTTAGCTATCAGAAGCACTGTAAAGAACCCATCGGTCACTCCAAGAGCTTGCATAGTAGTTTATCCATCCTACCGCGAATCGGATTTCTACTTGTTATGTAGTTCTCCCTGTCTTTATAAGTATTGTATCACAGATTATGTGATTTGTCAAGAGGTTTTTGAAAATTTCTTAAATATTTTTTAATCAAGACCAGCCATTACTCTGTAACATTCCAAATAAGAACTATACATACTTGGGATATAGAAACGAGCGCGAAATGTTGCTGCATTACGAGCAAAACCACGAGACATCAGAAGTTTCACAAAACGCTTACGAGTCATTTCAGTCCCTCCTTTATTGTTCTATAAGTATTGTACCACAGAAATCAGTATTTGTCAAGGGGTCTTAGAAAATAATTTTTCAAATTTTCAAAAGACTCTTTTTCTGAAAACTGTTCATAAACATGAACATCACTTTCAAAGTAGCCCTGAATAGCATTATTAAGCTCTTCTAATTTAACAGGGAGTTCATTGCAGTGCGTAAATACAATATTTACATCAACATTGTACATTTCACTATCAATAAAAATTCTGCGAATCAAAGAATTATAGTCAAGAGGTGCATAACGCAGGTGATTCTGAAACGGATTAGGTACATTTGTCTTGTCCTCTTCCATCTTGTCGCTAATGTCATTTCTCGTGCATTCGCCATCAAGACGGCCTACACCATGCCTTGTCAAGTAAGTGCGTGTAACATAGTACACATTAACACTTTTAGCATCATACAAAATTGACTTATAATCCTGATTCCACAACTGGTTAATACCATCAAGACCTGTTTTTGCACAAGTCAAATGCGGAGCATATTCAAGATTATCACAATCAAGAAGAACGCCTTGTCCAAATTCAAAGGTAATATTCTCAGGCTTGCATTTGGAAATAGCGTATGAAACATCTACGCACTCAATGCACCAGCACATACGCTTTGCGTCCATAATCCAATGCTGAATAGTTCTGTCATCATAAACAATACGCTTCCATTCATCAGAAAGCGTAATATGATGACGCTCTACTTCATTCTTAAAATATCCATCACGAATCTCAATTAATTTCTTGCGAACAGGTTCAATACCCTTCTTTGCAAGATAGTCTCTGCTAAGACAATGATAGAGTTCTTCGTAATTTAGACAATATTTAGGTTGAGAGTTCTGATTTCTCTTAATAGTTTCCCAAACACCATATCCACAAGTGCCATGCTTACCTTCTCCACGATATTCCTCCTTAATTTGATTAAGGAACATATCAAACGGAGTGGTTACATAACATTTAGGATTAGCATACTGATTGGTGCGAAGTTCCCAAAAATTATACATTTCATCAAGCTCTTTTGCTTCACGAACATATTCCATAGGATTTAGAACAAAATCTACACCATAATAAGTGTCAGAACCGTTCATAGTTCCAGAAGCAAAATGATGATAAACATGACGACCGTTGTAATATTTATTACTACAATCAACAGTATGTGCTCTCTGGCTTCCACCAGTAGGAAGAATAGTAAGAGTTTTCTTATTGGCAGAAAGAGCGTTTGAAACATAACCCTTTCCTTCATCACCAAAGTTAGCGCCAATAACAATATTTACGTTGTATTCAGACATGGTATCCTTCTTGTTAAATTACGTTAATTACCAGACGAGTTCGCCGTTATCGTTAGTCTTAACCTCAGAGCTTGCGGTAGTATGGGTAGCACCGTACTTATCTTCAATAATCTTCATAATTACGTCCTTAATCTTGTCGTCTTCGGACACAATTACACGGTCAGCAGGAAGATATTGGCGATAACTAGCGGCAAGGTGGTCATAGCCACGAGTGCAAATATGATATACGTCATACTTCTTGGTGACTTCCTGAACAAGATTCTTAGTCTCAACGTCACTCTGTTCAGTAGAACCAAGCGCCTTATTTAGAGGCGTGTGAGGAAGATATGGGTTACAAGGCTCATCGCCCATAGTAATGATAAGACCCTTTTCTTCACGATTCCAACAGTCAAGCTTGCAATTATGGATGCCGAAATACCATGCGGCAGTATAGCTCTCAAAACTGTTGCCACCACCGCCACCTTCAAAGTAAATCTTATCCAGCTGTTCAGCGATACGAATATCGGATTCAAACTGGCTTGCCTGAATAGGCGCATAATCATAAGCAAGGTCGCCAATGCCCATAGTCAGAAATTCAATGTCTAAATACTTGCTAAAACATTCTTCGATGATATCAGATAGCTTTTGGGCAATATCAACAGCGGTATGACCCATAGAACCAGTTACATCAAGGGCAAGAATAACAGGCTTAGTATTGGGATGTTCCTTGCTATCACAGCATTCACGCATTACATTATACGGATTCAGAGCCTTATCAAGACTACGAGATTTATACATTTCCTGTGCAGTGCAACCCATAGTCTTAAAAGAGTCTACGTCAATACCACGAGTAGAAACAGTATAGTTACAATACGCATCCTTAGTCCAAGAACCGCCACCCATAATTAGTCCTCCACTTCCTCATTAGAATCATCAGAAATATCTTCGTCAAGCTCCATATCCATGTCACCAAAATCAAACAGACCGTTGAACATATCGCCCATACCACCAGACATCATCATTGCCATCATAAGACCATTCTGACCATTAGAGCCATTGTCCATACCGTTGGCATTATTTCCAAACATCTGCCCCATCATAGCCATCTTCATAATACTATTCAGACCATCCTTCTTGGAAATCATATTGCCAAACGGAGATACAATCTTGCCGTAGTAATAAGTATTACCCATAAAAACATGACGTTCCTTAACTACGGTTTCAATGGTGCTGTTCATATAATTGAACACCTTGATTTCCTCGCCAGAAACAGAAATTACACAGCGGGGAGTATCACCAACGATAATGATATCGCCAACCTTGACATGATTAGTAGGAACAACAAAGAACCAATCATTGCCAATATCGAAAGCGAAATTACTATGATTTACAAGACGATTACGCTTTACGTCATAACTCTTGTAAACACCGGGAGCAGTACGAACAGCAATCTTACCGTTCATAGTCAGACGGCACATATCAGGGCCAACCTTACGGAACATACCGTTAAACATACCGCTCATACCAAACATATTGTCGAAATTCATAAACACATTTCTCCTTTCGTGTTTCTGTTAATATAATACCATAAAAATCAAGTCTTGTCAAGACCTAATTTTAAATTCTTTGCTCATTAATTCAATAACAACAAACATTTAGCACTTGCTTGTCATTATAGTAGATATCTACATCGCTACTATAATAGCCATTCTGCTCTGAATAACAAGGGACAAAAACCATATTCTGAGGATTATTACCAAAACGAAATCCAGAACCGGGAACGGCTTCAAAGATTAGATTTTCAGAAAACTCAAAATTCTTTGCTAAATCGTCAATCTCTTCAAATGCTGCATAATTGTACTCACAACAATCTGCTACATGGTCAAAAGTAATATCCATGCTATTATCGAAAGTAATTGCGTCATCATCAATAGACTTAATTTTCATAATTCTCACCCTTCTTGCGATACTTTACCTCAGTGTATTTCTCATAACCGGGTTCAATATCGTAATGAAAACTGTATTCAGCTTCATCCATAATCATTTCTTCAATTTCTTCCTTAGACATATCATCATCTACAAAAAAATCAAAATCCCAGCAACCGATAGGACGAACACTAATCCAACCCTTGACCCGTTTCATAATACGCTCCTTTAATCTTCTTCGATATGTACGTTTGCAACAGCAACGGTATTGTCATCCTCTACGAATGCAAGAGAACCATCTTCAAGCTTTACAGCATTGTATCTAACCATATCACAATGACATTTATCATACTCGATATAGCGAATCTTCATATAAAGACAATCTCCTTCATCGTATTCCCCTTCGTGATAAAACGCATCACCAATATTGAGGGCTTTAAACTTAACTTCACAAGGTTTATACTCTTTTCCAATACGCATATTATTTCACCTCTTCAATGTAGGAATCAATATAGTCAACACCAATGCTTGTGCCAAACGAATACGGCTGACCATTTCTTAGATTTACGGCATTATAAGTCGTTCCACCATATACGCCAGAATTGTCACAAATTTCCCGAATCTTGATAAAGATTTCTTTTTCGTCTTCTTCTGTCCAACACTCTTTAGGACGGAACGTTTCACCGATTTTAATATCTTGAAATCTAAGATTATCCTTGCTTTCAGGCTTGCCAATACGCATAATACTTACTCCTTTGTTTTATATTTGTTCGTTTCTGTAAGTATTATAGCACAGAAAATTAGTAAAGTCAAGAGTTTTTTAAACTATTCTTTTAAATTTTAGAATCACATTCAACGTGAACATTAGCAATAATAACCAAAGCGTCATTGCTAATAGAATCAAGCTCTCCGTTTTCAATATTCACAATATTATATCTTTTTTGAACAAGATATTCTTCGGAGTTAGAAATACTTTCGGTTGTTTTCATATATAGGGCATTGTGACCATAATCTCTATTATAACGATAAAATGGAGTGCCAATCTTAATATTTTCAAATCTTTCTGTTTGTAACTTATTCATAATAACACGCATAACAATCTCCTTAATCGCTTAGACAATCTTCAATCCTTTTAATAACCCATAACATTCCGTTCACTTCGCCAGCAAGAAGGGTGGACTTGTGCTTATCTCCATCTCGTAATGCTCGAATCCTATCATCTTGGGTGCTACGAAGTTCATGCCAGAGGCTTTCAATAAAGTCTTCATCTTTTTTCTTCGTGGCAATCAAATCCTCTCTAAAAAATAACGTATCTACGTTAAATTATAATCAATAAAAACAGCATTTTAGCCATTAAAATTAGATAGTAACTTCTTAATTTCTTCTACGCCATATGGATAGTAACGCCAGACATATTTATCATCAAAAAAAATATGTCTCTACTGTGCGCTTATCTTTCCTATGTAAAATAGGAGGATGGTAATGTCTACCTCTACAATCTTCAACGTTTATATTTGCTTTTTTGAGACAGTATTTAACAGCATCTTCTTCCGTATCGAAAAAATCTACAGCATCTTGTAACTCACCGTTTAAAGAAAAGTCAACACACCAACATTCATTATTCATATTTGTATGTATCCTTGATTTTATTCCAATATTTCTTAGCATCTTCGAGTTGCTTAATCAATCCATCAGTCCAATGCAAGTCAAATTTAACAGGATGGTCATAACTAAATAAATAACCATCATCTTCTCCAAGAATTTCAAACAATGGGTTTTCACCTTTTCTGGGGATGATTCTTACAGCATGACAAGCCTTTCCGTCATATACAACCAAATCCTCTTCTCGAATTTGCTTTAGAAATTCTTTTGTGTACTCTTGGTCTGGTGCGAACGCAAAATATTTATACTCCATAAATATATCCCCCCAATTTAATAAAGCTCATTCAACATAATACAAACATCTGTATCATAATCATACTCTTTGTTTCTTAGTTCTTGCGCGTAAGTTTCAGCCATTGTCAAAGATTTAAATGACTTCATGTGTATGATGGTTGAGCTACGTCCATCATATTCTTTCAAATAAACCGTATAAATAAACATAGTATACCTCATTCATCTGGGAAGATATCATCAAGTTCACGAATAGAGTAGGTTCTATTTTCTAATCCAGAAATCCGATTTAATGTTTTTTGATTAAGAATCCCATCAAAACTATTATCTTCAAGAATCGCATCTACAATAACGATTAAATCTTTTTCTCTGCGTCTCTCTCGTCTTATTTCGCCTAACCTACGCCACATTTTATAACTTTCGCAAGCATTTTTGTTATAAAATTCAGCATTATGTTCTAGGTCAAAAATTTCTCGTTCACACTTATCAACAATATTAGACGCTTCTTCTCTTTTGTTTTTTAATTCAGATATAAAATCACTTATTTGACAAATTTGATTTTTGATTCCCTGAATATAGCTTGAATCGTATTTAACAATTACTTTTTTGTGTCCAGAAGGTTTAGACGGTTCTTGTATGGGTTCAGCTTTACCCTCAATATGATAGCCAAGGTTCTTAAAGGATTTTGGCATATTTAACATAAAACTACTTGCTTTGTCATAATTTTTGAATTGAATCGCTTCTTCTTTTGTACGAACTGGTTTTAACCCAGCAGAGAATTGTGCAATATAAAAATCCCCATTTGAAATTGTGAAGATAATTCTCACTCCTTTCTATAAGTATTATAACATAAAAGGCTAGAGTCGTCAAGACCCTAGCCAAAATTTTTATTATAGATACATTTTTGTTTCGCTATCAGGAATCACAACTTTAGTTGTTTTATTCTTTTTGCTAATCTCTTCTTCCAGAATAGGCTTAAATGCCTCTTTTCTGCCCTGAGAGCCATGTACTAGATAAATCTTATTGCAGTTAATATTTGAATAGTATTCTAACATTTCTTCATGTGAGATATGACTTGAAAAGGATTTAAGAGAGATAATCTTTGCGTTATTTTTTACTTTATATCCATCCAAATCTACTACGGGATATTCCTTACTATGCTGGATTTTCCATCCAGTTGACCCCTCTGTTCCACAGAACCCACAGAAAAGAAGAATTGTTTTTGAATCTGCCATCCAATGTTTTAAATAAGCCGTACTCCGTCCGACAAGGAAACCACCGGAACACAGAAAAACCGCTGGTGCAGTATAATTCTGCCATTGTACAGATTCATTCCAGTCTTTTACTTTGACTAAATTCTTCCAGTTCCATACTTTATTCCATAGCTCATGATTTTTTGGAATCCACTTATCATAGTTTTCGTTGATTTGATTACCAAGAACGGCATCAAAAACAACAGGAATATTAAAATCTGTGTCATCTGCAAATGTTTCATACAGGACAGTTAAAAGGTCTGCTGAACGTCCAAGAGAGAACGTAGGAATAATAATTCTACCGCGTTCTTCGTACATATTTTCAACAAGAGACTTAATTTTTTCAATATCTTTATCTCTGTTCTTTCGAGCATTACCCTTTTTGTCCGTTGCGTATGTGCTTTCAACTATTGCAATGTCAGCTTTTTCAATAGATTCAAAATTGTTGATATAATAATTATCCCAAGTTAAAGAACCAAGGTCACAACAGTAAGCAAGTGTTTTAGTCGCATTACCAGTATTAACATAAATCAAAGCTTGTGCAGCGTTTACTAGGTGATTTGAAGAGCGTAATTCAAAAGATACGTCTTCTGTAATCTGAACTATCTTGTTAAATTCACATTCTACAACATGATTGTACGCTACTTCAATATCTTCCTGATTGTAGAACGGATTCCCGCTAATATTTCCTTTCTTTTGCAACATCTGCTGATTCTGCATTTGAATCTTAGCTGAGTCCATCCACATCATTTTTGCAATATCTTTTGAATTTTCTGGAAGGTAAGTTACTCCATCAAAGTTTTGCCGATAAAGAGCAGGAATCAGCGATAAATGGTCTTGATGCAAATGGCAAGATAAACAGGCGTCTAGCTTTTTCACTTTTACACTTTTAATAGTGTCAAGATTTGCTTTATAATCTGCGACATCATCAGCACTTTGACGTAGACCAAAATCAATCAAAATTCTACTCTTTGGCGTTACCAATTCAAAACAACTACCTGTCACATCATCTGTGCTTTTCCCCAAACTGCGTACAAAACTTCTTTTAATGTTTCCCAATTATAAAATCAACTCATTTCTATAATAGTTAATTCTTCTTCATATCTTCAAGATATTGAATCATATAATCAATGTTTTTCGTTCCAAGATGAATACCATCTGGAATTGCTATAACAGGGTTTGGAGAAATATCTTTTATAGCATGATATAATGGTGCAAATTCTTTGACGTTCCACTTATTCTGGTCAACTTTAATAACTACAACATCATTATCCTGTAATGATAGCTTCTCTAGTGCAATCTCTATGCTCTTATTTTCATCCATTTTAATCTACTCCTTTTAATTATTTAAAACCAGCCCATTGCTGGCATAATATTTTTTAATTCTTTCAATTACTTCATTAGCAGTCAAATGACCTTCTACAGAATCACACGCATCTTTTGAAACAATAACACCCATAATTTCAATTAAGCCTTGCTTAAAACCAAAACTACCCCAACCACAAATACCGTCCCAAAGATATTTGCCATTATCATCGTTAACTACGATTTGGTATCCACCATCGTACTCTCTACCCTCACGATATTCTGGCATAATACGTTCAGTTTCGGGCCAGCGTCTACCATAAGTATGTTTGATATTATGGTCGGTTAAATACTTGTCGAGTTTCTGCATTTCAGTCATAATTTACTCTCCTTAACAACCAGCACAAAGTTTGTCTGTATTATTAAATTTAACAATACATTTGCCATCTTTACTGATATATAGCATTTTTCTTCCACATTCAGGACAATAATTAGAACTACTCATGACTGTATGACCGCAATCATGGCACATAAAAGACTCTAGCTCGTCATGAGCGTTATAAATCATTTCCCAATAGCTATATCTATTATTATCCATATCAAACCCTCCTATTCCAAAGAGCAATAGCATCTTTATTTGTGTTTTGATTTCTAGTTCTTGCGCCGCAGTTCATGCAACGAACATAAAACTTATTCTTATTCGATTTATTTAAAGCCTTTACTGGTTCAATCCAGTCAGAACCACAAAATGGACAGTTCAGTAGAGAATTTTCAACAGATGTCATATAGCCTCTCCTTTCTACCTACTGGTAGTATAGCATATCGGCAAGAATTTGTCAAGACCTAATTTAAAAATAATGAATATTAT
>ERZ1026876.1187-NODE-1187-length-13434-cov-7.873533_pt1 | contig 13434 bp, 7 predicted proteins | sample MGYA00380168_ERZ1026876 | MGnify/ENA primary metagenome ERZ1026876 (study PRJEB33269, sample SAMEA4719804) | human gut metagenome | biome: human-associated habitat; feature: organic feature; material: feces | place: Cameroon | collected 2013-10 ... | reverse complement strand
CCAGCACCCGGCCATGCTGGTGGTCGGTGTGGTTGCCGCCGATCTCGGTGCGGCCCGGGGCGCTGTACAGTCCGGCCTCGGTGTGGGCACCAAAGGTAGCTTCCAGCCCGTCCAGCACTGCCGCATAGCGTGCGGCGTGGGCAGCGGTCTGCTCCGGCGAACAGCAGTAGAGGGAGGCCAGCCGGGCGGTATGGGTGCCGCCCGCCAGCTCCTGCTTCCAGACAGAAATAGGCTTCATCATGGCGCGTTCCTCCTTGTATGGGTGAATGATTCTTCAAAGGGCCAGGGCCCGTTCTTCTGATTCTATAATATCGGTTCTGTCGAGAAAAGACCATGTATTATTGTTGCATCTGGATGAAAGGTCAACGCAGTTCCGGCGGTCAGCTCCGGGGCGCGAAATCGCCGCCGGTGAGCCCATCGAGGTTCAGCATCCCTTCCAGCGCGGCAATGTCGGTGGAAACATCCAGCGCATCGGAGGCAAACAGCTTGTCCAGCTGGTTTTCAAAGGCGGTGATGAGCAGATCCATGCTCCGCTCAATGCTCTGCTTTGCCTCAGTGATGTTGGTGCCCTGCACATCCTGTGCCGAAAGCTGGGCGTAGGTATTCAGCAGCTTCAGCGCGGTGGGCAGGTAGTAATCCATAAATTTCTGCAGCTGGGCTTTTTTGTCCGGGTCCTTTTTTGCCAGTGCGAAGATGCGGGCGCTGACATCCTCCAGCCGGGAGATCTTGGCCGTCATCACCGGGTCGGGGATGGCATCGTTGGCCTGCCGGAGCTGGCGCTGCAGGGCGGCATACTGATCCTCGGGAGCCGGTGCGGGTGCGGGCTCGGCGGGTCTGGGCGGCTGGGGCGCAGCGCCCCGCACCACCAGCGTGTCGGTGCGGTTGTCAATGTAGGCGTCTGCGCCGAAGTATCCGTGCTCGATGGCGCTTTTCACGGCAGGACGTCCGCGGGCGGCATCCACCCCGGCGGCAGCAAACAGTTCCGGCAGAGGAATGTTATCCCGCTCGCCCACCACTTTATCCAGCAGCCGCTCCAGCTTGCGGGTGCTCTTCATCCGCAGGCCGGTCAGCAATGCACCGCCGCCGCCAATGGCCATGGCAATATCGGAAAACAGCTCCCCGGGGTCGGGCCAAAACTTCCACACACTGATGACATCCACCGCATTCGTCACGCCGGCAAACAGAAAGACAGCACCCATGATGGTGCAGAGGTTGGTCAGGGTTTTGTGCCACTTTTTTGCGTTCTGCTGCTCAGCAGTGGGGACATCGTGGCCGTAGACCGGCTCAGAGTCCCGGGCTGTCTGACCGGCACCGGTGTCCTGGGGACGGAAATCGCTGGAATAGTCTGCGTTCTCCTGTTCCTTTTTCTCAGCATCCCGGTCGATGGCGCGCAGGATGAAAAACAGAACACCCAACGGTGCCGACATGGCGAATACTACCAGCAGGGCAATGGTGGGAATGTGGGCAAGGAAATGTTTGCTGCGTCTGGGCTCCATGGGGCAGAATCCTCCTAAAACAAAAAAGCCGTGTTCCACTTTATTATAGCGGAGCACGGCCCTTTTGTTAAGGGGGTAATTTATTTGTGGGAAAGGAAATTACTTCATCAGGCTGCAAACGGCCTCGGCGTAAGCGGCGGGATCATCCACGGGCAGGCCCTCGATCAGCTGTGCCTGTGCATAGAGCAGGCTGCTGTATTTCTTGACCTTGTCGGTATCACCGGCCTCCTGTGCGGCCTTCAGCACGGCGAACACGGGGTGGTTGATGTTCAGCTCCAGCACCTTGTCGCTCTTCACGCCCTCGCTGCCGGGCTGCTTGGAGAGCACCTTCTCCATCTCGATGGACAGGGGACCGTCGGCGCTCAGGCAGACAGGGTGATCCTTCAGGCGGGTGGAGACCTTGACCTCCTTGACCTTGCCGTCCAGCGCGTCCTTCATGGCATCGAACAGGGGCTTGTTCTCGGCGGTGGCATCCTCAGCGGCCTTTTTCTCGTCCTCGGTCTCAAGGCCCAGATCGCCGCTGTTGACGTTCTTGAACTCCACGGTGCCGTCCTTGCCCTCGGCATCCTTGCGGGGGTAGCTGCGCATGATCTGCAGGCAGAACTCATCCACGTCCTCGGTCAGCAGCAGGACATCATAGCCCTTGTCCAGAACCAGCTCGGCGGCGGGGAGCTTTGCCAGACGGTCAGTGGAGTCACCGGCGGCAAAGTAGATGAACTTCTGCTCGGCAGGCATCTTGTCCACATACTCCTGCAGGGTGACCATCTTCTGCTCCTTGGCAGACCAGAACAGCAGCAGGTCACGCAGCAGCTCGGCGTGCATCCCGTAATCAGAGTAAGCGCCGAACTTGATCTGGCGGCCGAACTCCTTCCAGAATGCCTCATACTTTTCGCGGTCGTTGACCAGCATGGAGTGCAGCTCGTTCTTGATCTTCTTTTCCAGTGCATTGTGGATCAGCTTGAGCTGGTTGTCCTTCTGCAGCATCTCGCGGCTGATGTTCAGGCTCAGATCCTGGCTGTCCACAATGCCCTTGACGAAGCTGAAGTAATCGGGCAGCAGGTCGGCGCACTTTTCCATAATGAGCACGCCGGATGCGTACAGGGCCAGACCCTTCTCATACTCTTTGGTATAGAAATCATAGGGGCGATGGCTGGGCACGAACAGCAGGGCGTTGTAGTTGGCGGTGCCCTCGGTGCGGCTCACGATGACGCGGGCGGGGTCGGAGTAATCGTTGAACTTATCCTTGTAGAAGCTGGCGTATTCCTCGTCGGTGACCTCGCTCTTCTGCTTCTTCCAGATGGGTACCATGCTGTTCAGGGTCTCAAGCTCGGTGTAGGTCTCCCACTCCGGCTTGTAGTCCTCGGGCTTGGGATCGGGTTCGGGCTTCTGGCGGCTCTTCTCCCGCTCCATCTGGATGGGATAGCGCACATAGTCGCTGTACTTTTTGACGATGGCCACAATGCCGTATTCATCGAGGAAGTTTTCGTAATTGTCGGTATCGGTGCTGTCCTTGATGTGCAGGATGATGTCAGTACCGGCGGTTTCTTTCTCGGTGGGGGTCAGCTCGTAGCCGTCAGCACCGCTGGACTCCCACTGCCAGGCCTCATCCGCACCGTATGCCTTGGAGATGACGGTGACCTTGTCGGCGACCATGAAGGCGGAGTAGAAGCCTACGCCGAACTGACCGATGATGTCGATGTTCTCGTCCTTGTTGTCCTTCTTGAAGTCCAGAGAACCGGAGTGGGCGATGGTGCCCAGGTTCTGCTCCAGCTCCTCTTTGGTCATGCCGATGCCGTTATCGGAGACAGTCAGCAGACGGTTGTCCTTATCGCGGGTGAGCAGGATGCGGAAATCGCCCTTGTTCATGCCCACGGAGGGATCGGTCAGGCTCTTATAATAAAGTTTGTCGATGGCATCCGAAGCGTTGGAGATCAGCTCACGCAGGAAGATCTCCTTGTTGGTGTAGATGGAGTTGATCATCATGTCCATCAGCTTTTTGCTTTCAGCCTGAAATTCTTTCTTAGCCATAATACAAAACCTCTTTTGTACAATATTCAGATCCGGCTCCTCGCAAAAGGAGCGGCAATGCAAAAGAAGCAGCCGATGCTGCATCTTATTAGCACTCATATCTTTCGAGTGCTAATATACACCGATGCGGGTCAAAAATCAAGGGGTTTCATAAAAAGTTCAGAAATGAACTGGAACAAAATGCCTTTTGTGCGTTGCTACAAAAAATTCATAAAGAAATAGTTGACCTTTCACAATTTTTAGCGTATACTGGTCAGCGGAAACAAACGAGGAAAGAGGAATATGTTATGGCAATGAAGCCGGAGATCTCCGTGAAGAACCTGCTGATGCAGGCATTCCTGACGGGCTGGGAACGCTCGGACAAGAGCATTTCGCAGGATGAATACTTACAGAGCGCCATTCAGGTCATCGAAGTGCTGCAGGTGGAACCTGAAAATGTCTACGCCGAGGAGGGCCTGGGCCTGACCGATGGCGATGAGGTGGATCATCTGGACGACCTGCTGCGGGCAGACGGCCAGTGGCTGTATTACGGCGTGGAGGAGGAGAACTTCTTCCTCATCCAGTGGTACCCGGACAAGGCTTCTGCCGAGGCCAAGCTGGCCGAGCTGGAAGCACTGGGCGACGGCAAGCAGTATCTGGTGGACCTGAGCCTGACCCGCGAAAATCCTTCGGCCGCTGAGAACTTCGGCAGCTCCAACCCGGTTCAGCTGCGGAGCTGAGCCCGGCGTTTCTGACAAAAAGAAAGGGAATTTTCCATGCAGCTTTCACAAACGGAACGGGAGCGCCTGTCCGCTATTCTGGAACAGTACGACCATCACCCCAAGGTGCAGGAAATGCGTGAGTTTATCCAGCACGGTGATGTGACCACCTACCAGCACTGCAAGAATGTGGTCGTGGTCAGCTGCTGGATCAACCACCGCTTCCATCTGGGAGCCGATGAGACCACGCTGGCCGTGGGGGCCTTCCTCCATGATTTCTATCTCTATGACTGGCACAAGCAGGGCTCTTTCCACGGCCTGCGGCATCTGTTTGAGATGCACGGCTTTTCCCACCCGGGGTCTGCCTGTGTGAACGCACAGCGGGTGTTCGGCATTACCAAAAAGGAGCAGAACATCATTGCAAGCCACATGTGGCCCCTGACCTTCCGCCATATCCCGACCTGCCGGGAGGCGGTCATCGTCTGTCTGGCGGATAAATACTGCGCCATTGTGGAGAGCATGTTCCACCGCACAAGGGTGGGCGCTGACGAAGAAGAGTGGTAAAGAAGCCGCCGCACTGTTCACATGAAAGAAAGCAAAAGACCAGAGTTGTAACGCCTTTTGGCGAAACAACTCTGGTCTTTTTTGCTGGGGGCTTGTGCAACAGCCTCTTTGAAAAAGTGATCTTATTCTGCTCTCAGAGCCTTGACAGGGTCAGAGCGGGAAGCGGTTTTGGCGGGGATAAAGCCGCCCAGAATGGTCAGCACAGTTGCCAGCGCAACCAGCACCACAGCGGCCTTCCAGGGCAGAACGGCCACCACGCTGGTGCCGACGGCGATCTTCTGGATGAGCATGTTGCCCGGAATGAGCAGCAGTCTGCTGAGGCCGATGCCCATGAGGCCCGAGCACAGGCCGATGATGAAAGTCTCGGCGTTGAACACCTCGGAGATGTTCCGCTTGGAAGCGCCGATGGCACGCAGGATGCCGATCTCCTTGCGGCGCTCCAGCACGCTGATATAGGTGATGATGCCGATCATAATGGAGGAGACCACCAGCGAGATGGAGACAAAGGCCACCAGCATGTTGGAGATCATGTTGATGATCCTGGTCACGGAGGTCATCAGGGTGCCCACCACATCGGTGTACTGGATCACCTTGTCTTCCGCGCCCTGCTCACGCATGGCGGCATTGTAGCTGTCCAGCACATTGAGGACCTTCGCCTTTTGCTCGAAGTCCAGCGGATAGATGTTGATCTGGCTGGGGTCGTCCTCGCTGGCATAACCAAAGGCCTGCAGGTTGCTTTCATAGGTGGCGCTGGTGGACATCATTTTCGACTTCATCAGCTCCGCCAGATCGTCCTCGGTCATGTTGAACCGGATGGCATTCCGGAACGCATCTGCGTCGATCTTCAGCGCGCTTTCCATCTGGCTGCCCAGAGAGGAGAAGCGCTCGGTCATCTGGCTCTGCAGATTCGTGCTGATCTGGCCCATGGCCTGCTCCATGGCAGCGCCCAGCTGGGTCTGCAATTCGGCGGCGATCTGTTCCGAGAAGTTTGACATCACGCTGCCCATGACCTGCTGCATGGCGGCAGTAAACTGCTCCTGCAGGGCAGCGGTATCGATGAGGCTGCCCATGGAATCCTTCATCAGCTGCTGGAACTGGTCACTGGCGAGATACTGGTCAAAACCGATCTTGTCCAGCCCCAGAATGCCGTTGCCGATGATGTAATCCTTGTAGCCGGTCATCACCTTTTGGGCCAGCTGCTGCATTTTGTCGGCGGGGATGGAAATGTCCATGTTGGCGAACACGTCCGTCAGGGCGCTCATGTCGATGCCGGGCGTTTCGGTCAGATCAAATTGGAAGCTGTCCGGGTCAATGAGGGAGGAAAAATCTACGGAACCATCACTCAGGTCGAACGCACCGCTCAGGTCAAAATCCAGCTTGCCGGGGTCGAACTGGAAGGCGCTCTCGAGCTGGTCGGTGTCAATGGAGAAGAGGGAAGCCATGTCCATGGCAGCGGTCTGTTCGGTGCCGAAGGGTTCGCCATTCAGCACATTGGTCTGCGGGTCGGCGAGCTGGTCCTGCACCAGCCTGCTCTGGGCGGCGGTGTCCATGACGTGCCGGGTCAGGGAGGCGGGATAGGCGATGCCGGAAGAAAGCATGGCGGCGGAGGCGTTCTCCCTGGGCTGCACCACGCCCACGATGGTCATGGTCTCGCTGTTGGCCACAAGCTCCTGCAGGAAGGCTTTGTCGTCCGATTTATCCACCCAGGTGCTGTGGGCATCATCGTACTGGTAGCGGTCGGCCGTATTGACCAGCTTGAAGGTGCGGCCCAGAAAATCGCTGTACCGGTAGGTCTTGAAATCCTCGGGCACATCCACATTCTGGTTCTGGGCGAATTGCTGGATCATCTTGTCCAGCTCGGCGTTGTCCCGCAGGCCCAGCGCGTAGAGGGCATAATCAGTGATGGAACCATCCGCACCCAGCACGGCAACGCATTCGTTGTAGCTTTCGGGCCAGCGGCCTGCCTTGACTTCGTACTGGGAATGATACAGGGCATCGCTGGCGGGCAGCTGGTAGAACACGCTGGTGTTCATCATGCTGGCCATCATGTTGTTGGTCGAGCTGGTGGAGCTGATGCCCAGAGCGGAAAGGGAGGAATCCGGGTTCACCTGCCGGATGCTGCCGTCCGGGTCCTGGCGGTAGATCTGGGGCTGGACATTATAGGAATACTCCACCGAGGAAACGCTCTCCCCGATGCTGCAGGTATCGCTCTCGAGGTAGGTTTTCAGGCTCTTCAGGTCGTTGGAGGTGATGCCGGAAACCATCTGGGTCACGAGCTGGCGCACCGGCACCATCCCTTCGCCGAGGTCGGGGGCGGCGGGCTGGCCGGGCAGGTCGGCGGACAGCAGGCTGGTCAGATCCATGCCGCTGCGCAGGATCTGCACCGGGTACTCGGAAAGGGTGTCCCGCTCCATATCAGCGATATACTGGTTGACACCGGTGGACAGGGAAATGATCAGCGCAATGCCGATGATGCCGATAGAGCCTGCAAAGGCCGTGAGCAGGGTGCGGGTCTTTTTGGTCCAGAGGTTGTTGAAGCTCAGGGTCAGCGAGGTCCACCACGACATGGAGGAGTGGCCCATGTTCTTGTGAACGGCAGGGGCAAGCTGAGCGGTGTCAGGCTCGTAGGGGGCGGTGTCGGAGCGGATGACACCATCCTTCAGGTTCACGATGCGGGTGGCGTACTGCTGGGCCAGCTCCGGGTTGTGGGTGACCATGACCACCAGCCGGTCCTTTGCCACCTCCTTGAGCAGCTCCATGACCTGGATGCTGGTCTCGCTGTCCAGCGCGCCGGTGGGCTCGTCCGCCAGCAGGATATCCGGGTTGTTGACCAGCGCACGGGCAATGGCAACGCGCTGCATCTGGCCGCCGGACATCTCGCTGGGGTGCTTGTGCAGCTGATTGCCCAGCCCCACCTTCTGCAGTGCCTCGGTGGCGCGGCGCTTGCGCTCTGCACCCGAGATGCCGGAAATGGTCAGGGCCAGCTCCACGTTGGCCAGAACGGTCTGATGGGGGATCAGGTTGTAGCTCTGGAACACAAAGCCGATGGTGTGGTTGCGGTAGGAGTCCCAATCGCGGTCGGTGTACTTTTTGGTGGAGATCCCGTTGATGACAAGGTCACCGCTGTCGTACCGGTCCAGCCCGCCGATGATGTTCAGCAGGGTGGTCTTACCGGAGCCGGAGGGGCCCAGGATGGCGACGAATTCACTGTCGCGCAGGTTCAGGCTGACATCATTCAGTGCGGTCTGTACAAGATCACCGGTCTTGTACTCCTTGCGGATCTTTTTCAGTTGTAGCATAGGCAGGCCTTTCTTATGCATGCCCGGCGGCGTGTGGGAAATGCCGGACAAAAAACAAAATAACGTAAATATAGTATCAGATGAATGTGAACAAACCATTGCTTTTCGGGAAAGATGGTGTTATGCTGGAGAAGGTGAAAGAAACAAAAATCGACACTTTATGACGTGAATTGCCAGAAATTAAGACGCAAAAAGCCGCCATTCCTGCACGATTCGACGCATAGTGACGTTTTTTCGGGGATTGAATCTTTCCGCAGGGCCTTATAAAATAGTATCGTACAGTACGCACGGAAGAAAAGTGCGGCAATTTTAAGGCAAAGGGGAAGGTTGGATTGACGGAACGACTCGTTTCAAAGCTGCATGTCGCGCTTTTGAGCTACGACGAGCGGGAGATCCGCGTCCGGAAAAATTATCTGGAGGAGCAGAATCCTGCGATCTGCTGTGTCTGCTTCCACAGCGGCGAGGAGCTGCTGCGGGAGCTGCGCCAGCAGCGCAGTGTGGATATCGTGGTGCTTTCGAGCCAGCTGGAGGATATGGACGGGTATGAGTTCCTCAAGCGGCTCAACAGCCTGCATAACCGCCCGCTGCTGCTGTTGCAGGGGGATGACTGGTACAGCGATGCCACGGCATCGTTCCTGCGGCCGGACGGCAGGCAGTACCTGCCGGAGCGCAGCAGCCTGCTGGATCTGCTGCTGGATCTGCGCAGCTCCACGGACATCGGCATCTTCTGGGTGCTGCCGTTCTGCAAGCAGCTTTATGCGGAGTGGGGCATCCTGCAGCCGGATGTGAACTGTGAATATCTGACCACCGCGCTGCAGGTCGTATGCGGCACGGAGCGGAAGCTGGCCGTGCGCAAGGAGATCCTGCAGACTGTGGCCGAGGAACACCACACCACAGTGGCCGCTGTGGACTGCGGGATGCGCCGCCTGATCGACGGGGTGGAAAAATACAACACCGAAGCCTGGCAGAAATTCAAGCAGGATTACGGCCTGATGGGGCATAGCGTTACCCTGGGCAAGCTGATCTATGCGGGCCGCCAGAAATTGATCGACAGCGGAACGCAGGGACGGAAGGCCGGACGATGAGAAAAAAGAGAGAGAACGGAATGGCAAAAGAGAGCGGGATGGGGGATTTCCCCCGCAAACAATTTGAGAGCGTGCTGCTGCACTCCCTGCGCATCATGGACCAGAACCGGGAATACCTGCAGATGCATCTGGCCCGGACCGGAGACGAAAGGACCCGGCAGGCGCTGGAGGATATGGGGCAGGAGAGCATCCGCCTGGAGCGCACCCTGCGGGAGATGATGGGCCTGCTGGAAGTGGAGATGAACGACAAGCCGTCCATGAAGCCGGTAGACCTGTGCTGGATCCTGATGGAGGCCGCCCAGATAGCCCCGGAGATCGAGAAGCAGCTGGGCATCCGGCTGACCGTGGATCACAGCCCGTTCCGGCGCTGCTATGTCAAGGCGGATGCTCAGGAGGCCGAGCAGCTGCTGTTCCATCTGCTTTCCAACGCCCTGCGGGCCGTAAGCCCCGGCGGGCAGATCAAGATCCGGCTCACCCGGGACGACGAGGATCTGTACCTGATCGTGGAGGACGACGGCTGCGGCCTGCCCACCGGCGAAAACTGGATGGAGAACCGCCGCCGCTTCCTGGGCGGTGTGCAGGCAGGGCTTCTGCTCTGCCGCCGCTACTGCGCCCACATGGGATGGGTGCTTTCTCTCACGCCGCGCGATGCCGGAAGCGGCACCCGGGCGGAGGTGCGCATCCCGCTGGCCGGAACGATGTTTCCCATCGAGGGCAGCGTGGAACTGCACACCATCCATCCGGCACTCACCACTGCCGACGGCCTGCGCTGGCAGATCCTGCGGGAGCTTGCTCTGTTGTCCGATAAAATGGAATGATACGATATTCAGCGCCCTGCTCCGGGCTTTTCCGGGGCGGGGCGTTTTTGCGTGAAAAATCACTCTGAGTAAAGAATCTTAACCGGAATGTAGAAAAACAGGGGGGCTGTATTCGTGAATTTAACAAAATGTTTAACTTTTTGAGCGGAAAATACTATTTTTTGCGTGTAAAATAGGATGACTGGATTGATTGTATCCCGATTTTTGAGTATAATACAACTGTATTTTTATATTGTTCCTCAGGAGGAAAAGCAAGTGAGAGTAGGTCTTGACATCGGAAGCACCACCATCAAGTGCGCGGTGCTGGACGAACATGATGCGCTGATTTATTCAACATACGAGCGTCATTACAGCCATATTCTGGAAAAGGCGCAGGAGCTGCTGCGCCGCATCGATGCAGAGCACCTGCACGGAAACAAGGCTCTGCTGAGCATCTCCGGTTCTGCCGGTATGGGCCTGGCCGACAGCTGCGGCGTGCCCTTTGTGCAGGAGGTGTTCTCCACCCGTGTGGCAGTCAAGCGGTTTGTGCCCGCCACCGACTGCGTGATCGAGCTGGGCGGCGAGGATGCAAAGATCCTGTTCCTGACCAACGGCACCGAGGTCCGCATGAACGGCAGCTGTGCCGGCGGCACCGGTGCCTTTATTGACCAGATGGCCACCCTGCTGAAGATGAGTGCCGACGAGATGAACAAGGCCGCGGAAAAGGCCGAGCGCACCTATACCATCGCGTCCCGCTGCGGCGTGTTTGCCAAAAGCGACGTGCAGCCCCTCATCAATCAGGGCGCGCGTACTGAGGATATCGCCGCCAGCATCTACAAGGCGGTGGTCAACCAGACCATTGCCGGTCTGGCACAGGGCCGCCCCATCAGGGGCAATATCCTGTATCTGGGCGGGCCGCTGACCTTCAGCAGCGTGCTGCGCAAGAGCTTTGATGAGGCGCTGGGGGTCACCGGAACCTGCCCCGAGAACAGCCTGCTCTATGTGGCGCTGGGTGCCGCCCTCTATGCGGACAAGGAGTTCGAACTCTCCGCAGTGGCTGACGCACTGGACCAGTACGCCGCCACCGCTACTTATGCCAGTGAGCCTCCGCTCTTTGCCAACAAGCAGGAGTACGAGGAATTCCATGCCCGGCACATGTCCCACAGCGTGCCTCATGTGCCCTTCAGCGCCCAGTGCGGCCCGGTGCATATCGGCATCGACTCCGGCTCCACCACCGTCAAGCTGGTGGTGGTGGACGAGAAGAGCCAGATCCTGTACACCAATTACCAGCCCAACCTTGGCAACCCGCTGCCCCTGATCCGGGAGCAGCTGATCAAGATCTACCGGGAGCACCCCGGCCTGCAGGTGGCCAGCGTGACCACCACCGGCTATGGCGAGGAACTGGTCAAGAACGCCTTCCGCTGTGATTATGGTCTGGTGGAAACGGTGGCTCACTTCACCGCTGCCAAATACTTTATGCCCGATGTGGATTTCATCATCGATATCGGCGGTCAGGACATGAAGTGCTTCAAGATCGAGGATGGTGCCATCAGCAACATCTTCCTGAACGAGGCCTGCTCCTCCGGCTGCGGCAGCTTTTTGCAGACCTTTGCGCAGGCATTGGGCTATGATGTCAAGGAGTTTGCCGCCCTTGGCCTCTTCGCAGACCGCCCCGTGGATCTGGGCAGCCGCTGCACCGTGTTTATGAACAGCTCGGTCAAGCAGGCCCAGAAGGACGGCGCTTCCATCGAGAACATTTCCGCCGGTCTGTCCATCAGTGTGGTCAAGAACGCGCTGTACAAGGTCATCCGCGCCTCCAGCCCCGAGGAGCTGGGCCGCAAGATCGTGGTGCAGGGCGGTACCTTCTACAATGAAGCTGTTCTCCGCGCCTTTGAAAAAGAGATGGGCGTGGAGGTCATCCGCCCCGACATCGCGGGCCTGATGGGTGCCTACGGCGCGGCCCTGTTCGGCCTGCGCCAGAGCCGTAAGAACCACCGGGAGACCTCCGCCATGATGAGTCTGGCCGAGCTGGAAGCCTTTGACCAGAAGGTGGTCAGTGTCAAGTGCGGCGGCTGCGGCAACCACTGCCAGCTCACCATCAACACCTTTGCCGATGGCCGCAAGTTCATCTCCGGCAACCGCTGCGATAAGCCCGTGACCGGCAAGAGCGAGGACGACAGCCTGAATCTGTACGCCTACAAGCAGCAGCTGCTGGCCGGTTACAAGCCCGTGCCCGGCAAGCGCGGCTCCATTGGCATCCCGCTCTGCCTGAATATGTACGAGCTGCTGCCCTTCTGGCACACCTTCTGGACCAGGCTGGGCTTTGCCGTGCACACCAGCCCGGTGTCCAGCCGGGGGCTGTATCTGGCCGGTCAGGCCACCATCCCCAGCGATACCGCCTGCTTCCCGGCCAAGCTGAGCCACGGCCACATCAAGGCCCTGAGCCAGATGCACCTGGATGCCATCTTCTACCCCTGCCTGACCTACAACTTTGACGAGGGACTGGGCGACAACCACTATAACTGCCCGGTGGTGGCCTATTACCCTGAAGTTCTGGCAGGCAACTGCCCCGAGCTGGAGGGCCAGAAGTTTATCTATGACTATGTGGGCATCCACCGCCCCAAGGATTTTGTCCGCAAGATGGCAAAGGAAGTCCTGCCCAAATACTTCGGCGGCATTTCCGAAAAGGAAGTGCAGGCCGCTGCCGATGCTGCCTACGCCGAGCACGAGGCCCACATGGCCCAGATCCGGGTCAAGGGCAGCGAGATCATTGATGAGGCACGCCGTCAGGGCAAGCGCATCATCGTGCTGGCTGGCCGCCCCTACCACGTTGACCCTGAGATCAACCATGGCATCGACCACCTCATCACCCGCCACGGCGCGGCTGTTGTCACCGAGGACAGCATCTCCAACCGGGTGGAAAAGTTCCCCACCAGCGTGCTGAACCAGTGGACCTACCACAGCCGCCTGTATGCGGCGGCCAAATACTGCACCACCCAGAAGGATATGGATCTGGTGCAGCTGGTCTCCTTTGGCTGCGGCGTGGATGCCATTACCACCGATGAGACCCGCGAGATCCTGCAGGCAGGCAGCAAGCTCTACACCCAGCTCAAGATCGATGAGATCACCAATCTGGGTGCGGTCAACATTCGTCTGCGCAGCCTGTTCGCCGCTCTGGAGGAGCGCGACGAGGCGGCAGAGGAAAAGGCCGCCCCCAAGGCAGAAGCCTGATACATAGGAGGAACCTATGGAATACAATTATCCCAAATTTACCCCGGAGATGAAGCAGACCCACACCATCCTCATCCCCAACATGGCCATTACCCAGTTCCGGCTGCTGGAATACGCCCTGCGCTACGACGGCTACAAGTGCGAGATCCTGGGCAACTGCGGCAGCGCCGTGGCACAGCTTGGCCTGAAATACGTCCACAACGACACCTGCTATCCGGCCCTGCTGGTCATCGGCC
>ERZ1026876.1186-NODE-1186-length-13440-cov-4.943295_pt1 | contig 13440 bp, 9 predicted proteins | sample MGYA00380168_ERZ1026876 | MGnify/ENA primary metagenome ERZ1026876 (study PRJEB33269, sample SAMEA4719804) | human gut metagenome | biome: human-associated habitat; feature: organic feature; material: feces | place: Cameroon | collected 2013-10 ... | reverse complement strand
TTCGGCTTCTTCTACTCCACTTGGGGCATCAACTTCACTCTGCTGGGCAACTCTCTGGCTACGCCTGAGTCTGAGGGAGGCAAGCAGGAGGTCGGCAACGGCATCTTCGGCGATTATGCAGTCTGCCAGGGTCCTCAGCCTTATTACTGGGGCGGCACCTGGATCTGCGCAGCAACCGGCACCGACAACATCCCCACGATCAAGGATGTCATGTACTCTCTGACCTGTGATGCCGACATCATGACCAAGATCACCGAGGATACGCAGGACTACACCAACTGCAAGAGTGCTATGGATGCCATCGCAGCTGACCCGAACTTCGGCTCCGCATTCCTCGGCGGCCAGAACCACATTGCCCTCTTTGCAGAGGTTGCACCTACCATTGATATGTCCAACGCCGGTCCGTATGACCAGGGCTGCAACGAGACCTTCCAGAGCTGCTTCAAGGATTACTTTGACGGCACGGTTGACATTGAAACCGCGAAGAAGAACTTTGAGGATCAGATCAAGGTCAAGTATCCTGAGCTGACCAGCGTCGAATGGCCCGCATAAATACCTGTATTACCTTGAACAAAACGAACTGAACCGCAAACGCCATGCCAGGGGCGGGGAGAGACGCCCGCCCCTGGTTTTGTTTTTATCAGATTTTGAAAGGCTCTGCCCCCAGCAGGGCAATGCCCACACAGCTAAGGAGGGCGAGACCTATGAAAACAAAGAGAAAAGGCATGAGCTACGCCAAATGGGGCTATATATTTCTGGCGCCGTTCTTTATCACCTTTTTCATCTTTCAGTTCTGGCCGCTGGCAACGACCATCTACTATTCCTTCTTTGAATATTTCCGCAGCGGCTTAAAGATCATCGGTCCCAACTTTGTGGGGCTGAAAAACTATGCCGCTATGATCAAAGAGGTGCCGAAGTATTTCAGCAATACCATGATCATGTGGCTGATGGGCTTTATTCCGCAGATCGTTGTATCGCTGGTGCTGGCAGCGTGGTTTACCGATCTGCGGTTGAAGCTGCGGTTTCAGGGCTTCTTCAAAACGGTCATCTATATGCCCAACCTCATCATGGCATCGGCGTTCGCCATGCTGTTCTTTACCCTGTTTTCAAACGCGGAGACAGGGCCGATCAACTCGATCCTGCTCAAGCTCGGCATCGTGGCCGAGCCGGTGCGCTGGCTTTCCAATGTCTGGACAGCGCGCGGTCTGGTTGGGCTGATGAATTTCCTGATGTGGTTCGGCAATACGACCATCATCCTGATGGCTGCCATCATGGGTGTGGACCCCGGTCTGTATGAGGCCGCCCAGCTGGACGGTGCATCCTCGACCACAATGTTCTGGCGCATCACGATCCCGCTGATCCGCCCGCTGCTCGTCTACACGCTGATTACCAGCCTCATCGGCGGTCTGCAGATGTTTGATGTGCCGCAGGTCCTGACCAACGGCAAGGGCGACCCGAACGGCTCGACCAACACCATTATCATGTACCTGAACCAGCATCTGTACAGCAAAAACTACGGCACAGCCGGTGCTATCTCGGTGCTGATGTTCCTGCTCTGCGCGGTGCTCTGCGTCATCATCTACTTCACCCTCACGCAGGAGGATGACGGTTTGACCCGTGAGCAGCGCAAGGCTGAGAAGGCCCGCATCAAGGCAGCCAAAGCCGCTGCTAAGCATCACTAAGGAAGGAGCGTGAACCAGTATGCCGAACGAAACCAAAACCGCAGCCACCACTACCGCAAAGGCAAGCAAAATTCACGACCCTATGCTGACCCTGCAGCGTGCAGTGGCCTATATCGTGCTGTTTGTCCTCTGCTTTATCTGCCTGTTCTTCTTCTATGTGCTGATCGTCAACGCCACGCACAACAACTTTACCATCCAGCAGGGGTTTGACCCGCTGCCCCGCGGCAGCTTTGGCGTCAACTTCTTCAACACCACCCATGATGCCAATGTACCGATCCTGACCGGTCTGCGCAACAGCCTGATCGTGTCAGCCGCCTGTGCGGCGCTGTCGGTCTATTTCAGCGCACTGACGGCCTACGCTATTTATGCGTATGACTTCAAGCTGCGCAAGCTGGCATTCACCGTCATTCTGCTCATCATGACGATGCCCACACAGGTTTCGGCGCTCGGCTTTTTGAACCTGATGGACTCAATGAAGCTGACCAACACCCTCTGGCCGTTGATTTTGCCGAGCATCGCCGCGCCGACGGTGTTCTTCTTCATGAAGCAGTATATGGATTCGAGCCTGCCGCGCGATATTATTGACGCGGCGCGCATTGACGGTTCGGGGGAGTTCCATACCTTCAACACGGTCATTCTGCCGATCCTGAAGCCCGCCATGGCGGTGCAGGCGATATTCAGCTTTGTGGGCGCGTGGAACAACTACTTTATCCCGGCGCTGATCATCAACGATGCCAAGTGGAAAACGGTGCCCATTCTCGTTGCACAGCTGCGCAGCGCGGACTTTTTGAAGTTCGATATGGGCAAGGTGTATATGATGATCACCATTGCGATCCTGCCCGTTATGATTGTCTATCTGCTCCTCTCAAAATATATTGTGCGGGGCGTTGCATTGGGCAGCGTGAAAGGGTAAAATAACACTTACGGGGGGTGCAGTGCGCTTGCGCTGCACCTCTTTTGGTGTATATGCTAAAAAAGAAAACGACAGAAAGAGCGGAGGAATATACGATGTCATTTCCGGAAAATTTCGTATGGGGCGCGGCAACCGCAGCCTATCAGGTCGAGGGCGCAGTGCAGGAGGATGGCAGGGGACTGTCCATCTGGGATACCTTCAGCCATACGCCGGGCAAAACCAGAAACGGCGATACCGGGGACATCGCCTGCGACAGCTACCACCGCTGGGCAGAGGATATTGCACTGCTGAAGGAGATGCACCTGAAGGCGTACCGATTCTCGATTGCCTGGCCGCGCATCTTCCCGCAGGGTACGGGGGCAGTCAATCCGGCGGGTCTTGCCTGGTATGACCGGCTGGTCGATGCGCTGCTTGCGGCAGGCATCGAGCCCTATGTCACGCTCTACCACTGGGATCTGCCGCAATCTCTGCAGGACAGGGGCGGCTGGCTGAATGCCGATACGGCAAAAGCCTTCGCCGGGTACGCCGCCGCAGTGGCCGCGCACTTTAAGGGGCGGGTGCGGTACTATTTTACCCTCAATGAGCCGCAGTGCAGCGTGGGGTTGGGCTACAGCAGCGGTGTACACGCACCCGGTTTTCGTCTGGATGACGGCTCGGTGTTTACAGCGTGGCACAACACGATCTACGCCCACTGCCTGGCGGCTGATGCGATCCGCAGGGCCGACCCCGATGCCCGGGTCGGTATGGCCCCGACGGGGCGCATCTGCACCCCGGCGACAGACGACCCCGCCGATATTGCGGCGGCCCGCGAGGCCACCTTTGCGCTGGCGGACGGAGACTGGGCCTTTACCTATACCCCGGCACTTGACCCGCTGTGCGGGCGCGGCTGGCCCAAGATCGCGGGCGGTCAGGCCCAGCGTGTAGTGGACGCCATCCCGCAGGAGCAGCTGGACGCGCTGCCGCTGGGCAGGCTGGATTTCATCGGGATGAACATCTACAACTCCGTCATGGTGCGCGCCGGGGCAGACGGCAAGCCGGAATTCTGCCCCCGGGCCGCAGGGCACCCGCGCACGGCCATCGGCTGGCCCGTCACCCCGGAGTCGATGGAGTGGGGAACACGCTTTATCTGGGAGCGGTACGGTCTGCCCATCTACATCACCGAGAACGGCCTTTCCTGCACCGATTGCATCCATCTGGACGGCAAGGTGCATGACCCTGCGCGCATCGACTTCATCCACCGCTATCTTCTGGCGCTGCGCCGTGCGATCGACAGCGGCGTGGATGTGCGCGGCTATTTCCACTGGTCGCTGCTGGATAATTTTGAGTGGAGCGAGGGCTATAACGAGCGCTTTGGTCTGATTTATGTCGATTACGCAACCGGCAAACGCACCCCCAAGGACAGCGCTGCCTGGTACGCCAGGGTGGCTGAAACGAACGGAAGGGATCTGAGGGACAGCATAAATTCCTGAGGTCGGTTACGGTCTTTTGTCTGATTGTTGGTGAGATTTTTCCTTTTCGCATACAAAAATGCTCCCCATATAGCTTTCAGTGTTTTATTTCACTGTTCGCTATATAGGGAGCATATCTATTTGCGGCAGCCCCTTATTTCGTTTACTTTCCCCACACGGTCTCCCTGACCGGCTTGAGTTTATTCCGCTGTTCCAGCTCGGTCAGCTTATTGCCGATTTCGCAGGAGGCACGAACCGTAAATATTTCATGAAATTTCGCAACAAGCGATTTACTTGGCGCGAGTTTGTGATACTATAAAGAAAATACGGGGCCGCAGAGGATAAGAAGTGAGCCCGCAGGCGGGTTGGCATAGCGTACACCGCAGACAAACGGTGGAATGGAGTTGTGTTGTGATGAAAATTCGTAAGGCAGAAGAAAAAGACATCCCAAGAATTACGGAGCTGCTGGGTCAGGTGTTGCAGATCCATGCAGAGATACGCCCGGATGTGTTTATCCCCGGCACCACAAAATACACTGCCGGCGAACTGAAGGAACTGCTGGAGCAGGAGGATAAGCCAATCTTTGTTGCAGCCGGTGAGGATGATGTGTGTATGGGGTATGCTTTCTGCCAGCTGAAGGAGCAGCCGTTCTCTACCAATATGGTTCCGTTTAAGGCACTGTTTATTGATGATCTGTGCGTTGACAAGCAGACGCGCGGACAACATATCGGGGAAAGCCTGTTTGAATATGTGAAGCAGCAGGCAAAGAAGCTTGGCTGCTATGAAGTTACCTTGAATGTCTGGGCGGGGAATACATCAGCCGAACGCTTCTATGAGAAGATGGGTATGAAAACAAAGGAACGGCAGATGGAGTACATCCTATAAAGATAGAATGATTGACAAGGGTTGATATTGGGGAGATGACCAGACAAAAAACAGTACAAGTTGAGCGGTAGTTTTGGGCGTGAGGCCCCTGCTTTACGAGCGGATATGTACACTGAAATTTCCGGTCACAGACTGATCATCCAGCTGCGCTTTTTGAAGATGACAAGCGAGACGGCCAGGCGGAAAATCTCCTCCGTTGTAAGCAGGGCATACACACCGACAATGCCCCAGTGCAAACCAAATGCGGCCAGCAGGCACAGCGGAATGCCGATGCCCCATGTGCCGATGGTGTCGATGATCATGATTACTCTGGTATTGCCGCCGCTCCTCAAAATACCACCGCTCAAAATCATGTTTTCCACCTTGACGGGTGCATACAGGGCAAACACGACCAGCAATGCTTTGCCCAGCGTCTGTACATCAGCGTCCACGCGGTACAGATTGGTGTATGCGCCCGCAAACAGTACCAGCAGCGATGCTACACCTATGGCCCCGACCAACCCGGTCAGCATAATGCGTCTGGCATCCCCGTAGGCGGCATCGTAGGCCTTCTTTCCCAGCTGCTTGCCGACCATCACACCGGCTGCTGCCGACAACCCGCTCAATGCGCCTACGATCAGCGACTGAATCGGGCAGGTGAGGGTGTAAGCGGCAAGGTTGGCTGTGCCGAGATGCCCGTACACTGCAGATTCGACATTCTGCCCCAGGCTCCACAAAAACTCGCTGAGCAAAATCGGCAGGATCATGCCGCAGTACGCCCGCAGGGTGATTCTTTCAAAATGCAGCGTCCACAGAGGATGACTGCCATCCCTTCTGAGGCAGACCACAAAGCCCAGTAAAATCAGCAGGAAATTCAGCAGCTGCGAAACGAGCGTGGCAATCGCTGCGCCCTGCACCCCCATGGGGGCAAACCCGAGCTTGCCGAATATCAGCAGGTAGTTCAGCCCGGTGTTGGCAGCCACCGCGCCGAGGCTGGCCCAAAAGGGAATGGCAGCATGCTCTTTGCAGCGCAGCCACGCGGACAGGACCGTGCTGAGCGCCATCGGCAGATAGGCAAATGCCACGGTTTGAAAATACACGGCACCGGCTTGCTGGATACGCCCATCGGCGGTGTAAAGCTGCAAAATCTGTGCCGGAAAGGCCCCGGCAGCCAGCAAAAACAGCACCGACAGCAAGGCCCCGCAAAGCAGGCTGACATTCAGGCTGCACCATGCCTCCCGCTCGTTGTCTGCGCCGGTGAACTGGGCAATCAGGATCCCGGCAACTGTGCCGATTGAGCCGATCACCACGGAAAAAATCAGCGAAAAATTCCCGTACAATCCCACAGCCGCAATATTGACCTCGCCCAGCTGCCCGATCATGATCTGGTCTATTATGGAAAAGGATGCCTGCAGCATACTTTGCAGGGTAACGGGAATGGCAATTTTGCTCAGCGATTTCATAAAGTCCGACATGGCATCTTCCTCGTGCTTTCTCTGGGTATCAGTGTGACAGGCAGAACGATTTGCGCTTCGCACTCCCTGCCGCTGCGCATCGCTTCAAGGCAGGTCAGCGCAGTTTTGGCGCGCTGCGCGGCGTCCTGATGCACGGTGGTCAGGGTGGGAACGCTCTCCCGGCTGGCGGCGGTGTCATCAAAGCCGATGATTTGTACATCATCGGGGATGCGGACGCCCCTGGTTTGCAAAAACCGCATAAAATCCAGTGCATAGAAATCAGATGCGGCGAAAACAACGGTGCTGTGCAGATTTAAGAAGCAACGAAAATGCTCCTCATAATAAGCACTGCGCTCTTTTTGCAGAGCAGGGATCTGCCAGAACAGGGCTTCGCCCGGCGCAAAGGCGTCGCGAAAGCCATCCATGCGCTCTTTGTCCATGCACAGGTCGTTGTCGGCAAGACACAGTGCCTTTGTGTGCCCCAGTGCTCTGGCGTACTGCCCCGCCTGATACCCGCCGTCATAATGGGCGATGGTGAGGTTCACGACCTTGCTGCAGGCTGCAAAATAGCCGTCATACACGACGAAGGAAATTCTCGTTTGGCTGCGCAGCGCTTCATAGTCAGCCTCGCAGAAGCCCATCAGAATCAGCCCGTCCATATTCCACATCGAGGCAAAAACCGGGATCTCGCGGATGTCGGCGGTGGTTTTTATCATCAAAAAATAGCCCTTCTCGTTGGCCTCGCGCGAGAGTGCGTTCAGGGATGACATCACAAAGCCGTCCTCCAAAACCCGCCCCTCGTACTTGACATGGTCGTTCATGACCACGCCGATGATACGGGAGTTATTTCGCGCCAGCAGGATACCGGCCATATTGGGGATATAGCCGGTCTTTTCCAGCTCCTGCTCGACCCGCTTTACCGTTGCATCGGAAATTTTGGCGGTTTTTCCGTGGATCACATTGGAGACGGTGGCTGTGCTGAGACCCAAAGCGTCTGCAATGTCTGCGATCCGAACCCGGTTCTGTTCCATGCAATACCTTCTTTTCTATTCGCTCTTATTCCATGGTACAACACAAGGGAAACTTTCTCAAGGGTTAAACGCATAACCTATAACGAAAATCAGCTCTGATTTTTGTGCGGGATTTCCAATACCAGTGTGCTGTGTGATTACAGGCCTGAAAACGGCTGTTTTGGAATTTGGCGGATTTGCATACAGCGGAAAATTCAGGCATTTGGCACTATGCCTAAATGAACCGCTGCAAAGTTGTGAAACCTCCCGATAGAGACACAGACGGGAAAGGTTGGATACATGAAATATCCAGCTGAATGGGATGATACTCCATAAAAGCGTCTTGCATCTTGCGGGGGTTCTTGCTATACTCAGTAGTAAACGCAACAATTACTTGCAAACAAGTTGCGCATGTTGCGCAACCGAAGGAGGATCTGCCATGCAGGGGCGCAAATTACTTCACGGCGGGGACTATAACCCGGAGCAATGGCTCGACAGGCCGGACATTCTGGCACAGGATATTGAATTGATGAAAAAAGCCCGCGTCAATACCGTGACGCTGGGGGTGTTTTCATGGTCGGCGCTGGAGCCTGAGGAGGGCGTGTTCAAGCTGGACTGGCTGGCGGACATCATCCACAACCTTTACGCCAACGGGATCCGCACGATTTTGGCAACCCCCAGCGCGGCGCGCCCCGCATGGCTGGCACACAAGTACCCGGAGGTGCGCCGTGTGCGGGCTGACCGCGTGCGGGAGCTGTACAACCGGCGTCAGAATTACTGCTATACCTCGCCGATTTATCGTGAGAAGGTGCGCACCATTGACCAAAAGCTGGCGCAGCGGTTTGGGAATGATCCGGCGGTCATCCTTTGGCACATCTCCAACGAGATGGGCGGGGACTGCCACTGCGCATTGTGCCAGGCGGAGTTCCGCCGCTGGCTGCAGGCACGGTACGGAACGCTGGCGGCGCTGAACAAGGCATGGAACGCCCGCTTCTGGAGCCATGACTACACCGATTGGGAGCAGATCGAAAGCCCTGCCCCACAGGGCGAAAACGCCGTGCAGGCGCTTGCGCTCGACTGGAAGCGGTTTGTCAGTGACCGACATATCGACTTTTTGAAATTTGAGCGCGATACCGTCAAGGAAATCGCGCCCAATGCCAAATTTACCGTCAATATGATGTATCGGTTTGACGGCATCGACTATTTTAAAATGGCAAAGGAGATCGATGTCGCCAGCTGGGACAACTACCCGACCTGGCATAAGTCCGGTGAGACAGTCGAGGAAACGGCGCTGGACACCGCCATGATGCACGATCTTTTCTATTCAATGAAGGACAAGCCTTTCCTGCTGATGGAGTCCAGCCCCAGCTTTACCAACTGGCAGCCGGTTTCCAAGCAGAAAAAGCCCGGCATTGCTGAGCTTGCCGCGCTGCAAACGGTGGCGCACGGCGCAGACAGCGTGCTTTATTTCCAGTGGCGCGCCAGCCGCGGCGCGGAGGAAAAGCTCCATGGCGCAGTCATCGGCCACGACGGACGGGAGGATGCCCGTTCTTTTACGGAGACTGTGCAGGTGGGGCAAGGACTGGAGGCTTTGGCCGAAATTACAGCGGTAAAACGCGAAAAGCAGGCTGCCATAGTCCATGATTGGCAGAATAAGTGGGCACTGGAGGGCTCCTGCGGCCCGCGCAATGCCGGTATGGGCTATTGGGATGAGCTGAAGCGGCACTATAATGCCCTTGCACGGGAGGGCATTGCCGTGGAGTTTGTTGACCAGAATGCCGATCTGGCAGGTTATGGCCTGGTCGTGGTGCCGATGCTCTACCTGCTGACCGATGCTTTTGCGAAAAAGCTTTGCGCATTTGCGCAAAACGGCGGCACGGTCATCGTCACCTACTGGTCGGGCGTGGTCGATGAGAGTGATCTCTGCCGCCTGGGGGACACGCCCTACGGTCTGACTGAACTGTTGGGGCTGCGCCGCACCGAGATTGACGGCATGTATGACGGAGAGACCCGCCGCTGCATGGCGGCAGCCGGCTGCACACTGCCTGCGGCACAGGCATCCACCCTGTGTGAGGTGGCAGCCCTTGATGAGGAAAATCCGGCAGAGCCGCTCAGCCTGTATGACGAGGACTATTTTGCCGGACATCCGGCTGCAGCGGTCCACAGATACGGTAAAGGCCGCGCGTACTATCTGGCCAGCCGCTTTGACGAGGCTTTTTATCGGGCGTTTTATCACGATGCTGCAAAGGAAATCGGCTTGAGCCAGGCTTGGCCGGAGGCTCTGCCGGAAGGGGTCCTGGCGGTGCGGCGCGGCAGCTTTGTGTTTGTACAGAACTGCACGGAACAGCCTGTCACGGTGGGGAACACTGTGCTTGCGCGTTATCGGACTGCGGTTTGGAAGGACATGGATCGTATTTTTTGATAAAATCGGGCCTGTTTGAGCGTTCTGCTAAAAAGCGGAACGCTTTTTTGTTGCTTTCGGACATTGACAACGAAAGAATATCCCGGTATGCTGATATGAGATTTGTTGCGCAATGCAAAGGAGAAGGTTTCCCCAATGGCTGCAAAAGAAAACGAAAAAATGACGATCGAGCAGGTGGCAGAAGCACTGGGTGTTTCCAAAACAACGGTGTCACGCGCACTTTCCGGGAAGGGACGCATCAGCGAAAAAACCCGCGCCAAGGTGTATGCCTATATGGGGCATGCCCGCACCGAGCCTGCGCCTGCGCAAAAAGACCCAAAGGTGCGCACCAACAACATTGCCATGGTTGTACCGCAGCGCTTTATTACGCTGGATCTGCCGTTCTTGCGCAAATGTATGGGCGGCATCTGTACCATGGCTGATCAGCGCGGCTACGACATGCTGCTGTGCTACGCCTCCAGCACAGAATATACCCAGCTGCAGCGTCAGCTGGCGAGCCATAAGGTGGACGGAGTTATTCTGACCTACGCCATGGCAGACGACCCCTGCGTTGACCTGCTGCGGCAGTATGATGTGCCGTTTGTGCTGATTGGCCGCAGCGAGGACAAGACGATACCGCAGGCGGACAATGATCAGGTTACTGCCGCCTGCGAGATGACCCGCATCCTGCTGCAGATGGGGGCCAAGCGGATCGCGCTGCTGGTCGGCAGCACGATCTACGCCGTCAACACTGACCGCACGCGCGGGTATCTGCGCGGCTTTGCGGAGTCCTGCGTGCCGGTGGATCAGCGCCTTGTTCATTCCGGCATTGAATCGGCAGGGCAGACCATTGACGCGCTGGAGGCGGCGCTTGAGCAAAAGGCGGACTGCCTGCTCTGCGGTGACGATGAGATCGCCTACGAGGTCATGCGAGAGCTGCGCAACCGGCATATTCTGGTGCCGCACGATCTGCGCGTTGCCAGCCTGTACGACAGCTCGATGCTGGCCAGTATCACGCCCTCGGTGTCCGCAGTGCAGTACGATGCCGAGCAGTTGGGGCGCACGGCCTGCCGCATGCTGCTTGACCGCCTGCTTGGCAAGGAAACGGTGCAGCGCCAAATTGAGGGGTATCAGGTCATTTTGCGTGAATCCACCAAATGGAATAGCCGTACCCACGACGGACGATAGCCTGCACCCCACTATGGCATGCCAACACAGATTGTGCAGCAGGGGAGGTATGCTGCCCTGCAAGCTGCCTGAAAATATAACTTGATGTACAGAGCACCCAGCCCCCGGTTTTACGCCAAAACTGGGGGCTTTTTTGGGCGGCTGCACGCTTGTTGCGCAAAAGTTGCGCGCAAATTGGGCTGTGCCCCGGGTTTTTCCGTCAGAATTTCCAGTTTTCGGGTCGCAATACCGTGAATATCACCCATTGACGCAGGCTGAAAAAGAGTGTATTCTTATGCTTGTAAGGAACAAGTTGTTCAAATGTGCGCAACATAAATGCGCAACATTTGGCGACATATAGCTTCCAAAATCGGAAATGAAGGAGAACTCGATCATGAAAAAATGGATTTCCCGTCATAACGCGCTCGCTGCCGTGAGCACCGTGACTGCGGCTGCTATGCTGACCGCCTGTGGTGGTGCATCCTCCTCTGCTGCGTCCTCTGCCGCATCGCAGGCCGATTCCGCTGCATCCTCCGGTGAGGCTTCTTCCGCCGCAGAAAGCTGGGGCGATGTAAAGCTGACCATGTGGGGTGCTGAGGAAGACCAGACCATGCTGCGCGAGATGGCGGATGCCTTCATCGCAGAGAATGCTGACAAGGGCAACATCACCATCGACATCGGCGTTCAGTCCGAGTCCAGCGCCAAGGACACCGTTCTGGCTGACCCTGAGGCCGCTGCCGACGTTTTCGCCTTTGCCGATGACCAGCTCAACGAGCTGGTGGCAGCCGGTGCTTTGCAGGAAGTCCTGCTGAACCCCGACGACGTCAAGAGCCGCAACCTTGCCGGTTCCGTCAACGCCGCCACCATGAACGACAAGCTCTACGCTTATCCCATGACCGCCGACAACGGCTACTTCCTCTACTATGACAAGAGCGTTCTGAGCGAGGACGATGTCAAGAGCATGGATGCCCTGCTGGCCAAGGCCGATGCCTCCGGCAAAAAGTTTATGATGAGCCTGAATGACGCTTGGTACATTTACAGCTTCTACGCCGGTGCCGGTCTGAAAGCCACCCTCGCGGATGACGGCATCAACACCGTCTGCAACTGGAACGAAGCCCCCGGCGCTGACGTAACGCAGGCCATTCTGGATATGAGCACCCAGCCCGCTTTCAAGTCCGGCGCTGACGCCGACATCGTTTCCGGCATTAAGGACGGCAGCTGCTGCGCCGCCATCTCCGGCACTTGGAACGCCGGCACCGCTGAGGAAATCTGGGGCGACAACTACGCTGCCACCAAGCTGCCCACCTACACCCTGAACGGTGAGCAGGTGCAGATGGCTTCCTTCTCCGGTTACAAGCTGGTCGGCGTCAACCCCCACAGCTCCAACGTCGGCGTTGCTATGATGCTGGCCGACTACATCACCAACGAGGACAATCAGGCCAAGCGCTTCAATGACCGTAAGCTCGGACCCTCCAACATTGCCGTGAGCGAGTCTGAGGCCGTGCAGAGCGCACCTGCCATCGCCGCACTGGCTGAGCAGAGCGATTACGCCACTCTGCAGCGCGTAGGCGCCAACTACTGGAGCTCCGCCCAGAGCTTGGGCGAGATCCTGGCCTCCGGCGACACGCAGGGCAAGACCACCCAGCAGCTGGTGGACGATGCCGTGGCCGGTATCACCGCACCCGTAGCACAGTAAAAATAATCCAGCGGGCACGCAGCGGTTATGCGGCGTGCCCGCTTTTTTTCAAATCCCGCGCATAACAAGAAAGGAGATGACTTCTGTGGCAGAAATGGTTCTTGCACCATCGCGCGGCGATGGAAAAGAAGCAAATTTCATTCAGAAGTTCAGCCGCGCGTTTGTCCGCGGCGATGCCTTCACCAAGCTGTCTCTGCTTGTCTGGGGTCTGGGCTACATCGGGCACGGACAGCTCATCAAGGCCCTGCTGGTAACGCTGGTGCAGGGGTTGGGACTGTATTTTCTGGGCACCTCCGGCATTCCGGCTCTGAAAAAGTTCAGCACGCTCGGCACGGTCCAGATGGAGATGCAGTTTAACCCGGTGACCCTTAAAAACGAGGTCAACAATTACGATAACTCGTTTGCTATTTTGCTGCTCAGCGTCATTGCGCTGGTGGTCATTGTCTCACTGGTCGTGGCGACCATGATGGTCGTGCAGTCGAATTACCTGCTGCAGCAGCAAAAGGCTGCCGGTAAAAAGCCCAACAGCTTCCGTCAGGACATCAACTGCTACCTTAATGAAAAATTCTATGTCACACTGCTGACCCTGCCGGTGCTGGGCGTGGTGGTGTTCACCATTGTACCGCTCTTCATTTTGATCGCCGTTGCCTTTACGAACTACGACCAGCAGCACATGCCGCCTGCCGCGCTGTTTACCTGGGTCGGGCTGGCAAACTTTGCTTCGCTGTTTGGCGGTCAGTCGCTGTCGATGACCTTCAGCTACGCATTTGGCAAGGTGCTGGGCTGGACGCTGGTCTGGGCGTTC